>Ga0116227_10012990_pt1 | contig 13310 bp, 8 predicted proteins | sample S1TSphgellanicum_FD_89693 | JGI IMG/M metagenome (GOLD analysis project Ga0116227, IMG submission 89693) | Host-associated microbial communities from peat moss isolated from Minnesota, USA - S1T2_Fb - Sphagnum magellanicum MG | ecosystem: Host-associated > Plants > Peat moss > Unclassified...
GGTCGATTCCGAGGGTGAACCCGTTTTGGCAGCCGGTGTCGACGGGCGTCGGTGGACCGCAAACGGGTCAGAACGCGCTCGCGAACCCGAACTACGCGGGCGGTCTCTTCTCGAAAACGGCGGCGAACTTGCCGGCGGCGGCTTACGGCGACGAGCCGTACGTCCTGTTCCCGAACGCGCCGACGGTGTACACCCTCTACTACCAGCTTAAGCTCTGATGAAAGACATTCGGATGACTCCACGATTCGTTGCCCGTGCGGGCAGTCTCATCGCAACGGCCGCGCTCGGCGCGGCCGTTGCGGGGTGCTCTGCCTCCGCCACGCAACCCTATCCCTCGACGCAGGTGAATCCGCTGTCCGGAGATTTACAGCTGGCCGTCGGTACCGCGAACGTCTACGGTGACGTCAGCCCCGGCAACGTCGGGCTCAACGTCGTCGAGACGTTCCGCCAAACCGCAGGCGGAACCGCGCCCGGCGACACGGACGCCCTCGTCGATACGCCCACGTTTTCCGGGCCTTTCGTTCTCCCGGCGGCGGGAACGCCCGACGGCAACGGCGCGTCGCTCGAAACGGGACCCGGACCGGCGGATGCCGGCACCGGCGTGATGCATTCAACCGCACAGCCGAACGTGGGCGACCCGACCGTCACCGCGTCGACGTTCGGCGTTTCCACAAACGCCTCGGGACTCGGACTCGAACCGTTCAACTACACGTCGGTGAACGGAAATAACGCCGGCTCGCCGATTTCGTACGTGCCCTACGCGCAACCGCTCTTCGACCCGAACGGTCCGGGCGGGACTGCGACGGACATCAACGCCTTCGTGCCTTGGGGCGGCCCGCCGTCCTTCGATCCCGACGGTACCGGTCTCGGCGTCCGCGACGGCAATCCCGTTCCGCCGGGAGTCGCCGGCGTGAGTCTGGGCCTCGACGTCTTCGAGCACGTCGCTCCGGTTGTCGGGACCTACACGCTCTCCGTCGCCGTTCCGACCGGCGTCACGTCGGGCGGAACCAAGACCGCGTCGGCCACACTCGCCTCGGCCACGGTCCTTCCCGCCATCGTACCGGCAACGGTCGTGCCGGACGCGAGCGGGGACGGCGGCGCCGCGGTCACCCTGGTGTTGCCGGCGGGCGTCACGGAAGCGTTCGCGCAGATCGTCGACATCGGCCCGGACGCCCCGCCGGACGGCGCGGTAAGCTGCAACGGCGCGCTCGGCGGTCCGGTGTACTACACGCTCGAGTTCACGGCGTCCGGAACGCTCGCATTGCCGCCGACGATCGGTCCCGGCACGGGTAAGGGCGCCGGATCACCGTCCCTTTGCACCGCCGCCCAGAATACGGCTGCAAACACGACGGCGAACGGCGGGACCGGCGCGGCGCTGGACGCCGACGAATTCGTCGTGAACTCGATCGGCTACGACTATCCGGCTTACGAGCTCGACTACCCGAAGAGCAGTGGGAATCCGGCACCGAAGTTGACCACCGGTGCACAAGCGGACATCACGATCTCTTCGTCGGCCTATTGCGTCTCGGCGCCCACGCTGACGTGCACCGCGGCGGCCGCGCCCGATGCGATCAGACGCAAGCTGCAGTTCTCACGTCACGCGATGGCCTCGCGGTTCCACGTCGTCCGGTAACGGCGACTTGCGGCGACGCAGGTGACACAAAAGAGGCCGCGCAGCGATGCGCGGCCTCTTCTTTTCGCCGTGCGCCCTGCGCCGTGGCCTTAGCTATGCTCGTTCGACGCTCGAGTTGCCGTGAAATGATGTTCGCGGTCTCCCTCGAGCGTGTACGCGTCGATCTTATCGCCGGTGTAGGTACCGGAGATCTCCGCTTCGCCATATCCAACGAACAACACGATCTTTTTTCCCGTCAACGAACCGTGTACGTCGATGAGATCCGCCGTGTCGACGGGGCGGTAATAGCCGAATATCCCGCCGTCCGTGCCGATGTCTATGACGAGCGTTCCTTCGAGGTCGCCGCCCGGCCGATTCACGTCGATGTCGGAAGTCGCGAAGACCGCGTGCTCCGCCGGCGCAGCGCTTACGGCAGGCGCGCCCGCTGCGGCGAAAAGAGCGGAGGCGAGTCCGCCGGTTACGGCGATTCGTTGTCGTGCGTTCTTCATATCCGTCCTCATGATGACCTGATCGACCGTTCCATGTACCTTCGTTATACCCGGGCTAGCGATGAGGTGTTGGCTCGCGAATCCCGTACATCCGTCTTCATCTTGTCGATTATTCTCGCGCTCTGCGCGGCCATCGTGTATGGTGGCGCGGACTTTTTCGGTGGCCTGGCGTCACGAAAGACCTCCGCCGTCGCGGTCGTGGTGCTCTCGCAGATCGCGGGCATGTTCGTCCTCGGCATCGCCTGGTTCGCCTTGCCGGGGCGCTTCTACGCATCCGATATCGGCTGGGGCGTCGCTGCCGGCATCGCCGGCGGCATCGCGATCGCCGCGCTCTATGCGGCACTCTCCGTCGGCCGGATGGGCGTCGTCTCGCCGATCACCGCCGTCATCGGCGCGGCCGTGCCGGTGGTCGTGGGGTTCGCGCTCGGGGCTCGACCGCCGGCGCCGGCTTTGGCCGGAATCGCCTTGGCGTTCGTTGCGGTCGCGCTCGTCTCGGCGAACGCCGAAACGCGGCGCATCTCGATTCACGAGCCCGGGCTGCGGCTCGCGATCCTCTCGGGCACGTTCATCGGCATCCTGTACGTGTTCTTGGCGCGCGGTCACGGCGACGGTGGTCTCGCGCTACTCGTGACGACGCGGTTCGCGTCGCTTGCCATGTTGATCGGATACGCGCTCGCGCGGGGCGAATCGCTGCGGCCCGCGCCGGGAACTTTGCCGACGATTTTGCTCGCGGGCGCACTCGACATGGTTGCGAACGTGCTCTATGTCGTTGCGGCGCGGCAAGGCCTTCTGCCCGTGGTCGCGGTGCTCACCTCGCTCTATCCCGCGAGCACGGTGGCGCTCGCGTGGATCGTGCTCCACGAGCGGCTCGAGCGGCTGCAATGGTGCGGCGTCGGCTGCGCCGTCTGCGGCGTCGCGCTCATCGCCCTTCGTTGAAGTCGGGGCGGCGAGGCCCCCCGACCGCCCCCGGGCCGGCACTCGCCGTGCGTTGAAGTCGGGGCGGCGAGGGCCCCCCGACCACCCCCGGCCCGGCACTCGCCGGGCCACTGTCGCGAGCTGAGGTTCGGCTTCGGGCCACACCCGTTTCTGAGAAGTAGCGAGACGGGACGGTCGAGAATCGGGGCGCAAATGGCGACTCTCTTGATGAGGCGTTTTGACGTGAGGATGAACATCGCCGTGCTCGCGCTCGTGCTCGGCTCCGCGCTCGCGGGGTTCGCATGTTCCGGGCCGGCCATTGCAGATCCGTTCGACGATCAAGTCTGTCCCAACGTAAACGATGCGGGGCGCCGGCTCAATGCCCTCATCGACGCATCGAAGCTGTTGACGGACGATCTGGTCGCCGCGGCGCAAGCCATGGTCGACGGCTATCGCGTCTGCGTAAGGGGCTACGACGACAACACGTACAACCAGCCCGAAGCCGCCGGGCAGCAGCATACGAACGGTACGATCGTCGGCCGCATCTACGCCCGCTTGGCACTCGCGCGCGCGTTGCAACGCATCGGCGAATACGACTCCGACGGCAAGAAGTTCGCGGACGCCAAGACCGCTTTCGACGAGGCGATTACGCGAGTCGACGAGATGAAGACGATCCCTTCGGTAGAGGCGATGGGCGGCGTCGGCGACTCTCCGGAACACCGGCTCATCGTCAAGGGCGACGAGCTTCGCAAGCAGCTCGAAGCAAACGAAGCGGCCCTTCCGAAGTAGCCGTCACTTCCGGGACGGCTAGTACGTGGAGTCGAGGCTCGGGGAGAACGAGATGTCGGCTTGTCCGTTTGTTCCCGCGATAACCGGTAGCTGCTGCGTGTTCTGGGGCGGCCCGGATTCGAAGAGGGGGTAGTTGGCCGCGATGCACGACAGCGAGTACTCGTCGCCCGTTGCGATCGTCGCCGTTCCGGCGCCGTTCGCGAAGATCCCGAGATTGGACGGGAACGTTGCGCTGATCGCGCCACCGTGCTTGACTACGATCGTGTAATACGACGTTGCGGTCACGTCGGTGAGGTCGACCACCGTCTCCGTTGCGGTCGCCGGGGCGGTGCAGGTTGCCGTACCGCCGCCGGCGCCGTCTTCGGTGAAAACGGGCGCTCCGGCAAACGTCCCGAGTCCGGCGACGCTCGCGATCTTGCCCGGCGTCGCCGCGATCGTCGTCGAAGCTGCGTTTGCCGCCGGGACGAGAATGCTCAGTGCGTACGTTCCGACGACCGGCGTCGCCGCGAACGTGACGAAACCTTGCGTGTAGCCGACGAACCCCGGCGGGTAATTGCCGTTCTGAACCTGCGGATAGGCCGGCGGCCCGCCGACAAATGCGATCGGCGTTCCCGCCGCGCTCTCCGCGGTTTGTGATGTCGAACCGTAGAACGCCCCGGCGTAGAGCGCGAAATACGCCGTACCCGACGTATCGCTGTTTTCCGGCGCGAAGCCGTAAGCGAACACGCCGCCCGACTCGCCGAAGGTCGTGGGCGCGGGGCTCGAAAGCGGGGCGACCTGAGGCGAACCGCTAATGTGATTTGTGCCTCCATCTGTGCCGGCGGCGGCCACCGCCGGAACCTTGAATCCAGCGGGGCCCGTCAAGGTCGGCGTGTTGAGCAGCGTGCCGCTCAGACCGTCTGGTTGCCGAAAGGTCGCGACGGTGTTGAGACCCTTGCTACCGTCGGCGAACGTCGCGACGCCGGTCGCAAGCTGCGCCTTGAATTGGCTGGGGTTGACCTGGGTTACCGGTGGTTCTGCGGCGGATTGGCCGGAGGAGCAGCCTGTGATAAAATCCAGCGCCGCGAGGAGCGCGAGTGACGGAACGATCGTGCGCATGGCCGGTACCCGTTAGATCTTCAAGCTATAATAGAGCTGAAACTGCGTGACGTCGTACGACGGCTCGACAAGATACGGACTCTGCCCGTTGTCGAACCGCGGCAGATAATATGCGTTGCCGAGCGCCGGATAAAGGCCCGAGGTTAGGTCGTAACCGCTTTGCGGTCCGGAAATTCCCGTGGCGACGGGCTGGTAGCGCGTATTGATTTGAATCGGGTTCCCGACGCCGAAGCCGTTGTACACGTTGTTGGCGATGTTGAGGATCTGGAGACCGATCGTGCTGCGCGAGCCGGGCTTGCTGTATTCGAAGGTGATGTTGGCGAAAACGGCGCCCTTGCCGATAGCTCCTCCCGCCGCGTTCCCATCGGCCGTACCGCGAGTCGCATCGATGTTCGGATCGATCAGCGTTCCCGGGTTTTGCGGGTCGACGTATTGCGTTGCGGAGGTCGTGCCGTTCGGATTCGTGACGTTCGTGTTCGGCAAGTTATAGGGCTTACCGTTCACGTAGTATGCCGTGAGCAGCCCCTGCCCGATCGGATATCCGCGCTCGTAGTAAATCTGCGGATTGATCCGCAAGCCGCCTTTGGACTTGTACTGAACCGCAAGCGTCGCCTGAAACGGAGAGAGGAAGCCGACCCGGTATTCGTTGCCGAGCGCCAGCGACTGCGCCGGAATGCCCGGGAAGAAATCCTCGCCGGGCGTATCCGGGATGACGTTGCTCGTCTCGTTGATGTACGTCGCCGAAAGCGACCCGGAGAAGCCGATCGGCGCCTCCTTCGTTAGATAGAACTCGATGCCGCTCGTGCGCGTGACGCCGAGATTCGTGCCCGTGAGCGGCCCGTAAATGAGCGAACCGTCGGGGTTGGTCAAAGGCTGTCCGTTCGGCCCGAGCTGCGGATTTTGCACGTCGGCGATTCCGTTGTAGCCGCGCCGGTAAAATGGCGTGACCTTCAATCCGATGCCGCGGCCGAAGTCGTGCGAGTACGAGAAGTCGTAGTTGTTAAACGTAGCGGGCTCGAGTGGCTGATACGGCACGCCTTCGATCAGGTTTTGATTGGCCCAATACAGTTGATCGGCGTAATTCTGGCACGTGAGGTTTGCCGTTATACCGCAGGACGCGCTCGTCGCCGGAATCTTCGCGTAGGGTGCGAAGGGCCCCGGTCCTTCTTGCCAATCGACGAAGCCGAGCGGCGCAAGTTCGACCGAACGCCCGTATGAGGCGCGCACCGCGTCGTGCGGGCCCAGTTGGTAGGAGACTGCGAGTCGCGGTTCGGGCACGAGCGGCTTCGTCTGGGCCGTCGTCAACGTGTAGGCGTACTGCTGCGTATCCGAGGTTACCGCCACGCCGGCGGCCGTGAGCGGAAAGCCGGCCGCGTTGATCGCCGCCGGCGCGTAATACTCGGAGAGCCCACTGCCGAAACGCGTGTCGGACTGGTCGAGCCGAAGGCCGGCTTGAATATTGACCCGTTCGTTCGGCGTATACGTATCGGTAAAGTACGTCGCGTTGTCGTTGCGCGTCGTCGAAGACGTCTCGTCGTTGCGCGGCGTGGGGCCGGGCTTCGCAAGGTAGCCGTACAGATAACCGCAGCCGCCGTTTAGGCCGAGCGGGCAGGACGCGTTGTTGGGCAAGAAGTCGTACACTTCGTTTCCGTACACGGTTGCGAGAAACCCGTCCGACGGGTCGATCTCGTCGTACGTCGGGGCGAGAAATTCATACTTTCCGCCGAGCTCGAGTAAATTCTTCGAACCGAGTTGCTTCGTAAAGTCGATTTGGCCGCCCGTGCGACTGCCGCCTTGCGTTAGATATTCGCCGGCAAAGAAATAGTCGGTGCTCTCGTAGGGAAAATCGAAAAGAGTCGTCGACGCGATGTGGTAGAATTTCGCCGTCACGAACGTGGAGGAGTCGATATTGTTTGCGTATTGAATTTTTATCGTACTGTTCGGCTGGAAGTACGCCTCCGGCGGCTTCGTCAACTGGGACGTTGCCGACGGCTGATATGGCAGCAAACTCACGAGCGATTGGATTTGCGGGACGCTCAGTCCCGAAAGTGCCACCGTATTGTCGAGCCAGTAGGGATCGTTGGTCTTGAAGTACAGGTTGCTGTAGCCGCCGTACGAGCCCGTAAAATTGTAAAGTTCGTTTTGATAGAAGAGCTGAAGCGACTGATTGTTGCCGCGTCCGAATTTGAACACCATGTTGTCGACGATGTCGTCGCCGATCTGATCGGGCACGTTAAACGATTGCCCGATCAGATTTGCCGGGGTTCCGTGACCGTAGTCCGCTCCGTAAGCGCGCTGGCCCTGATAGGCGAAATAATTCGAGAAGCGGCCGTTCTGCGTCGCGATTCCGAATTCGATCCCGAGTTCGTGGTCGTAGTCCGGTCCTTGGATCGTACCCTGGATCGAGCCGAAGCCGGGATACGTGCCTCGCTTCGAGATGAGGTTGATCGTTCCGGTGCCGGCGTTCCCGGTCGAAGCGTCGCCCGAGCCCGGCGTGAGCTGCAAGTTGAGGAGCGACGGGTTGAGCTTGAGACTGTTGGTGAATTGCGACGTGAACGCGTCCGTGTAGTCGATGCCCTCGTACTGAAAGCCTTCCTCGTTCTCGCGCCCGCCGCGTAACACCGGATAGCCGCTCGAGTCGTAGGTTGCCCCCGGCAGGCTGACCAGGAGGTTGCTCTCGCTCGTCGCGTCGGCGCGGCCCTGCAGCGTCTCGATCTGCGACGCCGTAACCGTGTAGGTGTCTTGGGTCTGCTTCGGCTGGTAGGCTCCGCCGGGGCTGTGGGCCGTTACCGAGCCGATCGTGCTTAGGGATTTTTCCAGCTTCGCGTTCACCTCTTGTGTTTGGTCCGCATCGACGTTGACGGCCGTCACCGATTGCGGTTCGAATCCGGTCAGTTCGAAGGAAACGGTGAACGTGTCCGGTGTGACGCCCGTAAAGACGAAGAAGCCCTTTGAATCGGTCTTGGTCTTGTAGCTACCGGTCAGCGAAACCGCGGCGACCGTCACGCCGGCGAGCGGTGCCCCGGTCTTGAGATCCGTGACCCGCCCGTCGAGCGAGCCGGTCGTTCCGGCCGCCTCGACCCGCGCGAATCCCAGCGCGACTAGGGCCAGCGCGAGAAGCGCACTAGCAAAAAGTAACCGCTTCCCTAATGGGAAGCAAAAACCCAAGCTCACTCGAAACTCCTCGTGGGCGGGCGCTGCTGACGCGTTTCGCAGGAACGTTTTTAAAGGCCGAAGTGATTCCTTCGGCCCTTTGGAGCGTTAGGCCCGAAGACGCTAAAGCGTCGCCCAGATATCGAGCTTCGTTTGAACCTTGGCGATCACGGCGCTCGTAAATTCCGTTGTGGACGCGTGGCCGCCGAGGTCGCTCGTCGCCGTGCCGCCGTGCACGGTTTCCAGCACCGATTCGTAAATCGCGCGCGAAGCGCTGGTCGCGCGCGAGTCGGGGATGTGCGAGAGCAGCGCGGCCTCGGCGAGGATCATCGCCATCGGGTTTGCGACGTTCTTGCCGAAGAGGCGCGGCGCGGTGCCGTGGGGCGCCTCGGCCATCACGCACGCCGGCCGCAGCGACTCGTCGAACGAGAGCAGCACGCTCTCGGCGCCCGCGATCGAGCCGAAGAGCTGCATGACGAGGTCGGAGAGGCAATCGCCGTCGCGGTTGAGCGACGGGATGACCATCGGATCCCCGGAGCTCGATATGAGCAGCGCGTACGTCGCGTCGATGAGCTGCGGTTCGTAGACGACGTCGGGATAGCGCGCCGCGGCGTCGTCCATCTCTTCTTTGAGCATGCCTTCGTAAATCGGACTGACCGTATACTTCGGGCCGCCGAACACCTTGGAGCGCGTGCGCCGGGCGTGAAAGAAGGCGTATTCGGAAACGACCCGGCAGACGCTGCGCTCGATGCGCTCGGTCCGAAACGCCACCTCGTCGTCGCCGATGCGCTCGCGCCATTCCGTCGCGCCGTAAGCATCGCCGACCGCCATGCGCACGATCGAAATCGGCGAGTGAATTCCCCCGATCGGCCGGATGCCCGGCAGGCGCCTGCCGGTCCGCACGATCACTTTTCCGTCGATCGCTCGCCGGAGAATGGCGTTGGGCGAACCGACGTCGCCCCGCGTCTCCGGCGTGATCGTGGCGGCCTTTAGCCCGAGGCCCGTGTGCTTCATCGCCTCGGCCGCTTCGTGCACGATGCCGTTCTTGGTCTCGCGCCGCTTCGCGAGCGAGAGGTCGAAGGTTTCGAAGCCGAGCGGGAGTCCGATCACGTCGGGGTCCAGCACCCGAAGCGCATCGACCAGCAGTTCTTGGCCGGTTTCGTCGCCTTCGAGAACGACGATCGTTGGAATAGACATCGCTTGCGCTCTGTCCGCGCTGGGCGCGTGCGATGCCTGCGTCCGGATGTTGCGCGCCGCCTCCCCCGGAGCGCCCGAACAGGTGTGCGTCCCGGTCGGGAGAAGGTCTCGCGTAATGGCACGCGTCCGGCGCACGGCTCCTGCGGCGATGCGCATGCGGCTCAACCTCGAGATCACCGGGATCGCGGCGTTCGGCCTTGCGACGTTGCTCGGCATCGCACTCTCGGCTCCGACTCGTTCGGGCGCCGTCGGCGCGGCGATGGCGCACGCGCTCACGACGGCATTCGGAGCCGCCGCCTGGCTCGTGCCGGTGCTCGTCGCGCTTTTCGGCGGTATCGTGTTCCTCGAAATCAACGTGCCGCGGACGATCGCTACGCTCGGTTTTGCGTCGGTCTGTTATTTCTTCATCGCCGACGCGTTCTACGGCCGGTCGGGCGGCGCGCTCGGAATGGTCTTGCAGCGCGGCCTTCGCGCTCTCGTGGGAACCACGGGTGCGACGCTGGTCCTCGTCGTCGCCGCGCTTGCGATTGCCGTTTGGATCACAAACGTCTCCGTGAAGCGAGCGATCGGTTTCGCGATCGTTCAAGCGGCGAGATTCCGCCGGTTTCTCGGCAGTCGCCCCAAGTCGCCGCGTAACGCGACGGCCGCCGCGTCGACTCCGCCTGCCTTCCGCCCGGCGTCGTTGCGCGAAGCCTTCGATTTGCCGCCGGGATTGCCGAAGCCGACCCGGCCAGCACCGGCGCAAAGCAGCGGCACGGCCATCGCGCCGCGGGCAGCGCTCGTTCGATTCGACCCCCGTAGGCTCTTTGCGAGCGCGAAATCGACCACGCTCGAAGCGCCGCCCGAGCGGAACCGTGACCGCGCGGCCGACGGCGCGGCGGGCCACGACGAAGCCGAAGATCTCGAAGGCGTAGCTACCGACGAACTCGACGATCGACTCGACGAGATTGATGAGATCGACGACTTGGCCGATGACGACGACGATTACGACGACGAAGAAGACGATGACGATGAAGAAGACGACGACGAAGACGAAGATGAAGATGAAGATGACGAAGAGGTTCTCGGCGGCGTAGCGCAAGACGGCGACTCCGATCTCGTCACCGAAACCGTTACCGCGCAGCGTCGGATCAACTGGCCGGGCGCGCCCGCCGTCGCGGGTGAATACGAAGCTCCGAGCTTCGTGGCCGCGGCCGATTCCGAGCGGCGCACCTACCGCCTACCCGATCTCGGCCTCTTCGATCCGCCGCAGGCGCAGATCGTCGACGAGTCGCACCGCTCGCATCTGCTCGAAGACACGTTGGCGTCGTTCGGCGTCGGCGCGAAGGTAACGCACATCGAGCGCGGCCCGTCGATAACGCGCTACGAACTCAAACCCGAACGCGGCGTCAAGATCTCGCGTATCTCGGCGCTCTCCGACGACATCGCCCTCGCGCTCGCCGCGATCTCGGTTCGCATCGAAGCGCCGATTCCCGGAAAATCCGCCGTCGGCATCGAGGTGCCGAACGCGCAAACCTCGATCGTCGCGATCTCCGAGATCTTGCAGGCGATACCGCAGCGCGGCACGGTTCCACCGCTTCACATGGCGCTCGGTAAGGACATCACCGGCCGCCCTGTCTTCGGCGACCTCGGCAAGATGCCGCATCTGCTCGTGGCCGGGGCGACCGGCAGCGGCAAGAGCGTGTGCCTCAACGGCATCATCGCCTCGCTGCTCGTTTCGGCGACGCCCGATCAGGTGCAGATGCTCTTCATCGATCCCAAGCGCGTCGAACTGACGGTCTACAACGGCATCCCGCACCTCATCAAAGAGGTGATCACCGACGCGCGGCTCGCGGCCGGCGCCCTCTACGAGATGACGCGCGAAATGGATGCGCGCTACGAACGCTTCGCCAAGGCGGGCGTGCGCAAGATCGAAGAGTTCAACGCGAAGTTTCCCGAAGAGAAGTTGCCGTTCATCGTCATCGTCATCGACGAGCTCGCCGACCTGATGCTCGTTGCGCCGGCGAAGGTGGAAACGTCGATCTGCCGCTTGGCGCAACTCGCGCGCGCGACCGGTATCCATCTCGTGGTCGCAACGCAGCGGCCGTCGGTCGACGTGATCACGGGGCTCGTCAAAGCGAACATTCCCTCGCGCATCGCGTTCGCCGTGAGTTCGCAAATCGACTCGCGCACGATTCTCGATATGGGCGGCGCGGAGCGGCTGCTCGGACGCGGCGACATGCTGTATCTTCCGATCGACGCGCCGAAGCCGATTCGCGCGCAGGGGGCGCTCATCACCGGCCCTGAGGTAACGCGTCTGGTCGAGTTCTGGGCGAATCAAGCGCGGCCGGACAATCTGCTCGACGTCGACATCGCGCCGATCGAAGACGACGACAAGAAGCGCGACGTCGATCCGCTTTGCTACGAAGCCGCGCGCTTCATCATCGAGACCGATTACGCCTCGACCGCGCAGTTGCAGTCGCGTTTCGCGATCGGTCATCCGCGCGCGGTGCGCGTGATGAAGCAGCTCGAAGAATTCGGCGTCGTCGGTCAGCACGAAGGCACCAAGCCCCGCCGCATCAACGTCGGCCTCGCCGAACTCGAAACGATCGCCGACCGTCTCGGCAAGTCGGATCAAACGGATCTCTTCGCGCAAGGCCTTTAGGCGCGGCCATGCTCCGCATAGTTTCGGCAGCCGCGTGCGCGATCGCCTACGTGGCGCTCGGTATGGCCGTCTCGCGCACTCCGCCGGCGCTCGATGTCACCGCCCACGACGTCTTTTACGGGCACGGTGTGGCCGCGGCCGCGGTATTTACGCAGGCGGGCAGGTTTCCGGTGTACGTCGCGCTCTCCATCGCGTTGCTCGTCTTCGGCGCGGTGCGGCGGGCGTGGTTGCGCCGGGCCGTCGTCAGCGTCGTCGTGCTGGCGGCGGCTTGGCGCGTCGGGGACGCGTTCAAAGACTATTTCGAGCGCGCGAGGCCGGCTCGCGAGCTCGTCTTTAGCGAATCGTCGTACGCGTATGCCAGCAGTCACGCGACGCTCGCGCTGACGTTCTACGCCGGCTTGGCGCTCTACGCATGGCGGGCGGATCTGCCGCTCGGAGTCCGCACGGCGCTCGGCGTGGCCGCGGCTGCGTTCATCCTCGCGCAAAGCTGGTCGCGGCTCGCCCTCGGCGCTCACTGGCTCACCGATATCCTCGGCGGCTTTCTCTTAGCCGTGCCGTTGCTCATCATTCAAGATGCGCTAACGCGGGCCGGCCCCGCTTCCGCAGCGGCACCCCGTTGAGGGCCGGGGCGGCGGCGTTGAGGGCCGCGACGCGATTCTCGGCGAAGTGACGGTGCAAGCGCTCGCGGATCCTGCGAGATAAGTCGCACGCCCTTCGACAGGGTCCGGCGAGTTGGTAACCGTCTCTAGCGGCGACAAGTCTAACGTACGAAGTGCCCAACCGAGGAAGCGAACACGTGACGTTTATCAGCGACCCTGCCCTGCGCCCGATCGAACACAAGGTGGATGAAGGCATTCCGCTCTCCAAAGAAGACGGCGTCGCGCTCCTGCGCACGCAGGATATTCACACGCTCGGCCGCCTGGCGAAGGCGGCGAAAGAGCGCAAGAGCGGCAAGAAAGTCTTCTACGTCCTCAACCGGTACATCAATTCGACCAACGTCTGCTACGCGAACTGCCGGTTCTGCTCGTTCGCGGTGGACGAGAGCAAAGAGCGGGAGCGCGTCGTGCGGATGCCTTCGGACGAAGTGTTCGCGAAGGCGATGGAGACCGGCAACAACTTCAATCAAATCCACATCGTCGGCGGCCACGATCCCAAGCAGCTCTCGCTCGACTATTGGCTGCCGCTCATGCGCCGCTTCAAAGAGACGCTGCCGCACGTGCAACTCTCGCTCTTCACGGCGGCCGAACTCGATTACATGGCCCGGCGGCATCGACTCACCTATGACGATCTGCTCGCGACCCTGCGCGAAGCCGGCCTCGATAACATCAACGGCGGCGGCGCCGAGATCTTCAGCGAGCGCTTTCGGAAACTCGTGTGTCCCAACAAGGTCGAC
>Ga0116227_10012991_pt1 | contig 13309 bp, 12 predicted proteins | sample S1TSphgellanicum_FD_89693 | JGI IMG/M metagenome (GOLD analysis project Ga0116227, IMG submission 89693) | Host-associated microbial communities from peat moss isolated from Minnesota, USA - S1T2_Fb - Sphagnum magellanicum MG | ecosystem: Host-associated > Plants > Peat moss > Unclassified...
AAATTTTTTTATTTATTTTATATGTGATCTTTTTCAAAAATTTTTGTTTTTTTTTTTTTTTTTTCAATTCAAAAATTTAAGGAGTATGTTAGAAAATATAAAAGGTTTACACGGTTGATGTTGTAAGGCTTGCAAAGTGATCTATAAACTTTGAAGACAAAGAATTGTGAAACAAGATGAATGGGATGGCGACCCGAAGTTTACAATGACGATTGGACTTGGAGGCAAATCAACAAGTTATTGAAAGTTAGATAGAAGATAATCTTGAAAATGGAGAGGAGTATGCATGGCTTACAAAACCCCATATCAAAATCTAATGTTGGATAGACGAATGTTGAAAACAAAGGAAAGGCCTATGGGGCATAGGTCATTTCTACCACAAGAAGTGGTACGATGGGACGTATGGACTAAGGATCTTTATAAAAGGCACAGTTCAAGATGATAATCTCCATGAAAAAAGATGAAGTTGACTATTCATCCGAATGAGCGGATGTAGTATACTTCTCAATCGTAATATTTGGTTTAGAGTTGTAGAGATCAAAATGGAGCAAGGATTTTTGTAGTACTTGATCAATTACAGGAAATCTCAAGTCCAGAGTTAGTGACTAACCGAGGGAGGGATGTTATAGGAGGTATACAACCCAAGTTCGTGTATCAGTTTGCATCTCCAGATTACTATGAACCAGTGGAACACTGGGAGGTGGATGAAAACACTAATGTTGATGTGTTTGAGGAGACTAAGGAAAATTACTCAAAATCATTTGAATATACAAAGGCATAGGTGAATGCATTGGATGAAGTATCACAATCATACTCACATCAAGGGAATCCAGAGTTGGATCAAATAAGGCACATAACTGAAACATGAAATCATGAATTTGTGGATTTAGAGATGATTAGGTTACTTTCAAAGGTCTATGCATTATGTGAGGAAGAAGGACATGTAATCATGGATTGTTCTTTTGTGCCTTTCCACATCATAGCAGGTATTGCTAAGCATGTGGAGTTATAAAATGTGGCAAAAACATTAATGGATCAACCATAGGAATAGGAATCAGGAATTCCTATAGTTTAGAACATATTTAGAAGCATGGAGTTGGGAAGTTAATTGGCACCACAAAATCGACAGATTCGTTCATATATTCAGACCATGAATATAAAATTAGAAGGGTATTCACATCCACATATTGCACCACAGTGGATACCAATGGGTAATTGCAGAATGGAACATCATCAATCTTGCAACAACAAAACTCCACCAATAATGTCAAAAGCAACAACTGTTGAAACCCAAAAACAACATGTTGGACTAGGAATTACTCAATCACTTAATGCAGATATAACAACCACGTGAGTGAAAATAGTTGTTACGCTTAACATAGATTTTGTCAGAAAGGGAATATTAATTGGATCTGTAGCAAAATTGGGTAGCGGATCAGGTGGGGTATCGACAATACGAAATTTGAGTCAAAGTTCAGCACTACCAATGACTATTATTGAAGTTGTTGGCATACTTCAAATGATGTTTACTACTTTGATAATGACTACTCATGTGAACATGACTGCATATCAACCACTAATGAACTCAATGGCTACTAGAAGGTATAGAAGTGCAGATGCCATGCATCCAAGAAGAGGATACCAAGAACCAATTCTTATAATTGTACCAATTCTTGATCATAGAGATGGCCATTATGTTAGGCAAAACATGGTGGTTCTTAAGTATCCTAATTTCGAAAAAGATGTTGATCCAAATGTTCATGTCAGCATGTTCAATTTTGTAGTAAAAATAAATGCAAAGACTTTCAAAAAGTATATCATCAATGTGTTTAGCTATGTGCTAAAAAATATGACATCAGAGTGGTGCCATAATTACATGTCAAAATTTCCTAACTATACTTTTTCAAAGCTTACATAGGCATTTTTACAAACATCATCGGTAAACTTAGAATGATGAGCAAATATACATGGAGTTGAAAAACATGAAGCATGAGGATATTGAGAAGGTGGAGGTTTACTATGAGCGGATTTAAAAATTGGCTGATGGTTTACAAGTATCAACCACATCTTTTAGAGTGGGTTTGCAATCATACTTCAAAATTACGACTATAGGGATGAAGCAATCAACATTACAACATAAGGAGGCAATAATGTTGTGTGAAGAAAGTACGATTACTACAGAAGCAAGGAGTGCACTATTAGTATTACAAAGTATCAAACAGGCAGTACCAGCAAAAACACAAAGTAATATAGGGAACACTGACAAACATTGCACAAATTGTGGGATGAGAAATCACAATGTGGAGACATGTAGAAATAACAAAGAACAGACCATGGTGGCAACCACAGAGGTGGCACAACCAAGTCAAAAAACATAAAAGACTTTTTCATATGCATGTCACATTTGTGGTTTGAATGGACACAAAATGACAGATTGTCCAAAGTTTGTTAAGATGCAAAAAATGTTTCATGGGAAATCTATGTAAGTAGTAGAGGTTCAACTTGTTGCTGAGACATAGACAATCATTGCGGATGTAAATGTGGTGGATGTTAATGTCACCACAAGAAGTAAAGTAATTAAAGAACATGTGTTCAAGGATAAAGGGCTAAGAAAAGCAAAAAATGTTGTTGATTAGGAGAAAGAAAAACAGTTGAAACAATTAATGGTGGAGACAATTCAATATATTTAAAAAACACAAACCTAGACAGAAGGGCCATCCACATCCATGGAGCATGGAACACAACCTAACCAGGTATGCCAAATATTACTCTTATGGACACACAGAAAATAGTGAATTCACAAGCGAAACTGATCACAGTAGAAGAGATTTTTCTAGACATTAGTAAGCAAATGTTAGAAACAAGTTATACTTTGAACTTAAGACAATTGCTTAAAATAGCTCCTAAGTTAAAGAGATATTTTTAATAGAAGTTGAAACTAAAGAAAACTCAGAATGTAAATAAAGTAACCATAGATAAACAAGTTGGTTCTTCAGTACCAAAAGTAGGGGTAGCTATTGTAGCAATAGAAAATCATATGGCAATTATCCAAGTACAGATTGGGAAGGATACAATAGAAGATGTGTTGATGGATGGAGGTTTTGGAGTTAATATTATCACAAAATAGTTGAGATTGAGGTTGGGGCTTCCAAAGCCTAAACATGCACCATATAATCTGAAGATGGTAGATCAAATAACCATAAAACCAGTGGGCTTGATAATAGATACGAAGATATATGTTCATGGCATTCCTTACATAACTACGTTTATTATACTTCATAATAGTGTGGTAGATTCTAGTTATGCCATGTTGTTGGGGAGACCATGGTTGAAAGATGTTAAAGTGGCACATGATTGGGGAAGTAACATTGTTACCATACAAGGGAATGGGACAGTCAGGACAATTACAATTACCAAACATTTGGAAGGTGAAGTCAGAAGACCAAAAATGTTGTTGTGCTACGATTATCAGAATGGTATCATAGATGAAGAAGAAAATATTATGTTTGCTACATAACCAAAATTGTTCTCCATAGGAACAATCAGTTTACCTGAGACAATTCAATCTATGAAAGCCACAAATGTGGGGATCATGGATATAGATGTGAAGACTAGTATTTCATAATAGGGATCTAAAGTACAGAGCATAGAGAAAAAAATACCTGGCAACAGATATGAACCAAAAGTAGTTATGGAGGATAAGGTGTAACCAATGATATACTATAGACATCAACCAAGGAGTGTTATAGTGGATGAAATTCCAACAAACATCAAAGCATAGGGATTGTGGATAACTAGATGGATGTTAATTAAAGATTAACAATTGATGAAGCTCAATCTGGGAACTAATGCAGAACCACACGTAGTGAAGATTAATGCATAGCTGGAAACAGGCAAGGTGCTGGAAGCGGAGCATTTGCTGAAGGAATTCAAAGATGTTTTTGCATGGACATAGAAATATTTGAAAGGGATTCCACCAAAGCTAGTGTAACACAAAATTGAATGGGACATTACTATACCGTCGGCACATCAAACAAGTACAAATTAAATCCAAACTATGCTACAGTGGCCAAAGAAGATATAGATAAGTTGTTAACAACTAAATTCGTTGAATCTATAGAGGAAGCTACATGGTTATCACCCATAGTAGTAGTACCCAAGAAAAATGGCAAGCTAGGAATTTATATAGATTTCAAAAAATTAAATGCAGCCACAAAGAAGGATCCATACCCATTAGCTTTCACAAATGAAGTGTTGAACACAATAACAAGGTATGAGGCATATTCCTTCTTAGATGGATATTCAAGATATCATCAAATATTTATAGCTCTAGAGGACCGATACAAGATTGCATTTGTTACAAACTGGGGGTTTTTATATGGAAGGTGAAGCCGTTTGGAGTTTAATGTTCATACATATGTGTCCTTGTTAAATGTGGGGGCTATGTTGTCTTAGAACATAACAAGGAATAGTGATCAACCAATAGTGTATGTTTTTAGGTTTCTGAACAAATGAAAACATAAAAGAAATAGAGGTTTTAATAATGGTTTTTTCTTTACACAAGTTTAAACATTATTTGTTAGGCAATGAGTTTGTCTTTTATGTAAATCATATGGCATTGGTCTATTTGGTCAACAAACCACAGGTTTTAGGGATAATAGCTAGATGGTTGTTATTGTTCTTCGAATATGATTTCATAGTAATGTGTAAACCAGGGAAAACTCATGTAGTTGTAGATGCATTATCAAGATTACTAGATAGTATAGAAACCACAAATGTGCTTGATCAAACCACAAATGCAAGTTTGTTTTATACAAGGCTTGAATGGTTGAATGAAATAAAAGAATTTTTGAAAACATGACAGATTGAAAGCACTTTATAAGTGCTTAGTTAAAAAAGCAAAGTCTTTTACACTTAAGAATGGTGAATTATTTATAATGGGCCAAGATAACGGACTACGATGATGTTTGACAATAATAAAAGCAGAAATGGTGATGAAAGATCTGCATGAAGGACCTTTAGGAGGGCATTTTGCAACAAAATAATGTAGAGGAAGATATTGGATGTTGGATATTGGTGGCCAACTATGTGCAGGGATGTGCATCATTACTACAAATCTTGTGATGCATGTTAAAAATCAAGAGGATTGGTAACTCAAAGTCTTACAAAACTAGTCATAAGTCTTCTAGAAGAATCATTTATGAAATGGAGACTTGATTTTGTGGGGCCAAGTAATCCAACAAGGAAATATATAGGGAACAAATATTGCCATAGACTACGCTACTAAATGGGTGAAAGCAAGAGAATTGAGAACTAATACTACAACAGTCATAGCAAAATTTCAATATGAGTGCATATTAACCAAGGTTGGATGTCCTTTGATTATAATCACAAATCAGGGAGTTCATTTTATTAATGATGCCATCAAGTATTTGACAAATCATTTTCAAATGAAACATGTGGGTTTTACAACTTATTATCCTTAGGGAATGGGTGGGTTGAGTTTACTAACAAGGTGTTTAGGACACTATTGACTAAGTTAGTTAGTGAAAATAGAACAAATTGGGATGAACATTTGTTTATAGTGTTATTTTCATACATAATTGCATACAAAGTAACAACATGGTATACATCATATCAATTAGTGTATGGATTACATCCATAAATGCCCACAGAATACATCGTTCTAGTTGTTGGTGGAGATGAGAGAGACAATACTCTAATGACAGTTTTAACTAACAAAATTACAAAGCTTGAGAAGTTGCAAGAAGCTAGAATGTAGGTTGCAAAAACTGCAAAAATTCAACAATGGAATAAAACATTATGGAATCAACAAAAAATTCCAGAAAAATAATTTAGTTTTGGTGATTATGCTTTGTGGTTTCCAAAGGGCAATAAATCACACTTAGGGAAGTTTACTAAAGTATGGTTTGGACCGTATAGAATACAATATGTGTTACCAAATAACACTATATTATTTGTGATTATTGAAAAGTTTGAAACTAACCCTGTGTTGATCAATGTGAACAAGCTCAAACCTTATAAATACATGGAATCTAAAGGTTAGAAAAAATAACAACAGATGCCAGTATATTGGGAACATAGTGAAGGTGGAGTTCAAGAGGCGAATTTTGACATGGAGGAGGACAGTGAAGAATGTCAAATACAAAAACCACATATGAAGAATGATGAAGTTAAAGAATAGATCATAGATCCAACGATGAACACAATTTTTATTTTCGATCTACATATGAACAATAATTGCAACAATGTGAGATTTAGGATGCAGAGATCTAAAGATGATATGTCAAGCATATTAGTTGAATTAGTAGCAATATTCGCTCGGTCATCATGAGTATTCACATAATCATCAAAATTGTGGGCAAAATCAACAGAAAAATTAGTGTAGTCACAAATGTGTTTTCACTATCAATAAATAAATGGGCATAGTTAGCAGAAGGTGTACATGGCAAATGAATGGAGTTAGTACAAATAATGTAAGGAGATTACGGATGTGGAATAATTGAAAGAAGAAATATGCAACATTCATTCATAATGATGATGCTAAGCTCTTCCACGTGGCTATATAAGGGACACATAAACATATAATGATGGGCCATATTAATTTCAAGGATCATGCGTTAATTAAAAGACGATGGGTAGATGAAAAAATGAATGTGACGGGCATGATGTTCAAAAATGAGAAAAAATGGGGTAACCATCGAAAGTAGTTTGCGTTTATTATTGGAAGTTGTGCGCATTTTCAAAGTTTTAAAATTCATAGTAGTATGAATGCAAAGAGTGCAATTGAAAAATTACAATGAATAGCAAGGGAAAAAGAAGCGCAAAGGAGTGAGCATAGACAAAAGCAAGAGGAGGATACAAACTTGTTGAAAAGAACATAAATAGAAGAAGGGTTGAGAAGAGTAGAGAGAGGAGTGTTGAATATTTAGCTATTTGTTGTAAGGTCGCCGCTGCATTCATCATCATTTTCAGAATGTGCAAAAAGGAAAGCGTATAAAAGTATGAAAATAGGTTTATTTATATTGTGTTCAATATTGTGATGTTGTTCATTAGCAACCATCCACAAGGAGTTGGAGCCATGTTTGGCTATAGACCAACCGTGAAAGTAAAAATAACCATTAAATATTATTACTTGTAAAATTGTATATATATATATCAAGAACATTTGTTAAAAACTATACTTGTCAAAATTTTAGCAGATAATCTAGAATATGATCTAATTTTTTTGTTGAATATTATAAAAGATTATAGAATATTACCCTACATCATGTATTATTTATGTGATATAAATAATGTAATCTTGCAAAAAATCACATCACAAAGAAAACCTTACTTATAACCAATGTTTTTTTTTTTCAAATTCATGGTTTTCAAACTTTGGTGATTTTGGCCATTTTTCTATCAACTTTTCTTGAATTTACATCAAAATTATCAATTCCAAAATTTCCAAAATTCCGTTTTTTTTCCTAGCCACAATGCCAAAATCTACAAAATGTTTTAAAATGTTTATAACCATTCCAAAAAAGGTTTAGCCAACTAGTTAAATCTAGCCAAATTAAAAGTTAAAAAGTGATTGGTTTTAATCACGATCAATGATTTTTTAGGGTTTGAAAGTTTTGACATTCATCTTGCTCGAGCTTAGTGGAGTTTGTAAACGGTTACAAACTTGGGGTGTATAGGTGGTTTAGTTGTTACGCATAAGCAAGAGAGGTGTTTTTCACTAAGAAAATGCAACTTCGAGGTGGATTGAATTTGAGCGCAACAACAAGGTATGTATATTATTCCATTTTTGTTTCCTTTTACATTTGGCCTCCTCCTTGCAATACTTTGGTAGCTTCAATGTGCAATCATAGAGATTTTTGAAAAAATACTTTTATGGGAAGAAGATGTTTTTAGTGCCATACTATTTAACGCATTCCCAACCTCCTCAAGAGACTCAAATTTGAGTCTAAAATGAAAACATCGAAAGAATAGGAAGTTGGAGCACGCTCCTTAGCTTGTAGCACTTCGGGGGTAAAGGGGCGTGCTAGAGCTTTGGGATGGGACTAGGAAGATTGACAAGCACTTCAATCACTCACACAAACTTGTACAAACTAAGCAGCTAGTTGGTTAGTGCATAGCTAGAACACTTTTGGTGTTAGGACGAACCATGGGCAAACTCGAACTCATAAGACTCATCACGGCCCGGACTTGGGGGAAGCCACCACCTTCCCCTTTATAGTATATTATGTGTCTTTCCATGAGGCCCACATCCAAATGGCATTATGTCCCGGGACTCCTAGATGGGAGTCCCAAAATTCCCAAACTTGGGATTTTTGTGACTTTGGGGGCCCATAACTTTGTGCGCAAACCTTCGATTGAGATAAGGTCTAAAGCAAAATTGTAGCCCTTGTCGAGAGCTTTTCAATGGTATGTTGCATGTTACCTACACACAAGGAAATTGGGGTGATTCTTGACTTTTAGTGGTCGGGAGTCAAATTGTCAATTTGACTCTTGGCCCTTCTTTGGCCATAACTTATGTTTCAGGTGTCCAAATGGGTGATGCAAGCCCATTTTAGAAATTTTCGTTTCAAGAGCTTTCCAATGATATAAAGAACGTCTCAATTCAATGACTTTTGACCCCTATAATTGCCCTTTAAAAATTTGGAGGTCCATTGAGATTCCAACTCCCAAAATGGGAGTTCACTTGGGAGTGTGAAGGTTCATTCCCTCACACTCTTTTGCACTCCCGAGACTATGAAATGTGACTCTCGGGCTCTCTAGGCCCGCACCCTCGCAAGCCTTTGCCTTGGTCGTAAACCCAAGGTTAAGGTTGCAACACTATTGCACTTCACTATAACATCCAAGTTCTTCTCAATAAAGTTGAAACATGTTTCAATACTTCAAACAAGTAAAGTTATTTTGTATCATTTTGACAATTAGACACAATTTTTTCTCTGTAGGATTAAAAGAGGTCCATAATTTTGGAGCACCACCAATCTGACCCATTTTTTCATAACCATTTTTTCAAGTTAGTTTGTCACACATGTCCCTATATGGTCCTATTTCTTTTGCAACAAAAAGATGAACCTTTGAACAACATGTTCCTTTTTGTAGATTTTGGAAAGGTGATAATCTTCCAAAGTAACACCAATTTGACATACCTTTTCAAAGTCTTCTACTTTAGGTTGGTTTTCACACCTATCTTTTTTCTTGCTAACAATCTCTTTAAAATCCACTCTTCCTATATTGGCATTTCAAGGCATGTTGAGGGGTTACCTCCCTTGATGTACACCTAAAAAATTATGTGGGTCCACATGAACCTTGGGGTGTACCCTATTAATTGTTGTGTTGTCATGCATTTTTTGTGTGTCTCACACCTGTGGTCAAATCATGGTCATCCATGTAATACTTAGAATGTACTGAATCTTTATGTTATGCCTTGTTCCCATCCAGACCCATATGATGTTCATGGCATTTGTATTTGTTTGACCCAATTTATGGTGTAATTGATGGAGCTTTCCATGTTGTGTCAATAGAACCCATTTCAGTAAAATCCAATATACACATGCAAGATAAGGGTCTACATCATAAGCCCATAGACCCATTGTTGCCTTCTTGATCTTCTTGACATGGTTAATGAGGAGTTGCAGCATGGCATTGGGCCCAAATCTTGTCAAAGTGCCAATACAAAAAGATCCTGAGTATATATAGGTTATTTGTAGAGGTCTATTGCAACACAATGGAAACTAGAATCCAATACTTTTGGTTTGGTTTTTAATAGTATAAAGGGATGCATTTTAATAATATAATGACATGTATTAAGGTCCACCATATTAAGGCTTGTATTAAGGGATACAAATTTACTATTGGGGCTCTTAATCCTAGATTTGTTTTGGGAACAACATTCTGGATCATCAAATTAGATGTGTTTAAATCTCTGGTTGTTTTTGCAACCATACATGTCAATTTGGTGTAGTCCAATTTCATCTATGTGGGGGGCATAACTCTTATGTGGACCACATGACCCCCACCACATTTTTTTACCATATTCTTGAGCCTCCCAAGATGTCCTACTCTGCCACATATTTGTTGTATGAATCACCTTGTGTTGACAACTACCACTACACTATTTGTAGGTCTCTAACTAAAGAGTTCAAAGTGGTGCATCCAAGACACTAAATATCCAAAGAAGGTAAAGTCACCATCTTTTACTCAAATGTTGTGTTTGTTTGTTGGTTCTAGTCAAAATGCACTTGTGCAAATGTCAAAGGAAGTTTTAAATATAGTAGAATCCAAACTATTGGATAGGTAGCACACCCACTACCCCTTGAAAATTTTCCCATTGTTAAGGCTATAGATTCAAGCCTATGTCAATTTGTCCCAACCATTTATGAAAACATGGTTGTCTTTGTAACCAAGTCAATTGCATTGTTCAATTGAATTGTTCAACCAGATGGTCAATTGCAACATATATTGTTGTCACTCCTATGTTAGTTTGTCTCGGTCAATGTGTTCCCACCTACAAGAACATGGTTCAAACCCACTTGTTTTCTTTTTGTTTCTTCATTTGTTCTTTGTGTGTCCATACACTAGTCCTATATGTAGATATTATGGGATGCAAAGTAGAGATTTTTGAAAGGCGATTGGATAGGTTATTATAAAAGCTTTGCCCAATTACTATTATCCCACAATTTGTGGGTTTACATTTCTTGGTAGGCTCTACATAAGCTAATCAACTATTAACCATACTGTGTACCATGATTCTTCTACTACCAAAAATTATTTAAAGAGTCATTGCAGGGTCAAACCTCAGATAGTGAGAGGCATTTCAATATGGAATGATTAAATTCCAAAAGATTACTCCCATTGAGATTTTTCTTGCATAGAAAAATTACAAGGGGATAAACTACAATGCACTCAATCTATGGTTTCTAGGGATTGCATGTCCTATGTTCAAGGGAAGTCCTTACCCCATTGGATAGTTTTCTTTTTGATTGCCATGTTGCATTAGTCAAATATGATCACACAACCCTATAATAACGAGGCAAGACAAAAAGGTTTTGACTTGTTTGGTTGTTTGCATGGTTCCATTGTATGTGTAGATGGTGGTCAACAAGAGGGCTAGACGACCCACATTTGGTGGATAGCCAATTATTGATCGTCGTTGCGTAGGTATCATTTGATTACTCAAGCAGCAATGACATAGGCGCATTACTCATGTGGCTCATTCATCCTTGTAGTGCATGATGATGTGTTCATCCATGTCATATGGCCATTATTTGTGAATGATATGGATCCCCTTCAAGAGTTGAAAAGGTTGTGGGATGCGAGACTTGTATCAAAGGCTTGAAAGTGCCTAGTTAATACTAATGTTCTTTGGCTTGCCCACTAGGTAGCCAAAGAAGACGTTGCCACATCTGCCCTTCCATTGTTTGTTGTAAGGGATACATTGGAGCCTAGTGCTCTAACGTACGACAATTGGGAACAGTCTGTTGTGACATTGGAAGATGATGGAGGTGGACAAAAGCTTATAGTACATCCCCTACACACATTGTTAGTGTAGGAGCTCTAAGAGGTGAGGGACATCCATGACCCCTTTGTGTTTGGAGATGAGGAGATATACTGTTTTGAGACTAAAAGCTTATGTGAGTGTGATACGAAGTCTGGTTTCCCTTGCACCATTGTTTGAAACGTCATGCATGGTGTGCTTTGATTTGTTCCTATGCACTCTAGAGGGCTTATTGTGTTGTTTTCAGTTGAGTTTTGCCAAGACTCCTTTTTATGTTTTGAGCTACATTTTTGCAAGACTCCTTGTAGCAATTTGAACTCCTTGTAGCAATTTGAGCACCTTGTATCTAGGACACAATGACCTTGTGTTGCTATTAGTATAAGTTTTCATCTTGTTTTGCTAGTATGGTTCTTGGACCTTATATGGTTTTGTTGTGCTATGTAATTGTCATGGGTAGTGACATCTACATGTGGAACAATATGCTTTACTTGGCGTAGGGAATGGGAGATATGCAAAGTTGTTATGCACATTTAAGGGATGGGATCCCATGTATGACCATGTTGTTGCCCATAAATCAAAGGGCAGCCTCTTGGTCTCCCAAAAATTAAAGGGAAAAGCCACCATCATGTAGTGTGGCGGGCAAAATCCCATGATATAGGGTAGCTTGAAAGCCCATAAACAAAGGGAATAGGTCCAACTAGCTCATTGATTTGCCATGTTTCAAAGCAAATGGTAGTAGCAAAAAGCTCCTATCAAGGGGTATAAAGCAAAGGTGTGTACACCAAGAAATTATGCTTTTAGTTCTTTCATGAAGACCAATTTCATTGAATAAGTTGTCCATTTTTTCATGGTACACAATGTTAAAATGTGAACTAAAAATAGTTGACATTAAAATCTTGATTCAAAATAGTGAGTTCTTTGTGGTTTTGAAGGATTTTGTTATCATGGAACCCACTAAGCCTACGCAAGCTTTAGGTCATCCAAGGACATGGGGAGAAAAACTTCATAAGGAAGAGGAGGTTGTTGCTAATCAACTGGGATTGATAAAATACAAGCGCCCATGCACATGGTGTTGTGGAACTGTGTTGGATTAGATGATATTGCCTTATAATGTTGGGTCTACATTTAGGTTTAGGGTTTATGGTTTACACATAGGATTAGGGTTTACGGTCTACAGTGACATTTATTGTGGCTTTTGTTGATCAATTGGGATTGATAAAATATAGATGCCCATGCACATGGTGTTGTGGAGGAGGAAGGCTTGTATTAAGGTCCACCATAAGGGACCATTTTAGAAGATATAAACGTCATTATCTTTCCACCACCCCTATAGTGGTAGGGTCCTTTTGATTGCTCAACATGAAAATCATTTGTATAATCTAGTTGTTGTAATTAATAATCATGATTAATCTCAATTTTCAAAACTAGCAGTATAGCTAATGTTGCATTTCCTTGAAAAAATCCACTTCCATATGTTCTTATGTGTGTCAATGTAATTGTGATGAAAGCCTACCTATGGAGCTCATGCAACCACAAACAACCATGACCCATAATGGTATCATATGAATGCAGACCCAATGGTGGGCCTTAACTAGGATATGGAAATGGGAAGGATGGTAATGGAAGCTCTTGGAAGGTCTGATCAGTTGCAAGGAAAGCATGGGAGGGGGGGGGGGGGGAGGTGGGGAAGGAAAGGGGGCCATTTTGGGTTAAAAACCTTATTTGGGGGGGGGGGGGAAATAATGGAACTAATGAAAAGAAACTTCCCGGTGGGATGACAAATAATTTGGGAAT
>Ga0116227_10012992_pt1 | contig 13307 bp, 11 predicted proteins | sample S1TSphgellanicum_FD_89693 | JGI IMG/M metagenome (GOLD analysis project Ga0116227, IMG submission 89693) | Host-associated microbial communities from peat moss isolated from Minnesota, USA - S1T2_Fb - Sphagnum magellanicum MG | ecosystem: Host-associated > Plants > Peat moss > Unclassified...
GAAGAACGCTTCCGCTCGCTCTTCGACAACAACCCGGATCCGATGCTCACCTTCGACGCCGACGGGCTCGTGTCGGCGGCGAATGCGGCGGCAGGACGAACGCTCGGCGTGCCGGCCGCCCAGATCGTCGGTCAGACGCTCTTCGACATCGTCGATGCCGGCGACGTCAGCGAGGCGCTCGCCGCGTTCAATCGCGCGCTCGCCGGCGTCGCGGTCGGCCAGGCGATCGGCATCCGCTCGTCCCACGGCGCGATCCCGACGTTTCTCACGATGATCCCGATCCGCTTCCACGATCGCGCGGTCGGCGTGCACGTGCACGTGCGCGATCGACGCGCGGAGATTGCGCAGCAAGCGCAGACGACGACGTATGCCGAGCGCATCCGCGACCTCTACGTCACCGCCGCGGCCGCGAACCAGAACGCGGAGCGGCAGATCGCCGCCACACTCGAGGCGGGCTGCCGGATCCTCGGCATGTCATCCGCCGCGCTCTACGAAACGGCGAGCGGCGAGGTGGTCGCGACCTACGGCGATTCGCTGCCCGTCGCGCTCGCGCGACTTGCGCTCGACCGCGAGGGCGCGATCGCGATCGACGATAGCACGATCCTCCGACCGCTGCAGAGCGAGAGCGTTGCCGAACCGTTTGCCGCCGTGATCGGGACGCGGATCAGCGCGGGCGACGCGCCCTACGGAACGCTCACCTTCGCGTCGCGCATCTACCAGCCGTGGCCGTTCGTGGCGGTCGACTCCGATCTCGTGCAGCTGATGGGCGCGCTCGTGGGCTCGGCAATCGAACGCGGCCGCTCGCGTGCGCGTTTGCAGACGCTCGCGTACACCGATACCGTGACGCGGCTGCCGAACCGGCCGTGGCTGATCGAACACCTGCGCGAACGCCTCGACGACGCACGCCGCACCGGCGGCACGATCGGCGTGCTGTTCCTCGATCTCGATCGCTTCAAAGACATCAACGATACGCTCGGCCACGAGAGCGGTGACCGGCTCCTCGAGATCATCGGCAAGCGGCTGACCAGTGCGATTCGCTCGGGCGATCGTGTGGCGCGCATGGGCGGCGATGAGTTCGTGGTGCTCGCGCTCGATTCACCCGACGTGCAGTCACTCGCCGTGCTCGCCGAACGCATCATCGCCGCGGTCGAAGAGCCCGTGCACATGGGTGGCATGGAGCAATTCGTCACCACCAGCATCGGCGTCGCGTCGTATCCGTCCGACGGCGAGGACGCCGAGACGCTCGTCAAGCATGCCGACGTCGCGATGTATCGCGCCAAGGATCGCGGGCGCAACACCTACCAGTTCTTCACGCCGGCACTCAACGCGACGTTGCAGACGCGCCTCTCGCAAGAAAAGACGCTGCGCCGCGCGCTCGAGAACGAAGAGTTCGTCGTCTACTATCAGCCGCAGCACGATCTGGTCAGCGGCGACCTGGTCGCGGTCGAAGCGCTCGTGCGCTGGAACCATCCGCGCTCGGGGATCGTGCTTCCCGGCCATTTCATCCCCAACGCAGAGTTGAGCGGCCTGATCGTCGCCATCGGCGATTTCGTGCTCGAGACCGCCTGCAGCGATATCGCCGCGCTGCGCCGCACGATCGCCCCCGATCTGCGCCTAGCGGTGAACTTGAGCGCGCGCCAATTCCACCAGCAACGGCTCGGGCGCAAGATTCGCGGCGCGCTCGACCGCACGCAGCTCGACCCGACCGCGCTCGAACTCGAGATCACTGAGTCCGTCGCGATGAGCGATGCCGAGATGACGATCAACATCATGCGCGATCTCGGCAGCGAGGGCGTGCGGCTCGCGGTCGACGATTTCGGAACCGGGTACTCATCGCTCGGTTACCTGCGCCGCTTTCCGATCGACTCGATCAAGATCGATCGCTCGTTCGTCACCGATCTCGCCACCGAGCCCGACGATGCGACGATCGTGCGCACGGTCATCGCGATGGCGCACGCGCTCGATCTCGAGGTCGTCGCCGAGGGCGTCGAGGCCGACGACCAACTGGTGTTCCTGCGGGAGCAACGCTGCGACCGGGTACAGGGGTTCTACTTTTCGCAAGCTATCCCGCGGCCGGCGCTCGAGGCCTACATCACCGGGGGACGCAAGGAGCCATCGTGGATACCGTCACCAGCGAACTCGACCGCGCCGGCCTGATCGACTGGTATCGCGCGAACCGGTCGCGCAGCGCGTCGATCTTCGCCTCGCTCACGCCCGAGGCGTACTACGAGGCACCGATTCCGCTGCGTCATCCGTTCGTTTTCTACGACGGGCATCTGCCGGGCTTCTCGTACATCGTGCTGCATCGTCAGGCACTGGGCGGCGAGCCGATCGACGCCGCTGCGGAAGCGCTCTTCCAGCGCGGCATCGATCCGGCCGATGTCGATTCGGCCGGCCGTTTGCGCCGCACGGATTGGCCCGCGCGCGATGCCGTGCGCCGGCTCACCGAGCGCTGGGACGATGCCGTCATCGACGATCTCGCGCACGCGCGACTCGACGATCCGGCGAATCCGTTGCTGGTCGACGCGCAAGCGGCGTTCACGATTCTCGAACACGAACCGATGCACCACGAGACGCTGCTCTACATCGTCGCGCAGCTCCCGGCCGAAGCGAAACGCCGCCTCGTGCCCGACGTGCGCGACGTCATGCCGCCGCGCCGCGAACCGGTCGCGATCCCGCGCGGCGATGCGACGCTCGGCAAACGCCGCGACGCGGGCTTCGGTTGGGACAACGAGTTCGACGAACACGTCGTCGCGGTCGACGCGTTCGGGATCGACGTGCACGACGTCACCAACGCGGAGTATCGCGCGTTCGTGCGCGACGGCGGCGCGTTGCCGCCCTTCTGGATCGAGCGCGACGGCGAACTCTGGCTGCGCACGACCTACGCCGAGATTCCGTTGCCCGGCAGTTGGCCCGTCTACGCGACGCACGATCAGGCCGCCGCGTTCGCCGCGTGGGCGGGCGCGCGCTTGCCGACCGAGGCCGAATATCACCGGGCGGCGTTCGGCACGCCGGCGGGCGATGAACGCGCGTTTCCGTGGGGCGACGAAGCACCTGACGCGACGCGTGGCAACTTCGACTTTCGCCGCTTCGATCCGGAACCCGTGGGCAGTTCGCCCGCCGGGGTGAGTGCGTTCGGCGTGCACGACCTCATCGGCAACGGCTGGGAGTGGACGGCGACGCCGTTCGGTCCGTTCGACGGCTTCGCGCCGCTTGCGTCCTACCCGGTGTACTCGGCCGATTTTTTCGACGGCAAGCACTACGTGATGAAAGGCGCGTCGCCGGTGACGTCGCACCATCTGGTGCGGCGCAGTTTTCGGAACTGGTTCTACGCCGATTACCCGTACATGTTCGCGACGTTCCGGCGGGCGTACGATTAGACCGAGGAGACGACAACAACCGTGTGTGTAGGTGAATCCCGCTCGAACCTCTTCGGCCGCGCGGAATTCTTCGGCGTGATGTCGGCGGTCGCGCTCCCGTTCGTGCTCGGCCCGACGGCGATCGCGGAGGCCGCCGACGTCGGGAAGTATCCGCTCCCGCCACCGCGCGGGCCGCTCTCACGCGGGAACGCGCACGCAGCACGGCTCGCGGCGGAATCGCCGATGGTGCGCGCGACCTACGCATCGGTCGCGGCGCTCGCCGATTCGCTCACCGACGGCGACCTGCGCGCGTACGTCACCTCGTTCTTGCATTATCCGGCGCCCGACTACGCGGCCAATGCGCGGACGCCCGAAGCGCGCGTGGCCGTGCGCGATGCGCTCGCGCGCGCGGGCTTCGTCGCCGCCGACGCGCCGGTGAGCGGCATCTTTCCGCCCGGCAGCGAGCCCGGCAGCGCGACGTTCGTGCAGCCGTTCTGGTCGACGCCGGGATCGGCCGACGGTTCGCACCACGCCTATCCCGGCGGCCTCGCCGTCCACGAATATTTCAACGCGTCGATGGCGCAGCAGTTCGCCGCGACGTACGACGCGCACTATTTCGCCAACCAGAAGACGGTCGACCGCGATACCGTCGTCGGCTCCGCGCTCTATCACGACATCATGAAGGCGCTCGTGTTCCAATGGCGTGAGGACGGCTCGCTGCTCGACGAGCTGACGATCGGCGGCACGGGCGCGCACCATATCCTCAGCGGTGCCGAAGCGATCGTGCACGGCCACACGCCGCGCTTCGTCGTGACGCTGCTCTCCGCGCACGCCGCACCGTCGCTCGGCGACGAAACGCACGTCGTCGACTGGTGCCGCGCCGCAGCGATCGTCGCGGGCGTCGATCCGGTGCAGTACGGTCTGCTCAGAACCGACGGTGCGGGGTTCACGCTCGCCGACACGCCCGTTCCGCTCGAGGCATTCATCAGCAACCTGAGCGATCACGATTACGTCGCGACGATCCCCGCGATGCACGTCGTGAGCGAGCGGCTCAAGGCGCGCTACGCGCAGTGGCAGCCGTCGACGACGTTCAACTGGTATCGCGCCGCCGTGCTCTCGCGCACGACGGCCCTCTCACTCTACGACACGCTCGTGCGCCACGGCGAAGGTGCCTTCGTCGCCGCGGTGCAGCGCACCGAAGCGACGCTGCACTTCGGCTAACTATGCGGGCACGGCCGTCTCCATGCGGCGACGCAACTCGGCGTCGAGCGCGTCGAGGAAGCCCTCCGTCGTCAGCCACGGTTCGTCAGGACCGATCAAGAGCGCGAGGTCCTTGGTCATCTTGCCGCTCTCGACCACGTCGACGCACACCGCTTCGAGCGTCTCGGCGAAGCGCACGACGTCGGGCGTGTCGTCGAGCTTGCCGCGATGCGCGAGGCCGCGCGTCCAGGCGAAGATCGACGCGATCGGATTGGTCGACGTCGGTTTGCCCTGTTGGTGCATGCGATAGTGGCGCGTGACCGTGCCGTGCGCGGCTTCCGCTTCGACCGTGCGGCCGTCGGGGCTCATCAGCACCGACGTCATCAGGCCGAGCGAACCGAAGCCCTGCGCGACGGTATCCGACTGCACGTCGCCATCGTAGTTCTTGCAGGCCCACACGAACTTGCCGCTCCACTTGAGCGCGGCCGCGACCATGTCGTCGATCAGGCGGTGTTCGTAGGTGATGCCGGCGGCTTTGAACTGGCCGGCGAATTCTTCGTCGAACACCTGCTGGAAGAGATCCTTGAAGCGCCCGTCATAGGCCTTGAGGATCGTGTTCTTGGTGGACAGATACACCGGCCAGCCGCGCAGCAGCCCGTAGTTGAAGCTCGCGCGCGCGAAGCCGCGGATCGACTCGTCGAGATTGTACATCGCCATCGCGACGCCGCCGCCGGGGAACTGGAACACCTCGCGCTCGATCGGCGCGCCGCCGTCGTCCGGGGTGAACGTCAAGGTGAGCTTGCCCGAGCCCGGCACGACGAAGTCGGTCGCGCGGTACTGATCGCCGAACGCGTGACGGCCGATGACGATCGGGTCGGTCCAGCCGGGCACGAGGCGCGGGACGTTGCGGCAGATGATCGGCTCGCGGAAGACCGTGCCGTCGAGCTCGTTGCGGATCGTCCCGTTGGGCGATTTCCACATCTTCTTCAGGCCGAATTCTTCGACCCGGGCTTCGTCCGGGGTGATCGTCGCGCACTTGACGCCGACGGAGAATTCCTTGATGGCGCGGGCCGCGTCGAGCGTCACCTGATCGTCGGTCGCGTCGCGGTTCTCGACCGAAAGATCGTAGTAGCGCAGATCGATGTCGAGATACGGCAAAATCAGCTTGTCTTTGATGAATTGCCAGATGATGCGCGTCATTTCGTCGCCGTCCAGCTCGACGACCGGATTGCGTACAGTGATCTTATCCATATGGAGGCGGGTTTCGCGCAATTCGAACGCCAATCCGCCGCTAGCGGAGTGATCGAAGAGTGACGTTGGAAGGTCCGGCTCTCGTAGCCGTTGCCGTTGCCGCCAACGCCGGCGCTCGAGTAGTGCCGGTCGCGCTGGACCACGCCTCGGGGGTGGTGCCGTGGTCCGTGCTGGGCACGGTCACCTCGCTGATCGCGCTCGTCGCCGTACTCCTGGTGATCCTGCTGCGCGTCCTCGGAGCGAGCGTTCGCTCGCTGAGCCTCCGGAGCGAGACCGAGCGGCTCGAGTCGGAGGTCGCGCTCGCCCGCGCAGAGGCGCGCTTCCGCACCGTGTTCGAGGGTGCGCCGCTCGGGATCGCCGTGATCGACGCCGACGGTACCCTGCGCGAGACCAATGCCGCGTTCGACGTCATGCTCGGCTTCGGTCGCCGCGACCTGATCGGCCGCACGATGGCATCGCTGGTCGATCCGGCCGACCGTGATCGCACGCTCGAGAGCTTCGCCGCGCTCGTCCGCGGCGACGTCTCCTCGGCCGAACAAGAGATCCGCTACCGTCGCGAAAACGGCTCGACGATGTGGGCCGACGTCAGCGTGACGTACGTCCCCGAGGATGACGAGCCGTTCGCGATCGCGATCGTCGACGACGTGAGCGAACGCATCGTCATCCGCGACCGTCTCATCCACGAGGCGACGCACGACGCGTTGACCGGCTTGCCGAATCGCGGATTGTTCTCCGCGCAGCTCGGCGACGCGCTGCGCAACCCGCCGCCCTGCCTCGCCGTCGCCTTCGTCGACCTCGACCACTTCAAGGTGGTCAACGACAGCCTGGGGCATCTCGCCGGCGACGCGCTGCTGCGCGCGGTCGCGCAACGGTTGCGCTCGATCATGCGGCCGGGCGAGACGGTCGCGCGGCTCGGCGGCGACGAGTTCGGCGTGATCTTCGCCGACCCGAACATCGAGACGCGCGTCGAGTGGCTGCTCGCGACCGTTGCCGAACCCGCGCTCGTCGAGGGCCGCCGGCTCTACACGACGGCCAGCGTCGGCGTCGCGCTCGCGCACGAACGGTATCGCCGGCCCGAGGATCTCTTGCGCGACGCCGACATCGCGCTCTATCGCTCGAAGGCCGACGGACGCGCGACGTACACGATCTTCAACGAGGAGATGCACGACAAAGCGGTACGCCGCTTGCAGATTTCCTCCGACATTCGCGATGCGATCGAATCGCCCGAACAGTTCCGCGTCGCGTTCCAACCGCTGGTGCGCTTGAGCGATTGGAAGACGATCGGCTACGAGGCGCTGGTGCGCTGGAACCATCCGCGCGAAGGCATGATCCAGCCCGATCTCTTCATTCCCGCGGCCGAGGAAACGGGCGTCATCGTGCGGCTCGGGCGCCACGTGCTCAATCGCTCGATCGAGCGGCTCGCGATCGAACAGCGCAACGATCCGACGATCCAGATGCACGTGAACGTGTCGGTGCAAGAACTCGTGCACGGCGATCTGCCCGAACACGTCTTCGCCGCCGTGAAGGCCGCCGGCATCACACCCGACACGCTCACGCTCGAGATCACGGAGAACGCGATCATCGACATGAGCACCGGCGCGGGCGCGGTCCTCGAACGCTTGCGCGAGGGCGGCATCCGTGTCTGCGTCGACGATTTCGGCATCGGGTACTCATCGCTGCGGTACCTGCGCATGTTGCCGATCAGCGGGCTCAAGATCGATCGCAGTTTCGTGTCGGGCGTCGGCGAAGGCCTCGCGAGCGAACCGATCGTGAAGATGGTCCTCGATCTCGCGCGCTCGCTCGACCTGCACGTCGTCGCCGAGGGGATCGAGACGCCCGAACAGGCCGACGCACTGCGCCTTCTCGGCTGCGCGACGGGCCAGGGCTACATCTTCTCCCGGCCGATCCTGCCGCTGCCCGATCAGCCGCTCGCGCTCCCCGCCGAATTGCTTGCCGCGAAAAGCTGACCGATGATCGTGCCTACCGACGGCGAGGCCTTCGCCCGCGCCGTCGCCGCCGCATATGCGGCCGAAACGAAGAGCGTCGTCACGCTGGTCGCGATCTCGACGCTCGACGCGCACGGCGGCCCGTTTCACGTGCGCTCGTTTTCCGAGACGGCGTACGAAGAAGCCGACGGCATCCTGGTGCGTAAGCGCGTGCTCCGCTTCATCGACGGTGATCGCACCGCCGATGCGGGCGAGCTCGCAAAGCGCTCCACGGCCGCCGACGATCCGTCGAGCCGGTTCGGCATGCGTCTTCCGGTGCAGCCCGAGTCGGTCGACGACTACACGTTCGGAAAACCCTACGGCGACGGCAACGCGGTGTCGGTCGATTTCGTCAGCAAGGTGCGCGATGCGGCGCACGGCGATGGCTCGATCACCTACGTGCGCGACGAGGATCGCATCGCGACGATCGTCATCCGGCCGGCCGTCTTACCCGAGCACGCGACGAGCATGACGACGACGATCGACTACGGATTCGTCACCGCGGGCCGCTGGGACGTCGTGCGTCTCACGCACGCGTTCACCGGGCGGGAAGGCTTCATCTCGGGCGGCGGCACGTCCGTGACGACGTTCGAACGGTACCGCCCGTTCGCAACGCAGAGCGCGGCCGACGCCGAGCTCGACGCCATGCACCCCACGTCGGGCTGAGCGTCAGGCCTTCTTTTCGAAGCGGTCGGCCGACTCGACGATGATCTGCCGGGCTTCGGCGGCATCGCGCCAGCCGTCGGTGCTCGTCGCTTTGCCCTCGAGCAGTTTGTAGGTTTCGAAGAAGTGCTGGATCTTGCGCAATTGATGCGCGAAGATCTGCGTGTAGTTGTAGACCTCGGAGTACTCCGGCTCGCCGACCGGCACCGCGAGGATCTTGTCGTCGGACTCATCGTTGTCGATCATCTTGAGCATACCGATCGGCCGCGCGACGACGAGGCATCCGGCGAACGTCGGTTCCGACACGAGGATCAACACATCGAGCGGATCGCCGTCGAGCGCAAGCGTTCGCGGCGCGAATCCGTAGTCGCCCGGATAGTACACGGGTGAGTGCAGCGCGCGGTCGAGGCGGAAAATTCCCAACGACTTATCGTATTCGTACTTGTTGCGCGATCCGCTGGGAATTTCGACGATCACGTTGATCGTATCGGGTGCGCGGTCACCGAGGGGAAGCATGAGGCGGTTTTGCCAGGCGTCGGACGTCACGGGCGCTGCCTTCCCGCCGATGTGTCAATGCCCTTGCAAAAGAGCGATCACCGCGAGCAATGCGACGTCCAAAGCGACAATCGTCGCACCGTACACGTCGCCGACGAGGACACCGCCGAGCCGCCGCGCGGCCACGCGGCCGAATCCAAGCGAGGCACCGCATGCGGCGAGTCCCGCAAGGAGCCACCACAGGGCGTGCGCGGCGACGGCGAGCCCGATCAGCACCAGGCCGCAGCCCGCGAGGATCGGCCACGGCGGCCGTGCCGCAAACGCACGCGCCGAGGCGCCGGCGCGACCGTAGGGCAGCGCGTAGGCGTTGAGCACGGCGGCGAGCCGCGCGGCGCCACCGGCGAAGGCCAGCGCCCACGGCAGCAGCGGCGGCGCGATCGCCGTGAGCGCGGCGACCCAGAACAGCACGACGCACGCGAACCCGGCGACGGCAAACGTGCCGTGGCGCGGATCTTTCATGATCTCGAGCCGCCGCTCGGGCTCCACGCTCGCGACGAGCGCATCGCACGAATCGAGGAAGCCATCGACGTGCACCGCGCCGCTCGCGACGACGCTCGCGCCGAAGGCGACCGAGACGACGAACGGCTCCGGCGCGATGACTGCGGCGCCCCGAGCGAGCAGGCCGGCAATGCCGCCGATCGCGATGCCGACCAGCGGCAGCCACGCGAGCGTGCTCGCGTCGGGCGCGTCGGCGACGCCGACGGGCGCGATCGAGAAATACGAGAACGCCGCGCGCACGCCGATCAGGTTTCGACCGGTCCGCGCGTCTCGGCGGTGGCGACGCCCGCCTCCGCAAACGTCTTCATCTCGCGCACCATGCGCGCCGCCGATTCGACCAGCGGCAGCGCCAACGCGGCGCCGCTGGCTTCGCCCAACCGCAGATCGAGATCGAGCAGCGGCGCGAGGCCGAGCGATGCGAGCGCGATCGCATGCCCGGGTTCGCGCGAGCGGTGCGCCGCGATGCAGTAGTCGACCGTCGCCGGCGCGATGCGGACGGCGATCAGTGCGGCGGCGGTGACGATCGCACCGTCGAGTACGATCGGAATGCGTTTGCGCGCCGCGCAGAGCATCACGCCCGCGAGCGCGACGATCTCGTAGCCGCCGACTTCGCTCGCGAGCTCGTCCCAGGTGAAATCACGGCAACGCGCGAGACCGGCTTCGATCGCCGCGGTCTTCCGCGCGAGCCCATCATCGTCGACGCCCGTACCGCGCCCGACGATGCGCGCCGGCGGCTCGCCCGTGAAGCCGGCGACGAGCGCGGCGGCCGACGTGCTGTTGCCGATGCCCATCTCGCCGAGCGCGATGATCTCGAAAGGCGCGCGCGCGTAGCATTCGTCGAACGCCGCGACGCCGGCCGCGAGCACCTCGTCGAGGTCGCCGCGCGGGATCGCGGACCGGCGCGCCAAATTGGCCGTGCCGTAGCCGACGTTGAGGTCGAGCAGACGCGGATGCGGTGCGAGCGGCTCGCGCACGCCGAAGTTTGCCACGTAGACCTCGGCGCGCGCGACGCGCGCGAACGCGTTGATCGCGGCGCTGCCGCCGAGAAATCCCGCGATCATCTGTGCCGTGACCTCGGAGGGGTACGCGCTCACGCCGTCCGCCGCGACGCCGTGATCGCCCGCGCCGATCAAGATCGTCCGGCGCTCGTAGGCGTGCGGCGGAATGCCACCCGCGATCGCGCACAGGCGCACGCCGAGATCCTCGAGCCGGCCGAGACTGCCGAGTGGCTTCGTCAACGCGTCGATGCGCTGCCGCGCCGCAACGGCGATCGCGGGATCGGTCGGTACGATGCCCTCGCGCAACTCCGCGATCATGCGGGTGTCTCCGCGGGCGCCGTTTCGTTGATCGCATCGACGGTCCACCCGCCGGCGAACGAGCCGTGCAGCCGCACGATGCTCGCCGGTGCGAGCCGAACGCGCAGCGCGGCGTCGTCGCTCGCTGCCGCGGTGCTGCGCACGACGTGCAGGATCGCGTGCATCACGCCGGCGTGGCTCACGAGCAGCGCGCGGCCGGACGAGTGCATGCGTTCATCGACGCCACGGAGCACGGCTTCGACGCGCGCGCACAGGTGCTCCCAACTCTCGCCGCCCTCGGGCACGTAGTAGCGCGGAGAGAATTCGTACCGCTCGGCGAGCTCGGGCCAACGCGCGACGATCTCCGTCCACGTGAGGCCTTCCCAAACACCGAAGTGCATCTCGCGCAACTGCGGCTCGAGCTCGAGCGCGATCGTACGGCCGGCGCAGATCATCTCGGCGGTGACGCGCGCGCGCGAGAGATCGCTCGCCATCGCGACGTCGAACGATTCTCCGCGCAGATGCAACGCAAGGGCACGCGCTTGAGCGCGGCCCTCGTCGTCGAGCGGGATATCGGTTTGCCCCTGAAAGCGCCGATCGGCGTTCCAGGCGGTGCGCCCATGACGGGCGCAGACCAGTTCCATGCCGGGTCGTTGGCTACGACCCGTGCGGTTTCCTAATTCTTGATGAACGGCTTGCCTTCGTGCGAAACGAGCAAGTCATGCATGTCGTTCGCGTGCTCTTCCTCGACGGCGAGGATGTTCTCGAGCATGATGCGCGTGGTCGAATCCTTGACGCCGAAGTATTGGATCAGCTCGCGATAGTGATCGATCGCGATCCGTTCGGCGATCAGATTTTCTTTGAGCATCTCGACGAGGTTGAGATCTTGCGCGCCGTACTCCGAGGCCGAACGCATCGCAAGCCCCTCGGGATTGAAGTTGGGCGTGCCGCCGAGCTGGTTGATGCGCTCCGCGATCATGCCCATGTGCTCGCGCTCCTCGTTCGCGTGCTCGAGGAACTCTTCTTTCGGCCCTTCGCTCGCGATGCCGGTTGCGGCGACGGCGTGCATCGTGTACCGCAGCACGCACACGATCTCCGTGGCGAGAGCGGCCTGCAGCAGGTCGATCGCAACCTCCGGATCGAGCTCGTACGTATCGGTGATCGCACCGTCGGACACGCGCTGGCGTGCACGCTTGCGCAGTTCGGTGATGTCCGTGAGAAACGGCTTTTCCGGCGCCTTCTTGGTCGCTTTGTTCGCGGTCGTCGTCATGCCCGGAGGGTACCCCGCTTGCTTTTCGCCTAAACGGCGCGATTCGGTACGACGATATAGCCGCCGGCGAGGTCGCCGAAGACGCGGACGTGCGGTTGCGCACTGCCCCAGCGGTGCACGAACGACGCGACGTAGGCGCAGGTGATCGCGTCGAGCGTATCGTCCCAGCGCTTGTAGCGGACCCGGGTGACTCGCTCGGGAATGCGCTCGTCGAGAAGCAGCGGGGGGTCGGCCGCGTGCAGCGACGCGAGCGCAGCGCGATAGCGTTCCCATTCGATCAGGACGTCGTCCCAATCGCGCGATTTCTTTTTGTATTTGAACACCGTCTGCAGTCCGAACAGACGAATGTGGGCCGGATGCGGAAACACCTCGATCGCGACGAGCCGCGGATCGTTCGGTGCGATACACGGATCTTCTTCAACACCGTCGGCGCGGAGATCGTCGATGATGCGGCGCGCACGGCCACCGTCGGGGAATCGGACGAGATTTGCCGGATGCGTCCCGGCATGGTGTTTCCGAAATTCCGCGCTGAGCTCGCGTTCCGCGTCGCGCATGCCGGTTTCGTTCCGCACGATCGTCGGCATGTCGAAGCCGATCACGCCGCGCTCGCCGCGCCAGGTTCGTATCCAGGCGAGGATCTCGTCGTCGGTGCGCAGGTCGGCGCGCACGTCGAGTAAACGGCCGGTGTCATCGATCGCGGCCACACCCGAGGGGTTCTTCGGCGACCAGGCGAGGTCAAGGCCGAGAAGGCGCGCGCCGCTCATCGCACAAGTGTCCGGCGGTGAGCGAGCGCGTACCTGTCCGCAAGACCTACAAACTCTACATCAACGGAGCGTTCGTCCGGAGCGAATCCGGCCGCACCGATCCGGTCGGCGGCGAAAACGTCGCGCGCGGCTCGCGCAAGGACGTGCGCGACGCGGTGGTCGCCGCGCGTGCCGCCCACGAGAAGTGGAGTGGCCAGACGCCTTCCAACCGCGGGCTCGTGCTCTACCGCCTGGCCGAGATGATGGAAGCGCGCGCCGGGAGCCTTGCCGACCAGCTCGTCGTCGGCGGCACGGTCGACGCGGCGGGGGCGCGGCGCGAGGTCGAAGCCGCGATCGATCGCACCGTGTGGTACGCCGGCTGGTGTGATAAGTACGTGGCGCTGGCGTCGGCGCGCAATCCGGTCTCCGGTCCGCATTTCAACTTTTCGACGACCGAGCCGACCGGAATCGTCGCCGCGGTCGCCCCC
>Ga0116227_10012993_pt1 | contig 13306 bp, 11 predicted proteins | sample S1TSphgellanicum_FD_89693 | JGI IMG/M metagenome (GOLD analysis project Ga0116227, IMG submission 89693) | Host-associated microbial communities from peat moss isolated from Minnesota, USA - S1T2_Fb - Sphagnum magellanicum MG | ecosystem: Host-associated > Plants > Peat moss > Unclassified...
AAATTTTTTTTTTTTTTTTTTTTTTTTGGCTAAAATGGAGTGTTACAAAAAACAAATGTGTGACATGAACAAGAATGTGACTAAAATGGACGTGATTATGAAAGGGGTTTATTTGTAGTTTTCTTATGAACTTGGGTTTTTAAAATCTTGTCCACCTTTCAAGTGGCAAGCACTAAAAGGCATAATAAGCACTTTCATCATGAAAATTTTTAGTAGTAATTAACACATGATAAACATTTTTTTCCAAATGTGTGACCAAATGAAAAACCTATGTTTATTACTCAACAATTTTTTTCGTTGTTTTAAACGAGTGTTAGGCTAAAATTAATGGTGCTTGAGGAAAAGGCATTAATGGTTTTTTTTTTTTTTTTAAAAATAAAGAGTGGCTCCCAATTTTGCAACAATAGAGAAAAATTGGTGACCCTTATTTTTTACAAGCTAAAAGTAAAATGATGATACATGTTAAAAGTTTAAACATTTCTGAGTCTAATTACTAACAAACTAATCATGTCCATCCATAAATAATAAACTAACAAGGAAGCAATTAAATAATAAGGGAAAAATTTAGGGGACAAGGGGACAACCTTTTGTTTCGTCTGTGTGGTTTTTGGTGCTTCCATAAAATTTAAGGCCAAATTTAAGCGATTTAAAAAAATGTTTTCTTAGGATTTCCTTTTATAAAAGATAAAGGGGCAAATGTTGGTGCCAACTAGTGCTATTTTGTTAATAAACAAAAGTTTATAAGGTGCCCCTTAATAAATGTTTTTTTTAATTTTATTTCGAGATCTTACATTTTGATTTATTTATTAATATTGTAATATAAGGGGCTTTAACACATGTTGTTCGATTAATTAATGAATTCATGTTTTAAACTTAATATTTTTAAATATTTCAATTTTTTATTTTTATTTTTTTGCAAAATCCATCAACCTCATTGACCAACCCATCCTTACACCCTTAAAATTAAAATTGACAAATTTTATCAAGATGATAACCATTAGAACCAAGAACTGATGGTTTTGGATAAAGGAATATATAACATTCCCTTGCCCCAACTTGTTTTCGAGACCCAAACTTGGAACCTAGTGACTTTTGAATTCAAAATTTCACATGGATTCTACCTTACACCGACATGTGAATTGGTTTTTTATGGTTTTAATTCTCCTTAGGGTTAGGGTTCCCATTTTTTGGGGGCACATGTTGGTTTCCATCCCAACTCTCCTAGTGAGCTTTCATAAGGTTTTGTCATCTTACATGTAGCATCATCATCTTCATGTTATTTTTTGGAATGATTCCCATTGTCTTCATGTTCATTTTGTAAAGCATGGCAAACTTCTCATCATAACATCTTTGTCCTTCTTTGTTGCAAAGGGTTGTCTCATCATCTTTTCATTTTTGGAAAATGTCAAAAGTTGTCTTCATCTAAATGGTTGTTTGTAAGTTTCATTCTATCCTTGTTTTTTAAAAATTTTCTTGTTTTCTCATCAAGTGATAGTCATCAAATGTTTTTTGCATTGTGTAATTTTTTATAGAACTTTGTCACTTACTCTTTTTCAAGCTCCCATGCAAATTTCACATTGTTGTCACATTGATTCCAAGTCCTAATGTTGGTAGGCCCACACTTCTTGATTGTACCCAAATACAAGCAAAGATAAGAACTCATCTTTCAATGTTCATTTTGTTTGTCATCCTAATGGCAATTGTTGGGATGTTTTATATTAAACATGTTCATTTTTTATCCTTTTTATATTTACACATAAATCACATATGGCTCTCCATATTTTTGAGGAGATTATTTTCAATTATGTGCAAATGCTGCGAATTCAAAATAAATATTTATTTATTACTTTTGGGGTAAATTTAATATTTTTATTAAGTAAATTGTGGGCACAAAAATTACTTTTAAAATATAAAATGTAAAAATAAAAAAAATTTACCACCAAAAGAAGTAATGTACAAACACACATTACATTTGACATATTTGCATACATGTTAGAGTCAAGTTTTTGTATTAGTAAACTATCACCAAATTTCATCTTGAAAAATGTGATTTCAACCTATACAAAGGATTTGTCATGAGAAAAATGGTCAAGATTGTCACAACCTTAACCTTGGGCTCACAACCAAGGGAAGAGCTTGCAAGGTTGCGAGCCAAGAGGGAATCCCGGGGTCACATCTCATGCTTCCGAGAGTGCAAAAGAGTGTGAGGGAGTGAACTTTCACACTCCCAAGTGAACTCCCATTTTGGGAATTAGAGTCCCAATGGGCTCCCAATTTTTTAGAGGGCAAAATGTAGGGGTGAAAACCCTTTGGATTGAAGAATTATTTATATCACTAGAAAGCTATTGAAAGATAAATGTCTAAAATGGGCTCACATGACCCATTTGAACATCTAAAACACAAGTTATGGCCAAAAGAAAAGCTAGGAGTCAAATTGGCAATTTGACTCCCAACCACTAAAAGTCAGGAATTGACCCGATTTCCTTACGTATAGGAGCGTACGACATGCTATTGGAAAGCTCTCGACGAGGGCTATAACTTTGCTTTAGACCTCATTTCAATTGGAGGTCTGCACACAAAGTTATGGGACCCCAAAGTCGCGAGAATCTCGAGTTTGGGAATTTCGGGACTCCCATCTAGGAGTCCTGGGACAAAATGTCATTTGAATGTGGGCCTTGTGGAAAGGCACAAATTATATTATAAGGGGGAAAGTGGTGGTTTCCCCCAAGTCCGGGCCATGGTGAATCTTGTGAGTCCAAATTTGCCCGTGGCTCAATCTAGCACCAAAAGTGTTTCAATTATGCACTAACCAACTTGTTGTTTGATTTTGTGCAGGTTTGTGTGAGTGATTAAGTGCTTGTCATTCTTCTTAGTCCTATCCCGAAGCTCCAGCACGCCCCTCTACCCCCAAAGTGCTACGAACTAGAGAAAGTGTTCCAACTTTTTGCTCTTCCGTTGTTTTCATTACAAATTCACATTTGAGTCTACCAAAAAACTTGGGAGTGCATAAAAAATTTGCTAGTTGGCAAAAAATTCCAAAACGCCAAATTTATATGAGAAGTTCCATTGGGTTTTTATAAATATGTTATTGTTTAATACGTAATTAAATTAAACTAAATTATATTTTGTATGATTGTCATTCTGGTTGTGTCACAAATTTCTTTAAAAACCCATGGTTTTAATACATAGGTCTACTTATCCATCATGTTCATGTGTGAACATCTTTCGTTCTTTCCAAATTTCATCCTCTAATTTGTGTAATTTTAATCAAGGGTTGTCATGAAATCATGTAAATGTGAAATTATGCATCAATCTTAGTTCTTATGTTTGTATTCAAAGTAATTTTAGGCAAACTTAGGGTACCAATTTATTGTATTTATTATATTTATTGCTGATATTGAATCCAATTATTCTTTTGGGGTAGGAGGGTGTTTCATAGGTTAGTTTTTGAAAAATGAAGGATTTTTTATAATAATTGAAACTTGATATTGTTGATGTAAAAGTGGAAAAATTGTCAAGATTCCCTTCATATATGCTAAACTAGCAATAACATTTACATGTAAAAGGTTTTTTTTTTGGCATCCATGAACACATTTGTCAATTTTGTACGTTAAATTTTCATAAATATTTACAAAAAAGTAAGGGGTCAAATTAAAGATGCTTTCTTCATTTATAAAAAAGATTATGTATTTATCAATTACCAAAAATAAACATATTTATCAACAAATAAGGTAGATAAAGACATTGATTTAATTTATAAATAATTATTTAAATCATATCTTTGAATTTAAGGGGTACCCCACAAATACAAATAGTTATTTCTCTAAACCCATAATGTTGTTATGTTGAAGTTGAAAACTTTTCAATATTGTAACATTGGTTATTTTCTTACTTCAAATCTATTACAATTTTCTTATGATGAAATCTTAGCAAAACGTAACAATGGCCTTATGGTCTTTAGTTAATGTTCAATAAAGGTTGGGATGTTGGTTTTAAATTACTATTTGAGTCATATGTTATGGTCAAAGTCATTTGTCAATTTTGTGTGTCATGTGTTGGAATTGTTATCCTTTAAAGATATTTGTTATCATGTGCATGGTTCAAAAAGACATTTGATTCTTTTTTTGCATGTCATATGTTGGAATCATACATTAGAGTAAATGTTAAATTTTGTGTTAATTTTGTTAATATCTTCAAGTTATATTCTTAAGCCGAATTTGGTTGTTTTTTGGGTCAATCTTGTGGTGATGTGAAGTGTGATTAATCCATAGATTTTGAGGTAATATGTGGTTGGATTTTTAGGTTAAATGTGGTAGGAATTTGAGGTCAAGTGTGGTTGGATTTGTCCTTGGATTTGTGGTGTTTGCTAAATTTATTTAATAAATTTTGTAGGGCATTACTAAAGTTTATTGTCATTTATCATGGTTAATGTTATAGCCAAGTTTGGTTTAGCCAAAATGATGGTGTGTAATTTTACCCTTTTTTTGGCATGAAATGATTGTTCATAATTGGATAATTTTTGCAATACATTAAAGGATTTAAGTCAATTTTGGTTTGCTTGTTTGATGGTCCTTCTTTTCATGAATTTTGTGAAAGGTTCATCCTTTTAAATCTCTCGTTTAACTTGTTCCATTTGTTGCACTTGGGCTTGGAGTTCATCCCATTTTAACCTTGCTTTCTTTTTCACTATATTAAGAGCCTTCTTTTCATTCCGTTTTTGCCTTGCATGCAGGTTGCTCAAAATTCGAGCATTCATAACATGGTGATTTTGTTGCCTTGGTCCCCCAACATGAGTAGAAGGACGGCCATATTTACTTAGTTCCATGTGAAACCCGTGTTTGTTGTCCAAATGTTGACAAAGCAGCCATTTAGTCGCATAAGTGTTGGTGCATCCATTGATCTTGCACTTCCACTTTGACCCTTCGTGCACCCAATCTGCATCTTCCATTGCATGATTTGGTGGTACTTCTACTTGACCACTTTCACACGAAGCCATCGAAGCCCCTACAAGAACAACATTCAAAATCAAACAATAAAATAATCCTTAAAAATGATGAAAATATTGCAAACGAACTAATAATAAAAACTTACAAAATATGAAGGTATTGCAAATAGATGAACAAGAAAACCTTACACAATATGAAGGTATTACAAATAAACTAGTAAGAGAACTCTAAAAATATGAAGGTATTACAAACTAGCAAATAAACACTAAATATAAAGAGGGCATTGCAAATAGGTTAGCAATTAAAACCTTCAAACAATGAAGATATTGCTTGGGAAAAATTAGGCAAAAAAATACCCCATCCCCATTTTCAAATAGAGAATGAAGATGGGGTCTACGGTTTGGATTGGGATTTTTTATTTGTAATGTGTTGCATTGCACTCTTTTAAACCCTATCATGTGAAATGTATCATCCATCACAACAAATTTACTTTCAAGAATAGGAATGGGATTAAAGTTTACCTTTAAAAGTAGGAGTATAGATGATAATTCTTTGTTCCACTTGAATTTCCTCTTCATTTGCTACAACATTCACTTATTGATTATCGGTAGTCACCTTTCCTTGGCGTTTAAGTTTTTTTTGAGGATGTGCCATCCTACAACAAAAACATTCAAATCCTTAAACAATAATCAATCCAAAAAACAAGATAGGAGTAGTCCAAGCAAAACATTGTGAGCTTGTGCAAGCAAGGTAAGAATTCAAAGCAATGTGGCTTCACCACGAAACGGTAATCACAATAAAACACATGAGGCAACATGGCCTCACTACACACCAATATTTTTTAATAAAGTTCAAGGCCTCCTCAAAAACAAAAACAATAGTGAATTGTGTAATGTATTGCATGCACCCATTTACAAATCACTGGTTCAAGTATTTTCAAAATCTTTGAAAATGCATCAGGTGGTGATGCAACTAATGAACTCACACTTGAAAAAAAACCTAAAAGATGACAACAAGTCGGGAGCCTCCCAGCTGGTTGTCATCTTTTCCATTTGAGGAAAAAAAACCAAGAGACAATGAAGTCATCTTCTACACCTGAGAAATTAACTAAGAAATGACGACAAGCCTCTTGGCCCGCCATCATCTCCTACACTTGATTAAAAAAAACAAATAGATGATGCCGAGCTAGGGAAGCTCGTTGTCATTTGCTACACTTGAGAAAAAAAAACAAAGAAATGACGATGAACCAGGGATTCTCGCCGTCATCTATACTATGCCCATTTACAAATTGTATAAACACACACAAAGAATTCCAACCAGCATCACTGGTGTGGTTCCTTTTGGCTAGGAACCTATCCAAATGTTATATACCTCACTGCCCCTTTCTTCCTTACCTTTGCATTTGTTAAGGAGTTTGACATCCCCACATATAAGAAGGTACATCAGGTGGTGATGCAGCCAATGAGATCACAAAAACTTAAGAGATGCATTAGGTGGTGATGCACTCAGCGAGATCACAAAAACCCAAGAGATGCATTAGGTGGTGATGTAGTTACTGAGGTCACAAAATCCCAAGAGATGCATCAGGTGGTGATGTGGTTAGTGGAAACACAAAATCCCAGGAGATGCATCAGGTGGTGATGTAGTTAGTGAGAACACAAAATCCCACAAGATGCATCAGGTGGTGATGTAATTAGCGAGAACACAAAATCCCAGGAGATGCATCAGGTGGTGATGCAATTAGTGAGATTTTAATGAGATCATAAAAACCCAAGAGATGCATTAGATGGTGATGCAATTAATGAGATCACAAAAACCCAAAAGATGCATCAAATGGTGATGTAGTCAATGAGATCATTAAAACCTAGGAGATGCATCAGGTAGCAATGCAGTTAGTGAGCTCACAATTGAGAATAAACCCAGGAGATGACAATGAGTCAGGAACCTCCTAGCTCATCGTCATCTTCTGCATTTTTTCTTAGGTGTAGTAGATGACGGTGAGCCTCCCTGGTTCGTCGTCATTTCTTTGTTTTTTAAAATTTATTTATTAGGTGTAGCAGATGATGGTGAGCCTCCCCGGCTTGTCGTCATCTTTTTGTTTTTTTTTTTCAAATGTAGTAAATGACGGCGAGCTGAGAGGCTCGTCATCATTTTTTAGTTTTTTTCTCAAGTGCAAAAGATGACAATGAGCCAGGCAAACTCACCGTCATCTACTACATCTAAGCAAAAAAACAAGAATAAAAAAGAAGCAAATAAAAAAAAGGTTGATGTACGCTTACTTGCCACAGATGCATTAATTATTTTTTGAAGTAGTTTTTTTTGCAACACCACTTCAGAAATGTCTTCTGTAACATCACTTCAACACCACTTCTGCAGCATTGCTTCAACACGCCTGTGCAACATTGTCTTTTGCAGCAACACTTCAACATTGCTTCTATAGCACTATCTTCTGCAACATCGTCGAGTGACGATGAAATTTAGGATTTTTAATGGGGCGGAGGTAGGTAGTTGGGGTTTGAAATGCTTGGGTAGTAGAATAGATTTTTTTTATGGGTAGCCTTGGAGTAAGTAAGGTAAAAAAAAGAATTGACCCAACCTCAATGCCTATAGTAGATCCAATAATTGGGATGAACTTGAGTTCATCCCAAATGGAACTGGTGCAGTCATGGGGGCTGGGTCACTCCACCCGGCCAAAGCCAGGGCAGGCCTATTTCAGGGAGAATGCCTCACTTGGATGGCATTACCCCACTCTAAACTTGTGATATTAGATTATTCATAAAGTCAGGAAAAGACGGTACTGGAACACCCCCTGTTTCACTATTCACAGGGCACACCCTCCCATATTGTTGTGGTCACTCATCGCAAGGCCATGGGACCAAGCATAGTATTTGTACCTGGTATAAGTATGCCTTGGCCAAACTAGCATCTATATTGGTACTAAGTTACAAAAACACTTTGTGTTTATTTTTAATTATTACAAAATGTGGGTGCAGTTCATTATTCCCCATTCGTTAGATCAATGAATTAATTATTTTTCAATTAGTCTCCATTTAGTTAAACTAGTGAATTCATTGAAAATCTAGTGAAATCACTTGACATTCAAAAACACCTTTTGTTATAGCTAAAATCATCTTTTAGAACAGCTCCACAGGTGTTCTGAGTATCATATAATGTAAAGGACGTCGGGATGAGAAATGAAATTTCCCCTAAATCCGTTCGATCGTCCATCCCATCATCCTTTTGTCCATCCATTCGGTCGTCCATGTGAATCAACACCCTAGAAGCTCTGAGGTTGCCGGCTGCACACCATCCCTCTATTGAGTCTAACACTGCAACTTTTTTCCCACCAAAAATGGGAAGGAAATAAACCAGGAATGGCCTTCCATCCATGTCCCTATTTAGATACATCATCATCCTACATGTGCTGCTTGCTTGCTGGACGGTGCATAAATAATCACCATGTATGATGAATAATATTTACACATGACCACATGTAATGCGTTTTTTTGTTTTTTTTTAATCAATTTTGTAATGCACCAATCCTGCTTTCTGGAAAGTTTGGATGAGTTCGAAGTTTGTCGGTTCTGATGGTGAGCAAGTCCAATTTGCGGAAGACTTTGAAGAACTTGCCGATCTTGAAGAGTTTCTGGAGTATCAAGATTAGTTGTAATTAAAAGAAGCTGCTCAAGAGTTATTGGATGTGGATATTGAGGACGGTAGGACTTTTGGACTTTCCTGAGCTCTTTCTTTTTTTTGTTCTTTTCTCTGTTCAGTCGGAGTCAAGCCGCACTTTTTACGAAACTTTGTTTTGGCCTCTTTCAAAATTTGGTAGTGAATTGCTGATGATGATGAGAGAACATGAAAATAGATATCCAAAGTTTGCTTGCCCATAAATAGTGTGGGTTTCTTCAATTATTGTGCAAATGATTTTCATGTGTGTTATCTGATGATCCTTCTTCAGTGTCTGGAAATATTTTTGATAGGGATTTTCCCTTCTTCATTTGGCAACTTTGTCATTACTCCAATCCTTACACACATGTAGGTAACGTCAGAAGCCTTCATTGCCATCCCATTTCTTACATTTTGTCAAAACTAACTTCACTCCAGATGTTGCCAATTTGTACATCACTAATGGTGCATTCACACTTGATGTTAAGTAAGTGTTAAATGAAAATCTAGGTGGCATCCTAGGTGGCACACAATGTTAAATGGGTGATGGCTTAATGTTTAAGTCAATGTTAGCTTAACATAAAATTTTCATGGTAAGTAGGATTAAGTCCTAAATGACTAGCATGGTGTTAGGGGACTCAACACTAGAGTACCTAACACGAAGTGTGAACACACCTTAAAGGACGTCGGGATGAAATGAAGCTTCCCTTGAATATGTCCGTCATTGATCTCGTCATCCCTCTATCCATCCGTTCGGGCATCCATGCGAATCGACACCCTAGAAGCTCCAAGGTTGCCAACTGCACACCATCCCTTTACTGAGTCTGACACTGTAGCTTTCTGCCCACCAAGAATGGGAAGGAAATAAACCAAGAATGGCCCTCCATCCATGTCCCTATTTAAATACATCATCATCCTCTCGTCATCCATCTAATCCATTCGTCCCATCATGGTCTGTTTACTATGACGGGGCGGAGAAAATAATGCAGTACAAATGCGGCGGATGCTTAAACCAGATTTAAATAGTGAGTCCATGTAGCTCGCTTAGATTTAGGCAGGATTGCAGAAAAAACTCTATTGTCCGCTTAGGACAGTCGCCATTTAATGTAAATTAAAGTTGGGGATCCTTGCCATTGCACCTACCTAAGGAATTTGAAAAAAAAATTCCCTATTATACAGGGTTTGTTTTTTTTCAATTTTTGTGATTAGTTATCCCACAAAGAGGATTTAGCCAAATTAGGCTGTAGACCATATTAATGACAGTGAATAAAACACTTAAGAATATTTATGTTTTATATGTATTTGGCGAATTTAAGTTATTTTTTCTAAATTTGGCAATTAGGGCCATTCCTTTTCACAAAAAATGTTAGAATGTGTAGAAAAAATAAATTTCAGGTTGAAACAATGAAAATAAATTCCCCCAAAAAGAACCTAGCAATGTGGTATATAGAGAGATTTTGGAAATGTAGTTTGTAGTTGTAATTTTATAATATGTACTGTCAAATACACACACATTTCCTACCATTAATGTAGCGACTTCATTGGCCGTTGGCACATTATATCGGCGGGCATCCTTTGTTCGAGAGGCAATGAAACGCAATTTCAGATCCATGGGAGCACCTTCTATTGCCATCATATCCCTTGCCATTTTGAACACTTCGACATAGGGATTGATATTGTGCATCATGGTCAATAACCGATCCAACGTCGTTGGATCAAGCGATGGCATAACCGCATGGCGGTTTTGATGTTCGCATTTCGTATCATGAATGTACAGTTGTGCAAACTGTGGACATTGTCCTTCGGTAGGACATAAGGATCCAATTTTGTGATAAAACTCACCTTGAATGTGAAAGGAGTATGGTCTAGTGCCTCTTGTTACTGACTCATCAACTTTGGCACTAAGTGAAGTGAATTTCAACACCGAGTTGTACATGCGAATTTGATCTCAAAATTTAACGGCACTGCTATCTTTGCTAGTTAAAAGAACTTCCAGCTCTTGCGGTGTTGCAGGAAGACTCGGTAACAGAACTTTGCCATTCTCGCAACATAAAGAAAAGTGTGGGTTGTTGTAGTTCGACTTTGCCAATCGTTCTTTGATCCACATTTTCGCATTACAGAATCCACATATTGTGTCCATTTCTCCACAATCCCATCATCCCGGGGCTAACGCGTCTTCGTCTCCAAATAATTGTAATGCGTCATTACAAAAAAAAGGTTGTGCACGTGCTGCCACTTGTTGTACGATTCGCAGTTTTCAACATAAACGATTACTTCGTTCTTGTGACGTTTCAGATGGCCCGGCCGACTTTGTATGTTGCTTGGCATGCCATTTTTTTTTGTAGGCGACATCAATGTTCATGTGCAGATTTTGACGTGTCTTGATTCAATTTTGCTGAAACATCAATATGTGAAACAAGATTTTCCAAAGAGTCAGTTTGCTCGTCATTTTGCTGAGCTTCTAGGTGTTGTTGAAAGGCCACCAAAGCAGCCAAAACACTACCATGTTGCGCAATGAATGCACATATACGTTCTTGTATGTCTTTGGGCCTTGTGGAGAATATATGTTAAGTTTGTTACTGATATTGATATCAAAATCTTGGCGGGGGGTCTCTCTTGCACTCTTGTCTGCTGGTGCTATGTGTGTATGTATACCTTTTTTGGTGTATTTGTTACCCTGCTTATTAGTTAGATTGTTTGTTTTATTTTGCTTCAACCTCACCCTGTTATGATCAGTCTCCCCCTTGTTTACACAAAACATTCCTTATGGTGTGACCATAGAAAGTGGGTCAAACTTATCCAAATATATCTCCACGGACAGCTTCATCCTAGCCCACATCAATAACATAAAAACATTGTTAGCTTTTTCGTAGAAAAATGAAATTAAAATTGAAAAATTGAAATAGAAGTGATTTTGAGGGGAAAATTGGTAAATAGTAATACTATTTAAAAATTTGGATCACATAAGGTATAAATCTTTTTGAAAAATTTAGTCTCATGAGTTAACAATTTCATTGTCAAAGTAATACCCCTGGTTACCAATTTACTTGAGTTTTTTTTAATGCATAAAGGTCAAAATACATGTAGCAGCAGTGGAGGTGCTTAGGAAAAAGGAAAGACAGGATGGAACTCAGTTTACCACCAAAGTTGATGGTTTTGTGAGTTTCATCCCTAGTTGAATGCTCATGTACTTTTTTGCAAGTATTTTAAAAATCTCACCTTGTGTATGACCAAACTCAGGGTTTTGGTGGTGCTGTGTTTTTCTTACTTTACGGATAACTCTAATGTTGCAAAACAAAGCTAATAATGGACGGGTCTTTTAGGGTCTGCTTGACCTAACGCCTGTGCAAAATCCAGCTGCCCATTTTTGGTAATGCACATGTCCCATTGCAAATCATGAAAACCATTACGTTACAAAATGTGCCAGCAGGTATGTGCCCATTTTGTTGCCCGTTCAAAAAATTTGGCTCACCCTACCAGGCTAATTGAAATGTATCACTCCCACCTAATTGGGCACAATGCGTTGTAATTGGCACATTCCGTGATATACTACTTCCTTGATCTCTGCTACCATTCCACCTACCCAGGAACTTGTCAAAGTGGAATTGGCAGACCATGGCCCATATTCTCACATAGGAAAACACCTTTAAGAAAGGAAAACATATTAAATAACCGGCAAGACTATTTTGCACCGAGACTGTTTTGGTAATCCGGCCCTCTAGCCAGTTTTCAAATACTCACCTTGCAAACCACCAGTTATATTGTTAGGTAGGGTACGCTATAGGGTTAAAAAAAGAGGAAGTAATATCTATTTTTTCTATTTTTCCATCATAAACATGTTATCTTTTTTCCCTGTTTTTTTTCATAAACTTTTCCTTATTGAGACGAGAAAGGAAGAACAGGGAAGGCAAATGCTCGAAATGCTACACATGACAGGCCCTCAAGGCAGAGTCAGCCATTTTCAGTCTGAGTGAACTTCCCTAATTCACAAGGTTATATAATAGAATTAGGTTTGGTTTGAATTGGCAGATCTCTTCACCATGTTCAGGCCCGGCATAAAATTATAATGGCATGAAAGCCTTCTGTGAAATCAGTGGCATATTACTCATACATAGGATGAAAATGTATGTATGACTTCAGGGATTCATCAAAGCAAGGTACCATGTGCAAAGGATTGGAGTAATGACAAAGCTGCCAAATGAAGAAGGGCAAAACCCTATCAAAAATATTTCCAGACACTAAAGAAGGATCATCAGATAACACACATGAAGATCATTTGCACAGCAGTTGAAGAAACCCACACTATTTATGGGCAAGCAATAAAACACAATATCTCCCAAAACCAGGATTAGTTTTTTTTTTTTTTTTCCCCCAACCCCACACTGAAACTGACGCTGCAACGATTGAAAACCAATAATAGCTACTAGCAACCCAATTGGACCAACCAGTCTCAGAGTCTATCCAACAAGCAACAGCAGGTATTATCCTTTGCTGAGCCTTTTGCCTGCCTTGGTATTATCCGGGAAAATGTCCAGGCCAAAGCCATTGTGCTGAGCCAAAATTTACTGTCCAGGGCCATATACCCAGCACCTGTGGAGCTGCTCTTAGGCCCACTTTATACTAGGAGTGGAGGCCGATGTTCAACTCAAATCACGCATTCTATTGGTGCTAAAGTTGAAATCAGCCCCAAG
>Ga0116227_10012994_pt1 | contig 13306 bp, 10 predicted proteins | sample S1TSphgellanicum_FD_89693 | JGI IMG/M metagenome (GOLD analysis project Ga0116227, IMG submission 89693) | Host-associated microbial communities from peat moss isolated from Minnesota, USA - S1T2_Fb - Sphagnum magellanicum MG | ecosystem: Host-associated > Plants > Peat moss > Unclassified...
TGGAAAGAAAAGCATCTGCCATTACAGAGCTTCTCTCAGCAAAAGAAGATGAAGCTGCAGAGAAGAACATTATTCTTGAAGAGGTGCTGCATTTACCATGTCATTTACATGCATAATCTTTCAGGTATCACAAAGAAAAGTCTTCCTTGGGCATGCAGTACAAAATGCAGGCCAAGGGACCAAAACCTTTGTCAACATGTTTGAAAAAATCTAGGAACTATGCATGAACATTCACAGTGTTTGCATTCTCCTTCAACAAAAATTGAAATGTGTGAACTTGTTTGCACCTAGATCTATGTTCAAAAAGTGTTGCATCCTTCTCTGTCTAGATGTGGAACCAGAGGAAAGAGCTTTTGCATGATGAATTCCCACTAAATTTTTTGTTGGTGGTCTTCTCCCAGGTGTTTGTTCTTGATGACAAGATGATGTGAACAATCGCTATAGAATGGCAGACCTACAACACATTTGGTGAAAAGTTGAATGACAAAAAGCAAAATGTGGAAACTACTAATCGTAGAATCATTGCTACTTCTTCAAAGCTCTCTCTTATGCAGGTATTTGTTTCCAAATAGGACCCTTCATAACTCATGCCTTGTACACTCTTTTGTGGTTTAAATCTTCAGCAAGATTTACTTTGCATTGAGGTGACATGTTTGTCAAATGTAAAATCAGCAACAATGGTCCTTGAGTGTTATTCGCACTTGCAAGCTCTCCATCTTGGAAATCTTGTTTTGTGATTTGACATGAATCCACCTACATAAGGAAACCAACTTGTTGTGCACAATATTCAAGAGTTCTTGTAACCATGGCCTCGTGAGAAGCCAATCCTCCAAATCGTCTTGCAATGGGTAATCTTTTGAGTTTTGGTATATTGTTTTGCTACATTTAGATTCATCAGTTTTGTTGTGATATCATGCAGGCAAGAGCCCAACATTTCCATAGAGAGAAACAAGCTGCAGGGGATTATTTTAACCAAGCATACATATGTCTTAACATGGGACAGGTTTGCACCTATCCTAGGAATTCAATTGTCATTTGATTTCTTTGAAACATTTTCAAGGCAATTCAATAACCCTCACAAAATAATGGTTGGCATGTAACTATTATTTGAATAGGGGATTAATAATAAACATATGTGGCCCAACATCTTGCTAATTGTAGTTTGGTAATAATCTACTTTTGTTGCATTGTGTAGGCCCCAACAGATGATATAGAAAAGAAAATGAAATGGATGGAAGCTCAATCTCTCTTTTGTTTGATGCAACAACCCCAGTACTATCAAAAAACCCTATCTCATGTTTTCCCACTCATTGTCTTCCTTGTTTTGCAATAGGATATATGGACAATCATTCTATCATTTAGTACTCTCCACCCACACTTGGTGTTGAATTGCATTCCTTATTAACAAATCAACCATGCAAGTACCATTACAGGCCATATATGAGAAACCCATAGATGCACAATTTGAGCTTGTTCAAAAAATTCAAGATAGAATAGTATAAGTAATAGATTATTTTGAAACTGAAACTATGTGAAAATTGTGTAGGACTACACCATTGACAAGACCAAAGAAACGACCAAATGCCTACATTGGGGAGGCATTAGGAGTGCCTTCGCCTTTGGGGCACAATCTCCCTTTAAACCATCATTGCATTGAACTAGTAGTCTTCAACAGACACGAAGACCAAGAACTGCAAAGAGCTAAACCCAATCATCCTCTTTAAGCAAACTACTCTGAAAGTTGAACAATCATACAAACAACAAACAAACCACCTCCTTGGGAGGAGGAGGAGGGATGGGGGAAATGATGAAGGTATGTACAATTAGAAAGTCTCATTTGATGTTCTTTCTTTTTTCTCCCCATTGATGGTCAAGGGTTTGGTGCTCCTAGAAGAACATGACCATAATGAAATTAAATCTAACATTTTCAAGGGATGTACAAAGGTTTGATATCATCAAATGGATTTGATAACTACATTTAGCACCAAATAGTAGATGTTCTGGATGTTCATTGTTTTGCATCTACACCAAATTGGAGAGAAAATTTCCTTATGTGACAAGCATGTTATGGACCCAACTTTGCATCATATAGTGTTGTGCTAGTACTTAAATTGATTCCTTTTTTTCATGCACAAAAATTAAGAACATCCAGCCTTTCTTGAAGATATCATGGTTTTTCTTATTATGGATACATGTTAAAGGTTTTCTAGGTTGATTGATATCATAAGATTGGAGCTCCATCCTATGATCAAAAGCTAAGGACTTGGCACTATGAGGATCATGACTTTGAGTTGAATAAGATTATCACAATGTTAAAGTTCCAATGATATATCATTGTTGTTGTTTGTGTTATTTCTTCAAGGTCTAAGAAAATCAAGTAGGATAGTGTAACAAATTTTGGCATGAGGATTGCTTCACATTGAACAAAATCATGACCTTCATGTTCCAATGCAACCTTCCTAAGTTACTATAGTTTTATTTTGTTTTGTTTCATGAAGTTCTATATGGTTCAAAAAACATCATAATTTGAGATGCATTGTAGCATACATCTCAAATTCACAATTCAAAAGTATAAAATGGAATTGGCATGACTATGAAAGCAAATTATGAGTTCAATTTTATTTTATGGACAACATTTAATGTCACAATCCCAATCTTAAGATTGTGATCAAAACTTACAAGTAAACATAAGAGCAAATACGCCTTAACTTGTTGTGTGAATCTAGACTAATGTGTACTACATCCAAAAGAACATCCAAGTTATTTCTTCATCCTCGCCCATAAACATGATATATTGAATAGTGTATAGTGAGAATCAATTAAATACCATCATCACATGGGCCAATCCTTGTGATTGACCAATCAAAGTTAATTGTATCACTATATTGACCCTTTTAGACAACACTACATCCTATGCATGTTTTAAGCACACTTATTAATTTGTATTGATAAAAAAGAATAAGGAATGTGCTGCATGCTTATGTAGTTTTCCTACAAGTAACCACACATAAATATTGTTTATACCAATTGGCAAATTATAGGGATGCGTCATATTATGTGAGAACTCAAAGTAAAGAGTTTTGGAGAATTAACCATGTTTAAATACTATGAGTAAAATGACATGAATGGTGCAAGTTTTATGCAAATAAACCCACATTAAAACAATTTTTTTAATAAAAAAATTACCAAAAAAAAAACCTTGTGATGATTAGAAAGCTTGAATTGAATTCACATGGATTGAATAATGTGAAGATTGAAGTATTTAAGAACAATTGTCATGACAATGAATAAAATAAATAATACTTATGGGGAATTTGTGCCAATGATTTTCATTGCATAAAAACTTGCACTTTTCATAAAATTAAATATTGAACCCAAGCAAATGGTGAATATTATTCAATTGGGTGGGGGGCAACAAGGTAAGTGGGGTTCAAGTTTTCAAAAGTTATGTTAGAATTATGTACATTGATGATAAGTGTTTTTTGGGAAAATTTAATGTAACTTATATGATCATAATCTATAGGAAACAATGTAATACTTAAGGATTTACACTTAGAGTTATAGTGGCTACAAATAAGCATGGCTATTGCTTGACCATTGGTTCCATGTATATGCATTTTGTATAACAAATGACAATTTAAAACATTGAGTATGAGTGAAATTTTGCAAGTGATTAAATAATGTAATTTGTGTGCTCTAACTACTTTTACATGTGGGAAGTGTGAAATTTGGTGACAATTGTTAATTTTGGGGTACATTTAGACAAAAGACATAACTTAAAGTGAGGGAAAAATGTTAGACCTTCTTCAAGCAACAATTGCACAAGAAGACCAACAAATAACAACAACGTTTAAAAGATTGAAGGAAATGAACACAATGACACACAAAGAGCATAAATGAACAAACTTTGTAAATTATCACTCAAGGGAGGACCCCTAGTCCATGAGGACCTTGTCCCTATGACAACAATTGATTTGACATGCATGCAAGTCATTAATAAGTTTTTATAAGCAAATGTAAACATATATGCAAGGAATTAACCCAATGGAGAAGCTAGTGTACATTATGAAAAGAAAAAAAATGATTCCAAATCCAACAACTTGCATCATAAACTTGAACCTCAAAAAAAGCCTAGAAATGAAATGCCTACCAACATAACCAATGTCTACAAGGAATAAGCACATGAATGTAAACCTAAATTACAAAGCAATTTACAAGCCATAAATGTGAAATTATGATGGTAATAAAAAGGATAACAAAACTTGCTTTCAACAACTATAAAATTTTTAGAAGTACTAAATTTATGGGTGCAATTTTACAAACATGTGATTAGAACCAAGTTTCCTTGGCTAGAAAAAATGTATTTCAATAATGCCATGTGTGTAGGGAAAGTTTCTTTTGCAATCCATTTTAACCAATATTGTGTGTATATTATTCCAAATGCATCCATGACATCTTGTGCTAGGAACCTATTTTCCAACTCATCATTGACATTTGTTGTTGCCTTTGAATAATGCTTTTGCACCTTGTTAATGGTGTGCTAAAACAAAATTTTAGTAAATGAACATATTCACCAATGTGAGGGCAAACACAATGCACGAAGATAAAAATCCTAACAATTTTGATTTCATATTCTCCAACCCAATGTTTAAATCAACATTGGACTTATGGATCACAATATATGATGATGTCCCATTCAAAAGGTTATGATACGCATGAAGACATCATCCATGTAGGCAAATTGAGGATCCATGTGCCATGCATGTTCGTAAATTTAACAAAATTTTACAACAACTACAAAATCACACATAAACCAACCCAAATGTTGGCTAAACTTAATGAATTGATTTAGTGCCTCTAACATTGGCATCACACATGAAAGTCCCAACATTATTTCTAAATCACATAACAACTAAAAGTTATTAGCAGCTTGTGATTGGTGGATGCATCTTGATGACCAAAGCTTTATGTTCCTTTCAAACTTCCTTAGCTAGTAGTAAAATCAAAATCAACCTTGTTTTTATATTTCATAAAAAAAAACCACCCTTGATTCCATGATGTTAGCAAGTTTAAAAACTTTTATGTTTTTTTAAAACTAAAAGCAAAAATTGTAAAGGCTTTGCAATACATCTTCAATCTTGCCCATAATGCCCATCTTGGAAAGAGTTTGTAATGCCAAGTTGGTGTGATGGTTCATGCAATGCACCCCAATGAGGAAGGTGACATTTTGCTCCTTTAATTAAACTATCAGCCCTATTTTTTCACCTTGTAAAATGTTGAACCCATTAGCCCGAAAGGTTATGAGTTTGGAAGCAATGTCGTCATTGGTCAAACCTCCATATTTTTCCATTGCATCAACTAGCACTCGTTTTAGGTTTTAAAAATGGCACCATCAACCATTATTTCCAAAGACAAAAGTAAAGATTTATGCTATTAATGTCATGCACGTACATGGCCTCATACATGATGGCCAATTATGGGGATGCCCATGTGCGCTTTTAGGGTTAATGTACGGTTTTAGGCGACTATACATTATTAGGCACTTAGGGTTTCAGTTTGTTGGCGGCAGTATAAAAGGCCAAACTTTTCCTTTCTCTCTTTAGTTTTTTCTAAAATTCCTTTATCAGGAGAATTTCCTCCATAATAAGCTAGGATTTCTAGATGCTCACGGCAGCCATTGCATGGCCACCGTCTACATACATTTCATCTTTTTCTTTCTTTGTAATTCAATTCTATAAAAATCCCACTTTCTATTACTTCATGTTGAAAGTCACAAATTTCTTTTGTCTGTGAGTTCTTGAGTTATTGTTGCTACTGCTAGTGTTGCTACTACCAGTGTTACTACTACTAGAGGTGTTGGTGTTGTTGCTGCCAAAGGGAGTTGGCATTGTTACAGGAAGGAACTTGTGTTCTGCTAGCCAACAAAGTTGAGATCCTTGACAACTTTCAAAGTTCCCCCTGTTTTTTTTTTTCTGTCTTTTACACGTAAAAACTTGCCCTCCTCTGGCGGCTATCGAGTAAAATAAATAAATAAATAAATATAGGCGACAATGCCCGCCATCGCTGAAAAGCAGTGTAACACCGCCTGTTGCAAAGCAACATCGTTACAGTGACGTGAACTTGCAACGCTCTCGTGATGCTAGCTACAGTGCTGCAACGTCACAAGCTACAATGCCATAGTGGCGCAACGTCGCGAACTTCAGCGCCATAATGCTACAACATCGCAACGTTGTGAGCTACCACGTCACAGCGCTATAGTGTCACGAGCTACAGTGCCACAACGTTGCAACGTCACAACGTCGTGAATTGTAGTGCCATCGCTGAGCAACAGTGCCGCAGTGTTGCGAGCTATAGCGCCAGAGCAACAACGTCGTAGCGTTGGGAGTTGCAACGCCATCGTTGAATAGTAGTGCCAGAGTAACAATGTCCCAGCGTTGCAAGTTGCAGCACCATTGTTGAGCCGTAACACCACATTAAGCACCACAGCAACAGCGCCGTAACGTTGTGAGTTGCAATGCCATCACTATTGTAGTGTTACCAACGACAATGCTGCCATCGTTGCGACCTTGGTCTGTCCGATGTCCATCTGATTTTTGTCAAACTCTTGTCGGGCTTCTATTCGATTTTCATTGGACAATTCATTCAAGTTCCGTTCGTCGAACTTCCGTCCATCCAGAAACTTACGCCTGACATTTGTCGGACTTTCATCCTACACCCTACCGTCCTATGCCATGCGCCCTACCATATTGCATTTTGACGTCTTGTATACTATTTTGCCGTCTTGCCTTTTCATCCGACATCTGTTTGACTTCCGTCCGACCTTCGTCCGACCTTCGTTGGACGTTCGTTTGACCTCCATGCAATGTTTATGTGTCATGGGTCATTCCCAACAATGCATTATATTATTTAAACTGTATGTTGTGTTAGAATTTTGTAGCTAGTGCTATGTATTATCACAAAATTTTAGGGCATGGGACAACACCATGTCCTTGGATGATGAAAGCACTACCGCTTAGCCAGAACCTAGGTATTAGTGACGAAGTAACACATAATCCTTTGAGCCGAATTCTTTCAACTCACAATCTTCACAACGGTACCATCAAGTGTCTACAGCACCACCGTCATCTAGTATAACTCCTACCAGGAATTCATGTTCAGGTTACACTACATCAACGATACATCAAAGGGGTTCATTAGTGGGGTACGCCTATTACCGCACCTATTTTCACACCATCACCATATATTTCATTACAAAATGTGACCTCAACACCCATATACACCATGGAGGTCAATAGTTCCTCTGGGAGAATTGAGAAGTTCAGCGGAAGGCCAAATACTATTTCTTTGAGGGAGTTTAAGGTAACTTTTTCAATTGTGGTTTGTGAATTGGAGCTCAAATATGGTGCTACTTACACCGAGGTGTTTGCATTCAAGTAATTGGCCTATGTGCACTATGAGGCATTAGATGTTTACGAATAACATTTTGCAAGGATTTTGGGTGTCACCCAGATTCTGAATCTAGCTTACGCCATAGCCATCGCCAACGCCTCTCAAGTTGCATTACAAACTACAATTGCACATCACGGGACTGTGCCGAATAATCCATATCCAGTAGCTACTTCAGTAAACCTTTTTCCTCAACAACTCATTGTTGCTACCACAAACATTCCTCCCACCATTAATGCGCCAACTTTTGTTGATCCAGTGGGGGAATTCTTCTGAATTCTTGAGCCGGAATTTCTAGTCAAAAGTTCAGAAAAAATTCTACAACTCGCCACCTTCTTTCAGCAGAAGAATGAAACCCTCAAGATGTTATGTAGGAGGTTTTTCAAACTCAAAGAAGATACCTAGAGCATCATAGACCTAGAAATCGCCCATCGGTACCTTCGTTCGTTGGAAGGTACTCCAACACTCCATGCGTAGGTTTTATAATGGGTTTTTGCAGAATTTGGAGATTCGTACACTTTACTAGATGTGTACAACATTTCCAAAAAGCTAGAATTAGCTCATGCACACTATGAGGCCAGTACTATGAGGCCTCCATCACATTCAAGGCCTTAACCTACACCAGCTACGCCAACTAGATCATCACATTCTTCTTCAAGGACTAAAACAGTGCACTCGACTACACCCATCCTACCTTCTTGCAACTATTGTGGTAATCTTGCCCACAAAGCTAATGAATGCAACATTCCTTTCGAGGATCTCTTTTGTGATTATTGTGGGAAAAATGGACTTAAAAAATCTATCTGTTTTGCCAAGTTTCGAAACAGAAGCAACTTCGATTATAATGGAAAAATTTACTAACATCTTCCACAATCCCTCATCCAAAAGCCAAGGCACCTCAGCCTTCCACTCAGGCTTTACCCACCAAAGGTAATTCCAACAAGAATGCTAAGAAAAAGGAACATAATGCTAACAATAAGGAAGTGTTTCAAGCCCATGCAATTCAAATTCAGATTCTAAAAAATGAACTTGAATCATTAAGGGCCCAACTTGCTAATCTAAAAGGCAAGTCCTCCTAACCAACTAGTCATGCCCAACATGTACAAGGTTTAAGATCATGAGAGGGACCTCCTAGGTCGTTCTATGGCCTCCCACACAATGCCATGGTTGGGGAGTATGTTCTTTCCATTCCACACAATTCTAGTTTCACACCAAAATTTGCTACTTCTTTTTGCCCTTCCTATGTCGTGGCACAAGAAGCTAGTGTGACACCCAGAGTTTTTGCCACTAGGCAGGTAATTTAGACTAATGGATTCGTATTTAGTTCAAGTCCTATTACCAAGACTCTAAGCTCAAGCAGTCATGCCATAATCTTTTCGTCCTCTCAACACGAAAGAAGAACGCACCTTGTTGGCGAGGGGGGAGGAGACTATTACACCATAAGCTATTAGGACATCAAATTCTTGTGTCCTAGGAGTACATGTACATTAGGAAAACACACAATTTTCACTAATCGGCTTATGGAATGCTAACTTCAAATACATGAAGTGGCACAAAAGCTTGTGAATACACCATTGTTTAGTTTTCAAGATTTGAAACTAAGCACTAAGGACATAATTGCAGTATTAGAAGATACCCTGAACACTACATCAGGTCCTTTACTAATCCCTGATCCACATGCTATAGAAGTCCCATCCAACACCTTGGAAAGACATTCGATTGGTTCATGTGTTGTAGATGGCATTCGTAATTTGGTCACTAGTTCTAGCATGGTTAAACTAGTGGGCTTTCTTACCTCTGATTCTACATTCACATATCAAAAAGGAGTTGAGAACACTCACTTGTGGATTTGTTACTCAACAAAAGTGTTGTGGATAGCCATTCTTTCCATAAAGTTTCTCACTCATTTCCGAAGGTGGTGCCTAGTGAGAAAACTTCCATCACCACCGGAGTTGCCATTGTCGACTATACTAGGTTAACAATCCAAGTGGGAAGACATACACCTAGAGTAGTACTTCTTGATACAGGTGCCCAACCAATGGTTATTGGAGTTCAATTCGCTAAGAAGATGGGTGTGCTTGACTCCAAACTACGCAAATCTATGTGGCAAATTCGCATCGATAGTGGGAGCGTGGAGGAGGTATTTGGGGAAAGCTCCGATTTGATTACACTTAACTTCAATGAAAGTACAGATCAGGAACTTTGCTTATAGGTTAGATGTTTAGTCACCAATGCCACCAGTTATGATGTGCTCATTGGGGAAGAAGCCATGTTTCCACCTGGTTTCATAATTGACAATTAGTTCGAACATGCATACTACCAAGTGGATTAGGAGATTGATGGCCACCACCTGGGATACATACCCCTTGATTTACATGGAAACCATAGTCCTATGGTTCACCATTGTATGCTCAAGGAAGCACACACCATTCCCTACATCCAACAAGCTAGCCACGAATGGATACAAGGAGATGAGGAAGAAATAACTTACGCTCAAGCTACTAAAAGTTTGAGGGTGGTTCCTACTGACATTCAACATGGACCAAAGGTTTTACAGAGGTTCAAAGTAACCCACAAGCCCTTGGTCAAAGCTTTGTTTAGTTTTGGGAGCATGTAAAGCCATGGTGAACTAATTAAGCCATTATTTCGTCAACTAATCACCTGGATAGCACCTAAGGAAGGGATTACATTACTAAAGCTCTTTGGTGGTATTGGTACAGGTCTCGAAGCCCTATTATAGTCAGGGATGGTTGTTCGAAGGTATTTTTACGTAGACATTGATCCTATTGCAAGGCAAGTGGCGACATTGAGAATGAGGGAGTTCACAACAAGATTTCCACAACAATTTGTAACCATCGCATGGAAGGCTAGTTTCACATTTTTGCCCTCTGACATATAACTAATTTAGAAAAAACATATGGAATTACTTGACCTCGTTGATTTCATCATTTCAGGTTGGGTATGTCAAGGATTTTCAACGACTAGATTTGGAGAAGGTTTGAATGACATAAGATTTGGTCTTTTCATGGACATGATATGATTGATCACTTAGGCTCAATCCATTTCTCCTACACTTGGTTATGTAATTAAGAACACCCCTTCTTAGCTTGATCAAAGGGAGAAAGTCTAGGAACACTACACACTGGTCAAACATTCTTTAATCCAATTGGCACCACTCTCAAGTTTATAGCTAGCTTTGAAATACACTATCAGAGACCCCAACCTATAGGTTTTTCACATATTGGATGATCAAAGTTCTTGCCAACCAGTTACAAAGCAAGATAAACCTCCTTGGTTTCTTACAAGCACAATAGGAAAACCAAGAGGTGTTTGGCCCACCTTTGTCTCTTTCCCAGGAGCACATGCCTTTCAAGGAAATGGACCAGGCTTGGTGTATCGTGATGCTTCAGCCACTTGGGATGAACCAAGCCTAGAAGAAAGAGAAAGGGCTATGGGGTTCCAAGTTAACACTACTAGTCACACTAAGGTGACTAGATTAGAGTATAACGTTCTACTAGGGAGAAGCATGGACCTGAACTCCCTTACATGGTTGTTGGTAACTTGTGTACTTTTTCAAATGTACATAACACCAACACTGATTTAATCAAGTTGCAATTCTAGCGATGGAACCACATGGCACCCCGACCAAGTACACTTACCTATTTTCAACACTTTACATTTCACTTTTAATGTTGGGGGGGAGGAGGTACCATGTAATTTGATTCAAGTTGTGTCTAATACACCTGGAGGTACATCAACTTTTGGAGAAATAATTATAACCTTATACGAATCTGCACAGTTGGATAATGGAAAACCCAATACATCAGGTTCTTCAAACACACTTTCCAACTCCATTCCATGTGTTTCCAACTACCCTTTCGTTATGGGGAACCAACTCACCAAGAAGGAAAGAGACCAAGTCACAAACTTGCTAATTAAATATGAAAATGTGTTCGCATTTTCAATGAAAAACTTAAGTAGGTGTAAGACCATGCAGTTCTCTATAGACCTTACAGATGAGACATCTGTCTATTGAAGGAAGCGTAAGTTGAACAAGCATGAGTGGGAACTGATAAATGAAAGATGCAAAAAGCTCCATGAAGTTGGTCTCATTCAGCCATCAAGTTCTAATTTCGTAGTTGCTACAGTAATGCCAGCAAAAAAAGATTCAACTGGATTATGGACTGAGAAAAGGATGTGCAGGGATTATAGGCCTTTGAACCTAGTTACACCTCAAGATAGGTACCCCATGCCCATCCTTGAAAAATTGTTTAATAGCATTGGAGATTCAAACATCTTCACAATTGTGGATCTAAGGCAAGGTTTCAACCAGATTGTGTTCGTTGCAAAGGATCATAAGAAAACGACATTTCATGGAAGCAACAAGTTATGGGAATGGCTTGTGATGCCTTTTGGATTGAAGAATGCATTTATCTTCTTTCAACAAGTCATGGACTAGGTTCTCAAAAAGGCAAATTTCCTGAAGTGCTACATAGATGACGTCCTAGTGCATAACAAGGGACTCATGTAGCATTTGGTTCATCTTGAGGAGTTATTCAACAGGCTCCACGAAATCAATATGAAGATCCATCCTAAAAAGTGTGAGTTTACTGTCACCTTAGTAATCTACCTTGGACATAGAATTTTGCCAAATGGTATTATGACTCGTTGGGCCAAAGTAGTAGACATTTTGGAGATGCCCAATCCTATTAATGTTCACATGTTGAGGAGCTTCATTGGATTATGTAATTACTATAGAATTTATGTCCAAGACTTTAGTACTATTACTCATGCTCTCTATGCATTACTAAAGAAGGGTGTTGCTTAGACATGGAATGATGAGGCTCAAGAAACTTTCAACACACTCAAGGAAAAACTTTCAGAGTTCCCCATTCTAAGAAGATCTGATTTCACAAGGTCTTCATTCTACACACCGACTAGAATATTCTTGGTATTGGAGCCATTCTTAGCTAATTTGATGAAGAAAGTAAGGAATATGTTATCGCCTATGCATCTCGAAGCAACAACAAAGTTGAGAGCAACTATTCTTCATACGAGGGGGAGTGCCTTGCTATTGTATGGGCTGTCATACATTTCAGGCTTTATCTTTATGGCACCAATTTCACTTTGTATACTAACCACTAGCCTATCAAGTGGTTGATGACCAACGATAAGCTTATTGGTAAGTTAGTTCGTTGGGCGCTTATACTTTAAGAGTATGAATTCAAGGTTATTCATCGACCTGGTATTATACATCAAAATGTAGATACCATGTCGCGAAGACCCCTCACTGCCTCTGAAATTTTTTCAAAAGCCAGGCAAGATTTTGACCAGATTCTAGCAGTACATGTATCTGAGGCATCTAGTTATTTTGCACTATTGCAATGTAACTTGGTTGAGCATCCCATTATGGATATATGGGAGGACTTGGACACTTTGAAGTTTCTTCAACATGGGGAATACCCTCCCCAAGTTACATCAAGTGAATGGGATTGCATACAATAGCGGTCCAAACGGTATTCATGGAGGGACAATCACCTCATCCGATGCTTACCACAAGGTGACAAAGTGATTCCACCACCACATGAACAGCCTGGTCTTATTCAAAAGGTACACTTAGAGCTTAGACACTTTGGAATTAAGCGTACTTATAGCCTTCTCGCTTTTCATTACCATTGGAGAGGTATGTATGCTTAAGTTCAAGACATCATTGCTAGGTGTGAACAATGTGATAGAATGAGAACTTCTTTCTCCTCTCGACAGCTCACGCTTTCTCCATTCCCTATTCAGGGCATGTTCTATCGTTGGTCATGTGATTTAGCTGGAGAGTTACCACAAACCTCTAGGGGTAATGTTTACA
>Ga0116227_10012995_pt1 | contig 13306 bp, 14 predicted proteins | sample S1TSphgellanicum_FD_89693 | JGI IMG/M metagenome (GOLD analysis project Ga0116227, IMG submission 89693) | Host-associated microbial communities from peat moss isolated from Minnesota, USA - S1T2_Fb - Sphagnum magellanicum MG | ecosystem: Host-associated > Plants > Peat moss > Unclassified...
GGTCAGTCTCCACAGAGAGACCACTTTCTGAGAATAAGCTTCCACTATCATCCTGGTAGCCATCCCGTAAGTCGAACATTCCATCATTTTCAAAATGCTCATCCAGAACAACATTATTCAACATGTAGGAGCTTCTCTTAGTAACAACATCACAATTCTTCTGCTCATCAGTAGCTGCAGGCATTGGCTCCTGAATCGAAGGATCAAAGAACCAGTTGCTGACCTGCTGACTACTGAACAAACCATTTAATGGTGGCTTGAGGCGACTAGTGCTCTGAATTGGGGCTATTGCACGTGCTATACCCAACTCTGCCCTGTCTTGTCCTGTTAAGTACATAGAAGACCTAGGAAGTTTCTCATACACTTGAGATGCTGATAAACTCTCATCTCCACTCTTTTGAAATCTGTCATGCCACTCCTCGACAACAGGATCAATGCATTTAGCTACATGTTGAGAAAGATGGCATCAAATTGGTGCCATAATTACATGTTAGAATTTCCTGATTATATGTTTTCTAAGTTAACATAAACATTTTGAAAACATCATTGAATTCTTAGAAGGACAAACATATTTACATGGAGCTCAAGAATATCGAGCAAGGAGAGATTGAGTGGGTTGAAGTGTATTATGAGCGCATACAAAAGTTGGCTGATGGATTACAAACACTAACCACAAATAGTTTTATAACCATTGTGTTTTGTGCAAGATTATAGTCCTATATGAATATTGCAATTACAAGTATGATGATGACCACATTATAGTTGCATAAGGAGGTAGCTATGTTATGTGAAAAAGGGATGACACATGTAAAAGCTCAAAGTGCATTGTTAGTACCACAAATTTTTAAATATGTCATAATAACAAAACCATAAATGGAAATAAGAAAGACTGGCAAACATTGCACAAATTGTGGACAAGATAACCACAATGTGGAGATGTGTAAAGTAAAGAATAAAAAGGAGCCAACTATAGCAACAATGGAAGCTACCATTCAATTTAAAAGGTTTAGAAGAATAATTCATATATGCATGCCATATTTGTGGTCTAAATGGGCATAAGAAGATGGACAATCCCAAGTTTGCAAAGATGTAGAAAATATTCCAAGGGAAAAATGCATCAAGCTCAAAGGGGAAAGTGGTAGCTAATGTGAAGACAAGCATTGCAAATGTGAATGTAATAAACGTCAATGTTGTTATAAGAAGCAAAATCGTAGAAGACCAAATGTTCTAGGAGAGAGAACCACAAAAGAACAAAAGAATTGCAAGTTGGAGAAGGAGGAAAAATTAAAGAAGACAATGGTGGAGACCATTTAGTAGCTGTAGAACACACAAACTTCTATCGAAGGCTCTTCTACATCAATAAAAGGATGGAACACAATGTGATCGATTATGTTCGACATTACAACCTTCTATAAAACCTTCAATACCTCATTTATAGTTTCCCAAAGTATAATCTAATATTAGTAAAAGAGATATTTTAAGATATCAGTAAACATATGTTGGAAATTAATTATACTTTAAACTTGGGATAATTACTAAAAATGGCTCCTAAGTTGAAAAATATCTATGGTAGAAAATGATAAACCACAAAAGGTAAGAACCACATGTAGTCCAACCATAGAAATCCAAAAGTCATGAATGATGATATAGAAATGAGTAGTATATAATTGATTTCAGTAGAAGGAGAGACTACAAATAGACATGAGCCAAAAGTTGTTTTCGAGGATAAAATGTATCAAAAAACCTATTACAAACGTTAACCAAGGAATGTTTAGATAGATGAAACCCTAACAAAAGTCAAGGTTCAAAAATTACAAATAGTCAGATGGACATTAATAAAAGAAAAAAAGTTAACAAATTTCAATGTAAGGACTCAAGAAGAACCACAAATGGTGAAAGTGAATTCAAACTACTAGAGAAGGTGATGGAGTTGGAGTAATTTCTTCAAGAATATAAAGATGTCTTTGCATGGACGTATAAAGATATAAAGGGCATTCCACTAAAGTTAATTCAACATAAAATTGAATTAGATACAACCATACCACATGCACATTAGGTGACGCACCCCCAAACTCCTCGTAAGTCTCAAATGCAAGTCCAAAGGTGAAAACAATGGAAGAAGGAATGGGGATATGTTCCGTAGCTCATAACACTTCGGAGGTAGAGAGGCATGCTGGAGCTCTGAGATGGGGACTAAGATGAATGACAAGCGGGTCAATTATTCACATGGACCTACATAAACCAAACAACAAGTTGGTTAATGCACAGTTGAAGCACTTTTGGTGCACGGACGAATCACGAGCACACACACAGACTCAGAAGAGTCACCATGGCTTGAACTTAAGGGAAGCCACCACCTTTCCCCCTTATAGCATTCTTTGTGATTAGTCACAAGGGCTACATCTAAAATATCATTTTGTCTTAGTAGTCCCAAGTTGAGAATCTTGAAATTCTCGAAATTAAGATTCTCGCTACTTTGGAGGCCCATAACTTTTTGTGCAAACTCCGATTGAAACGAGATTCAAAGCAAAGTTGTAGCCCTTGTTGAGATCTTTCCGAAAATATGTGATATGCTATTTAGACGTAAGTAAATCAAGGCGATTCCTGACTTTTAGTGGTCAGGAGTCAAATTGGCACTTTGACTCCCAACCCTTATTTCGGCCATAACTTGTGTTTTAAGTACTTAAATGGGACGTGCAAGCCCATTTTGGACATCTATGTTCTAAGAACTTTCCAATGGTATAATGAACTCTTTAATCCAATGAGTTTTGACCCCTTCAATCACTTTCTAAAAACTCTGAAGTCCATTGGGACTCCAATTCCCAAAATGGGAACCCACTTGGGAGTGTGTGGGTGCATTCCCTCACACCCTCTTACACTCCCAAGAACATGAAATGTGACTCACGGGCTTCACTCTTGGCCCGCACCTTTACAAGCCTTTGCTTTGATCACGAGCCCAAGGCTAGGGTCACGACATCAGGATAGGTATAAGTTAAATCCAAATTATGTTGTAGTAGTGAAACATGACATTAATAAATTGTTAGCATCAAGTTTCATATAACCTATGGAAAAGGTTACATGGCTATTGCCAATTGTTGTAATATTAAAAAAACTATATTATACATACACCTTAAACCTTCCTACCTATGGTGTACATACCTACCTACTTAATTACTAAGTACCTACCTACCTATCTACTATGTACATATATACCTATTTATTTATTAGGTACATATGCCCTACCTACCTACCTATTTACTAAGTACATACATACATATATACCTACATACCCACTAGCTACCTAATAGGTTATTTAATTATAAATAATTATCTAGAGGCTATTTAAATATGTACTTAAAATAAATATTATCTCAATAAGTACCTAGTAAGAACTTATGTTATTTTGTAAGTAGGCTATGTAATAGTATGTGTTAAGGAATAATTGCAATTAGGCTACAACTATGTGATTATGTTATAATTAAAATTTTATCATGAATTATTTGTCTTCCTTTCAAATTTACAAACTATAAAAGTAGGTTGGTTCAAGGAACTAAATACATTCAATTTTGTTAATTGTCATATGGGAAGAGTTAATCACATAGGTTCCACCCAAAAGGTTAAACTTAAAATAAAATAGGATTTTGTTGTAAAATTTTTAAACCTAGACCTAAATACCTACCTACCTAAGTTAGACCTCTAGCTAGGTGGCTTAGGTGCCACATGGCCTAACCCGATTTACTAGGTTAGGTACCTTAGGCACCTAACTAGGCTAAATGGCCTAACCTAGGCCTAGCCTATGTGCCACATAGCCTAGCCCAATTTACTAGGCTAGGTACCTTAGGCACCTAACTAAGTTAAGTGGTTTAACCTAGGCCTAGCCTAAGTGCCACATGGCATATCTTAAGTGGTCCAACACTAAACTAACCTTAAATGATTATAGGGCAATTTCAAGTTACCACGTGACACAATTTAGTTGTTTTAATTAAATGGTTGGAAAAAAAAATTGTTTGGTAAAATATTTTGAAAAATTCAAATGATGCCACATGTCACATTTTTAGGCTACCACATGTGCACATATTGGTGTGCATTGTAGTCACAAGTGAAATCACAAGAACTCATCCATGGATACATGTATAAAATTGCCATACTCATATTTTATGAAAAAAATACTTCATTTGTTGTTTACGACTAACATCACTTGCGACTTGTCGTTTGTTACTAGGCTACTTCTTAATCGTAAGTGTCATTTATGATTAAAATTTAGTTACAAATGACACTTTTCTATGAATGTTTAAAGTTTATGGGTAATAAACCAATTTTCAACCCACCTCATGTGGGTGATCTCATGAAAGATTCAAAAGATGTGCACAAAAATTTGAACATAAAGAATGCATTTGATCATAAAAAAACTATTGAAAGAAAAAAAAATGTGGATATGGATCACAAGATCCACCATTTGTTGATGAACATTAGATAAATGCATTTTCTATGCCACATTGAAAAATTGAAATGTCACAAAACCTTTTAATGGTAGCCCATGGCAAACCCAAATTATAGTCTCATATACACATTAGTGCATGAGCCAACAACACCATACTTAGTGAACAAAGGACCTCAGAGCACAAGAAAAAAAGGATCGTAAAATATTATAAGCATCAATGTCAAATGCACCTATTAATTTACACACCAAATTATGGTTGAAGTAACACATAAAGGTAATGAAATCTTAGTGCAATCTATTAACAAGATACATGAAACTAACCTTGTCCTAGGAGAAAAATGTGCAAGTACCCAAGAATCTATGATGGATAAGCAGTTGGATTATTACATAAACAAAGATCAGGAAATCAAATGAACATGATTAAAGCAATCCTAGGCTTAATGTAAGTCATGAACATGGTGTTGAAACAAAACACAACAAATCCAACAATGTCCCAACATCAAAAGTTTTTCATGGGAATGCAATTGACAAAAATGATTTGTAAAATTGGCAATTGACGGTACAATGTGCATGAAAATAAAACTTAGAAAAACTTTATCTAATTTTGATGTAAGACGAAAGGGTTATGTTCATAAACCTTCATGTTTCAAGTTATTTATTAGCCAAGGTAATTACACAATTCATTGCACATTGTCTCCCTTGATTTTTCTTGTCCTTCAATTGTGTGAATTGTTTGTTCATCACCAACTTCATTGTCTCTTGCATTGTTTGAAACATGTGAGTTCAACTGCACATCAAGGTCAATGATTTGCATAAATCTTTGTACATTCAAGTCATTTTTAAATCACCATAAATTGTGTAATAAACATCATACATGAGGACATTAAGCAAGCAAAAAAACATGCAAATCATATTTGGTTAATAGTTCTCTAACTATTTTTTTGAGAATACCAAATGCATTCTCAACAAGAAATTGGCCCCTCTTATGTTTTTTTCATTGAATATGAACTCAAGGGTAGGATGTTCTCCCTTTTCCTTGAATAGGATTATTATCTAGGAAAACAAATGCTACTTTCTATCTTCAAGGATGTATGGTGGCAACCCATCTTGTGAACCTCTCTTTTCATCAAACAATCCATTATATTGTGCATTTCTATATAAATAAGACATATACAAAAGCCTTGATCATTAACACCACCAGGAAGGCCCACACAAACATCGATGAATCAACTTTTGTCATAATCCACAACTACTTGAGCCACTATATTATACACATTTATCTTGTGATAATAATAATCCTTTGCATAAGCACCTCAAAGATTTAACATAGAAACATTTATACTTTTTATTGTTCCTTGCACATTTGGAAATCCACACCACAACCTAAATTCCTCCATGACAATTTTCATTGCTCTCCCTTTAGGCCAACAAATTAGATTTTTGCAAACATGATTGACAATAGAAACAAATTCATGTAAAACAAGTGATACAATAGATTCTCCAACTATAAATAGTTCATTACAAATTAAGACATTAACACCATGAACAACTTTATAAATCACACAAGATATTCAAATTTCCACTAGAACTACTTTCCTATGTTTTGTGTGTGTTTTCATAACGATGGGCCTCAATTGATTTGAAATATCAATCAATATAGGCTTTGGTCATACAAAAAAAATTTACCTGCCTTTCCTCATCACATTTTATCAAAAAAATGGAAAACCATGTTGTGCTCCTAGGTTTCACCGAATGTCCTAAATTAGTTGACAAAATACTAAGCACAATTGACAACCTATATTGATGAAAAGAAACAAAGGCCAAAATGACCTTGGGTCCAAAAAAGGTTGTGTGTTGTTTGTCGAGTCCAAATAGATGAACTTGGAAGCTAACGAACTTGGTCCTCGAAAAATTTCTCAAGGAACAACTTGCAGACCAACAAAATGCAAATACAAAAAATAAAAGAAAAAGAAAAAACAAGAAAACAAAATAGATGTAGGCTATGAAGTTAAATGGCACCCAAAAATTGATCAACACATAAGCAAAATGCAAAGAAAACAAACAAAGCATAAGCAAAGACAAAAAAAAAAGAAAAACATGAATGAGAAGTGCATAAAGGAACACAATATTGCAAAAATAATAATTGAACTTTGATGTTAATATGCAAAAAGGAGCCTAGAAACACAAACAAAGCTTTGAAAACATTATGTAAAAAGGAGAGCAAAACACATAGTGAACTTTGATGTCAATGTGTAGAGTAAAATGTAATGAAACATTGATGATGTGTTGGTCTTTAGAATGGAATGAGCAAGGTGAAAAAAGAGAATGTCAAAAGAAAAGAAGATTTGAAAAATGAGAAGAGAAAAGAATGGGAGAGGAGATAGTCTGAAGAATATATGAAAGGATAGAAATGAGAAGAAAGCTCTTAAATGATCAGTCTTGAAGGTAGGGAGAAAATGAAAAAATGACCATTGTAAGTGTGATTGAAATGTGAATGCTTTGAAATGATGTTATGTTCAATGTTCTAAAAAACAATCAAGTGTGAATCGAAAGCATTATTGTAAACAAAGTACTTTTGACATTACCAACTATTCTTAAATTATCATTTTAGGTTATGGGTTGGTTATAGTAGCCTAATGGTCTAGGCTCTAACAATAGGTGTGTTTTTAGCTTTAGGTAAAAAAATTAGAATTGTGATTTGTAGTTAATTTTATGATTTTAAAAATGTGAAAATTGCCAAATCTACAAATATGAACCTTTACATGACTAGGTATTTACTATTTAGATTAGTTTGTGACATACATGCTTGATTGCTTTTGAAGGGATTTGCTAATGATTTTAGGTAAATTAAATTGTAAAATACATCTTTCCCAACCAATTATTAACTTAATTGGAAGTTGGGACATTGTCATTATCTATTGGCACATATTTTTGAATCAATTGATTTATGAGATGGGCATATTTTCATATTTTTCCAACCAATTACTTACTTGGACATGAGTTATTCTTTGTTGGCCCATTATTTTGAATAAATAGATCTAGGATACATGCATAAATATGGAGAATGTATCACCCATCTCACCTTATCATGTACTTGCATGCACAAGTTACCTTGCATAATGAACAAGGTTTTACCTATTTTATATGGAAGAATTACAATTATTAATGTATGAAATTTGAGATTTGCTAGACAAGGATAAATTGGAAAGACAAAACAACTAAACATGATATATAAAGAGTTCTTAAAACCCCATTTCGTGATGCATTGGTATCAATGTATGTTTAGGGTTAGACCCATTGGTTGATGTAATAGGCAATGTGTCTTTCATTGGTGTTTTCTTTTTGCATGCTATGTGTGGTATCCACTAAAAGAAAACAAGAGGCTTCCATTAAGAAGGGATGCTTAATTATCAATAAAAAATGTTAACCATAGGGAAACAAATGCCATAGCTCACAAAACATGGTACATATTCATACCGGATGAGTGAGGAGGATGACTTCTTGCTATTGAATGTACCAATGTAACCAAATCTTCTCCTTATTCCCTCTTGACCTTGATTTTAAGGTTAATATGGTATTAGTTCAAGTATCTACAAACAAGGGATTAAAAAGTTTGGTCTTCCATACCAAAGTTTATACCATTGTGTTTATTTAGCGTAAATTCATATATTAAATTAATGTCAATTTAAAAAATATTTCTTTGGGACCAAAATAGACAATTTTTGTAGGATAATAACTAAGTAAAATGCAACAAAATATACTTGTTATTACTATTAAGGCCATTTTAAATAATAGACTAAGACCTGTAGAACATTGGCCCAAATTGAAGCTTATTCATATAATATAACTATTATAAAATCTTGAATTTTATAATCATGTGGGACCAACATAAAGCCCATGAAAGTGAAATAGTGTTCTTTTTTTAATACATTTCTTTCACACATTTCACCTCCATTTATTTTTAAAAATTGTAACTTTATTTGTTTTAAACCTCATTTTACCAATTTGACTTCTTGTATACTTGTACACATGATGTGACATGCAAATAATCAATTTAATTTGAACAATTCCACCAATAAAAAAATACTACAAGGTTTTTTCTCCTTTGTATTTGAAAGCACCTCCACCACATGGAAGATTTGTTTGGCAATTGAAGGACCCATCCACTAATCACATGGAGACTTTCACCATTTGAATAAAATAACGTTTTGTGCTTCATGTTGGAGAGGGCTTACTCCCATGGGCCTTCCCTAATTTTCGGGCCTACACCCTTGGGCTATGGCTTCAAGTCTATGACTTTCAATTAGGGGAGGTCATTGGGAGCATGTCTTCGCCTAAAAATATACCTATACATAAAATCATGCAGTTGAGCTAACACTATTGGTGCATGATGAATACAATGGTGTTCTTCATAGAAAACTTTGTGAATGATGCATGAAAGATGTCAAATATTGGGAAACATTATAGAGGCATTATGGAGATGTTATTTAAATTGTGAAATTCATTGGAAAGGAAAATGTAAAGAAAAAGAGGAGGAAAACTAGGGCTCCAATTAGTTGGCATAAACAAAATTTTCGTATATTGATTCTTCATTGTTGATAAAATTGGTCCCATCTTCACAACTTTCCAAAACTAGATAAACAATTTTTTTTAGTTTTGGACCAAGACAAATTCACACCAAATTCTTACCATTAAACATTATTCTAATTTTGGTTCACACATAGTATTGTTGAATCACAAATGTCCAAATCATTTAAAGTAATTGTGGAAAAACAAAAATCTTCACACAAATGAAAGTTGTATTACCCAAATAAACCACACTAAGTCCATTATGCTATTTGGCCTTCAAAATAGAACCTTCTTATATAGGTTTGATAGGTTCCACAAGAACCCAAAACTACTCCTCACATGAACTCCTCACATTTGATTCCAACATATAATTTAAAGATCATTCCTAAGACCCACACACTTACGATCACTACTTCCAAATTGTATCACAAAACATTTAAACAAATGCAACAATACTCCCAATGAAAAATATTCTTTCCATACTAAATTGGTAGATTCCAAATATCTTCATTTTCATTATATTTAAGTACTTGACATTCCTTAACTAATTTCAACTATCCTATCTATTTCTGACTTTAATGAAACATTTATTTACATGATGATGGATACATTATTATCATTTCGAACATGAACACTTCCAAAAGAAAGTCTAAGGCCCCCTTTACCCTATGGTGAGGGATCCTAACCATGAAAAATGTTGAGAGCATTCAAAACATATCCAAAGGTTGTCGTGTGGACATTCACAAATCATTTATGTGTGGGCCCTCATTCAATGTTTTTTTAAACAATATTGTGATGTAGCCAAGGGGTCAACCATCCAAAAATTAATTTAGCCAAATTTGGCTACAAATTAGATATCATTTCAATTTTAATTAATACAAATCAAATTGGAATTGGGTTTGATTTTCAGAATTGAAACTAGATTTTTTTTTCTTTAAGAATCAAACTTGGAATTCTCTTTATGTGTGGAACAAGAATTGAGATACATGTTTCAATTTTTTAAAATAAAAGGTGCCTAGGTCCAAGTTAAATGGTAGTTCCATTTGGATTAATAAAAAACTGGACCAAAAACTAGGTCCAATTTTTAGAACTGGAATTGAATGTTTTTTTAAAGAACCAAATTCTTGATTCCATTTATGTGTCACATTGGAACCAAGATAATTCCATTTATTTTGAAATCAAAACCATAGGTTAATTGTAAGATTGAAAAATCACCCAACATTGGTTTAAAGATTTTACCTTATTAGATGATGTACATAGGAACAATTCAAAACATATACTAATGTGGCTTGTGCCATTGGCCCAAGTGTTACCATGTCCTCAACTAATTTTTCCTTGCAAAACCTAGTTTTTTGAAATTTATTTGAATTTTCAGTGACAGAAATCATTTAAAAATCAATATCTCCCACATTCTGAACCCAAATCTTTCCAAATAAATTCCATTAAATCCTGCTCATCAAGATCTTTCCAATAACACCAACTTGGCACTTTCTAATTCCTCTGAAAATTTTAGCTACGATTTAATTTAATTTTCTGTGAAGAAATCATTCAATATTCAAGAACTTCTACACTGCAAGTCCAAATGTTATGAAACCAAGCTGATGCACCCCTCCTCTTGAAAGATTTCCAAAGAGACCAAAAACGCGATTTGAAGTATCCTAGTTCCGTGGATCTCATAAGTATAAACAAAACAAACAAACTACCTTCCTTCATAAATAGACTAGAGTGGCCTGTGCCATTGGCCCAAGTGTTACCATGTCCCCAATCCCATTGCAAGATCTTTGCAACAACACCAAAGGCACATCACAATTCCTTCTAGTTGAATTGAATGGTAGACGTTCAAGTGTTACCACGTCCTGAACTGATTTTTCCTTCCAAAACCATCAGTTCAGGACATGGTAACACTTTAATGTTCAGTGAAAAAATCATCCAATATTCAAGAACTTTTGCACCACAAGTCCAAACATCATGAAACCAAGCTGATGCACCCTTCCTCCTCAAGAGCTTTCCAAAGACATCAAGAACATGATTTGGAGCATCTTGGTTTGGTGGATCTCATCGGTACAAAACAAAACAAACAAACAAACAACCTTGCTTCATAGCTAGATGTTGCAAAACAAGAGAGGTCTAGTTCCACCAACTCTACATAAAGATACATAAACATAGTCAAGTGTGTGCATGGATTATTTCACTTATTTATAAAGTCATACAATCACAAGTCTTTTCATATAATAATTAAAATCAGTGCAGCATGTGCCATTGGTCCAAGTGTGAATGTAACTTGGTGTAAATAGCTTGATAATTAAATAATCATTTAAAGGATTAAATTGGGTAACTTATTAGGTGGTGTAGTTTCATAATTTAATAATGGCTTGACAAATTTAATTAGTCAAAATTTCAATTAATGTGCATGGTTCAATGATTATGATTCATTAAAACAATCATGAGATAAATTAATGTGTGTAAATAAAAGATAATGACTCATTATAAAAATCATGGCACAAATTAGTGTGCATGTTAAATCACATGGTGACTCATATAAGGTGTAAGGTTTTATGACTTTTCTTGTTTAGTTTCTTTTTGGTTATTGTATAAGTGAATGTTTCAAATTTTTAAACACGTTTTCACTTGAGTAAAATAAAACTTGCTATAAAAAATTGAAGGTTTCATAAAATAGATTTGTGAAATAGAATTGAAAAATTGTTCAAAAGTTTTTTTTTTTTGCATACTTTGAAATTATATAGAATCCATAATAGGAGGGATGCTTATATATACATATAAAATAGACATATGAGTAGATATTTGTGAAAAAAACATATATCCCCATAGCTATATAATGAAAATAAATAATTTTGATCTTTTATTCGTTTGTTTTCCACATGAACACATTATTTAGTTTTCACACTTTCAGAATTGAAAATTTCTGAATTCAGCAATCCGAACACATTGAAGGGTCAATTGGTTTTCCCCTCCAAACCCATTTTTTGTAATTTGTTTGAATTTTTGGAACAAAATTCACTCAAAAATCAATATCTTTCACACCTTGGCTCTGAAAATTGTGAAATAAACTCTATTAAATCTAACTCATTGTAAAGCTTCCAATAACACCAAGAAAGCCCCAAATTCCAATATAGTTTTATGTTTCCATTTTTCATCGAGAAAATGTTTCAATAATCAATAGCTTCCACACGAAAACTTCAAAAAGTCGCAAACCAAGTGGGCGTACGCTTATTCATTGAGAGCTTTCCAAAAGATCAAAAGTGTGGCATGAAACTAACAAAACAAAACAAACTACCTTCCTTTATAGATAAATATTGTAAAAATCATTCTAGCAAGCCATACAAAAAAAGTCTCCAATAGAATACTCAAATTCAACCTCAGGTTCTTACAAGCCTGGTATTTGTACAAGGCTGGTATTGCCTCATGTCATGCTAGCCTACTAGCCTACTTGGTACCGAGTTGATACTAGGCATAGGCTTATATACTGAACCACAACTGCAACCTTTTTACTTACTCTAATTGCATCAACAAGAGACACTTCCAACATGCAAAATTATCTCGAGTCAAAATTCTGCATTTGTCACCATGTAACAACTCTCTATTGCAAATGGGTGTCTCAGATATAATGAATGCCCTTTCATTTCTAGAGAGTCAAGTGCTTATTTAGAAACTTAATGGTCCATTAACATGACCACAAAGCCAAAAAGTTTCGGAAGATTAATTATTGTTAATTGGCCTTCTTCAGAAAACATTCAATTAGCACCCCAAAATTTCAAGCACCAAGAAATGATTTTGGTGTGAAGCCGTGTGCAGTCAAGCCACCATCAATACAAATGGTTTGTCCAGTTGTAAATGAAGAAACAGGCATGCATAGAAATGCAATCACACCCGTAATCTCATGAGTTTCTGCCACGCGCTTGAGTGGAATACAGTCCTCAAGGTCAGCTACAAATTCCGGATTGCTTAACATCTGCCACAACAAATTCACAGATTTAACCAAAATACATGGGGATTACCTTACTAGAGAATTCAAACATTCACCCAAACAGGCTGAAAAGAGAAGCCAATCACTCAATTCATATTAGCCCATCATTTCCATTCCTTGCCTGGGGAAATAGACAACACAATGCAGGGATAATCTTTGTCGTTGCCTCACCTGTTGTGCAAATTTGACAGGAATTCTTGTCCAGAAAGGAGCGACGCAATTGACTCGAATATGGTCTTTTGCCCAGTCACATGCAAGGCATTTTGTTATCTGTTGCAATGCAGCTGGCCAAACAAACACAAACCCAATAC
>Ga0116227_10012996_pt1 | contig 13303 bp, 8 predicted proteins | sample S1TSphgellanicum_FD_89693 | JGI IMG/M metagenome (GOLD analysis project Ga0116227, IMG submission 89693) | Host-associated microbial communities from peat moss isolated from Minnesota, USA - S1T2_Fb - Sphagnum magellanicum MG | ecosystem: Host-associated > Plants > Peat moss > Unclassified...
AAAAAAAAAATAGAAAAAAAAAAAAAAAAAAAAAAAAAAAAAAAAAAAGTGGGGGGGGGGGGAGAAGAAAATAAAGTTCTTGGAAAAGAAAACTAAGATCAAGGGGGGAAAATTGGTAAGGGGGCAAAAAAAAACTAAAATCAGGGCTGAGAAAGTGCAAAGAAAAAAAGTCAAGTTGGGATGGCACATGGATAGAAAAGAAAAAATCCTATCAGTGCACCATCCATCCATGGTGGCGCATTGGTGGGTGGTGGTTCACTCTAGTTGGTTAATCCTAATGGTTGGCCAGCAGAAGATTGCGCACATACGTTTGAATTTGTCCATTCAACCGTGAAAAGGAGCTTTGATAGCTAGGCTTTCGTTTCGCTTAGAAGTCGGAATGAGAATGGACTAGCATACCCATTCATGCACCACTATGGATGAATGGTGCATGGACATGACAAAAAAAAATTCCGTTGGTTTCTTATTCCCTTGCTAACCTCCATATAGGGAAGGGTCTAAAAGTGTTCCAGGGTTTTCAAAATTGGGGTTCATTTTATTAGATGGCCTCAAAATGGGGGTGGTGTGTTCTAATTTTGACTTAGTATCCACTAAGCGAGTTTAAATTGTTGGGTAAGGATATGGATCCATGTACCCTACCCAAAACCAAGTCCAACAATTTGGAACTAAATGGAAACCCAAACCGGAGATCCGCGTAGTTTGAAGATTCGCCTTTATACCCGTAATTGGGAATCCAAAAAAAATAGCAAAACCTTAAACCCAACACCCACCAACACAATTGTCCCACATCCGGTTTAAATCTTATTACATTTAGGGTTAAGGTCTGTTTGAATTCCTTTGAGCTTTCTTTCTTTTTGTCCTTGTCAATGTTGAGATTTCAAGCTTTTGGTTTTTTGAGTGTGACTGTCTGCTTTATGTTTTTTAGTAATATTTTTTCTTTTGGCATAAGTGGGATACTTCAATAGATGCAAAACCTTTAACAATTTCAGGTTTCTTATCACCTTCTTCCTTAATGTTTTGTTTCCTTGTATTGCATTAGAAGTTCATGTTCATTGTTGTTTCCTTGTTTCCATTTGTTGATGCTTTGTAGATGGTTTGTAGCTTGAATTGCTTGCAAGTTTTGTTTCTTTTCATATATATTTTTTCTTTTTCTCCCCATTGATGTTGAGATTTTGAGCTTTTCACTTTTTGAGCTCAACTATTTATGTTATTTTTTTTTGACAATGTTTTTTTTTGAGTACATGAGTGGGATTTTACTATATGTGTTATGATTTTTGATGACCTTCTTTCTTTGGCATGAGTGTTATACTTCGATAATTGTGTGACCTTCGACAATTGGAGGTATCTTGCATTGTTAACGCCTTTTTTTTGTTTCCTTACATTGCACCTTATGTTCTTTTTTGTTTCTTTGTTTCCTCTTATTGATGATTTGTAGCTTGCTTGCAAGTTTTGTTGTTTCTCATGTTCATAATGGATCTGTTTGGTTATTTGTTCATGCTCGGGTTTTTGGTAAATCTCCAATATTCATGATAATTTTCTTCATGAAGTAAACTTTCTCACCTTTATTTCTTGAACTTTCACAAGTTGATGTTGTTATTGTGCATGTTCATTTCTTGTTTCTTCTCAAGTTATTGCTACATCAAAATTTTTGAATTTGTAATAAGTTTCTAAAAAATGAACTTCAACAACTTCAACTTGTACATATTTTGAAAACCTTCAAAGCCTTTCAATTTTCTTTTTGCTACTGGTGTTGTAGCTATCAAGATGTAGCAACTTTGTATTAGCCATGTTCTTCCATTTTTCTCAAGTTGTTTGTTCTTATTATGTTCTTATTACAATTATCAAGATGTTGTAAATCTATATTGGCCATGCCCTTCCAATTTTCTCAAGTTCTTTGTTGATGTGGTGTTCATGTTGTAATTATCAAGATGCTACAAATTTGTATTGGTCATGCCTTTCCAATTTTCTCAAGTTGTTTGTTGTTATCATGTTCCTATTGGAATTATCAAGATGTTACAACTTTGTATTAGTCATGTTTTTCCAATTTTCTAAAGGTGTTTGCTATTGTTTTGTTCTTGTTGTAGCTATCAAGATGCTACAACTCTGTATTAGTGGCCTTCCATTTTTCTCAAGTTGTTTGCTAATGGTGTGTTCCTATTGTAGCCAAACAGTAGCAGTTATAAATGACATTTGTAAATGGCATTCACCTTAACATAATGTTGTCTAAAAACAATGATGAGTATGGTTAATTTGTGTCTCAAGTTGAAGGTACTATTCAAGGTTCACAATAACCATCAAATATCAAGTCAAATAGTGAGGGAGATGCATCTTGGGCCTTTTTCTATCGACAACTTCTTACCAACTAAAGCATATGGTATCCTTGGCATGTAGTACAAGTTATTTGGGGTTTTTATTGTCAATCGTGGTGCACAAATTAATTCTTGTATTCCCCAAATCATGCAATGTATTGTTTACCACTACAATCCAATTAATGTTAATGCTAAGAATGTTTCCCATGGGAAAGATATGTCTTGTGAGCCATAACAAAGACCACATGGGACATCTTCTTTGAAAAAAAACATATTTCATGAACATGTGGAAGAATGCAAGAGGTAGGATTTTTTATTGGTGCAAAAATATCATGAAGATGGACCTCAATGAGAAACAACAAAGAAAAGGAAAAATTTCCTTCCTTCTATGATCATTGAATTTTTTGGTAGGTAGTAGCCTTATAACAAAGTTGACCTTACGCAACACACCTTTCTTGAAGACATGGTCTTATACATTGCAAAAGGTTACCATCCATTATCCTTTGTTGAGAATCCATCGTTGAAATGGAAGGTTTTAAATCAATGTTCACATGTAACACATCAGTTGGTGATAGATGTGCTACCAAACATTGTGGAGAAAACCAAGGAGGGATGTGTTCTACCTTTAGTTGCTTCTTACATGACATGCACATCTTTCAACCTTTGGATGTTTCATGGTGGACATGACACCTTTGCTATGGTTATTAATTTTATTAACAATTTATGGGAACCCACACATGTCATAATGGGAATTTCTAAAATGCATAACATAATAGGTGCAACCATGGCAAATTAACCAGGCAAAGGTCTTGCTAGACTTTTTTGGTTTTTTGGTTTTGTCATCTCAAGTCCTGGAATGCCAAACTTGGGTTGTTGTTGAGGTTATTACAGATACCTTATTTCTAGTGGTCAAGTAATGTATATTAAATTAGTCACATGGATTCTAATTGTTGTCAGATACATTTGCATTTGCTTTCACCTTGTTTGGTTTTGTTAATGTGTGGGGCAATTTGATGTAAGGGGTTTTGTGTTTTCGTGTGGTTATGTTAATGAATGGGGATTTGACTTGTTGCAGTTATGTTGATGCATGTGGGTTCAACTTTAAAGATGTCATTTTTTGCCCTGGTTTTGTAAATACATGGGAACAACAATTCATAAGTTCTTTAACTTTTTTAGGCTTTGTTAATGCATGTTATTTAGTTCTTCTTTACGTTTTGTGGTTATTTTGATGTGTGGGGGCAACAACTCACAAGCTTCATGACCTTTATGGTCATGTTGATGTTTGAAGTGTCGGGGAAACAACCAATTTTATTTTTTGTTTTTCTTGTGGTTATGTCAATGTCTGAAGTTTTTTGTTATTGCCCCAAGTTAATGGATGGGCATGTGTAGATTTTGGGTGTACCCATCCAATTGATGGGTTGTTTTGAAGTCTACCCGTCTACTTGTTGGGTTTCTTTTCAAAATAGGAATATTGGGTAATTGATTTAAGCATGCCTCTTATCATTTATTTATTTTTGGGTTGTCACACGGTTTCATGTCATTATGAAATATTTTTAAAATTCATTTGATTAATTTCTTAAATGAATTTTTTAAATAAACATACAAATAATTAACTTCAATTCCTTTAAATCTTATTAAAATGAGTTTTTTAAAAAATTGATTTGAAAGATTATGCAAGAATTGATTAAAATAAAACACATTAACTTTAAAATAATTTTAATTTTTAAATTTTTTTAATGAAATATAATTGTTTTAAATTAATTGGATGTTATTTTAAATTTTTCAATAAGGCTTTTATGAAGATTTCATAACAAAAATCAATGAAAATAATTTTTAATTGATTAATTTGTTTATATTGTTGTTGTTTTTTATGGTATAAAAATGTAATATTGCCCTAAGATAGTAGACATGTATGTATATTTTTAGGTTTTACCAAGCATGTATGGGGCAAACACAACTAGTTTTATGTGGTTGTGTTGATATAGGGAAGAACCAACAAAAATGTATTGGTTGTTAGTTGTAGTAATGACATGACCCCAAAAAAATGCCCATTGTGAGGAAACATGAAACAAGAAATTGTGTGCAATTTGTAATGAGAAAATTATATGGGATGTTTTCTATGATCAATTTCACATTATGAATCATAAACGATATATTTGTTTAATTTTTAAAAAACATTTAAAATATCATTTCATCATTTTAATTAAAAACCCTAAACCTTAAGTGTACCTGGGACCACTTCCTTTCAAGAAAAATGAAAATTGTCACTTTAGGGAATTGTCATGTTTTAGAATGTCAATTAAAACCTTATTCGGACGTTTTCATATGCTTCAAAAAAAATTAGACATTATTTGGAGGTCTATAATTTTTATAAAAAAATCAAAACCATAACTAAAGGTTTTTAAAAAATTGTAGAATTGGCCAACACTAGTGTGTTCTTGGGGGCCACAATGAACTAGCACCCACTAATGCACCATCCATTAGATGCATGTTATTACTTAGTTGTGGATGAACTTCAATTGAGTTTTTATTTGGTTTCACCTTGGTAACCAGTTTTGTAGGAAATAGGTCTCATATATAGGAAAATAAGTAGGAAAATAACTAACTACTAGGTAAGTAGATATTTTATATTAATGTTGTGGGGGTACTGGGGTCTAAGTGTCAAAATTAGCAATTCCGGATCCAAGTTTTTAGAACTTGACATGAACAAATGTGTTTTTTTCAAACATAATGTAGGACCTTTATGTGTGAACTATTATTCATTATAGAACCAAGGTAGAACCTGAAACCTACTACTTGCATATTTTTGGTAAACATTAAACCCCTGGGACCTCCCTAGGTTTCCAAGTTTAAGACACGTTCGATTTTAGCTTTTAGGGTTTTATGTGCTATTAAGGTTAGGGGTTCTTTGTTTTCATCCCATCAGTTTCCTCTCAAAATTTTTGCTATTTTTGCATTTTGTAACAGTTGTTTCCAATAGTTTGATGTTCCTTCATTTCCTTTTAAGAATTTTGGTCAAGTTGTAACTTTAGTAGTTCATTCCTTTTATTTTGGTGGCTATGTCTTAACAACTTCATTGTTGTTGTAGCTTCGTAACAATTCATAATTCCATTGCTTGGAAGTGTTGCTCATTACTTTTTAATTGGCAACATCTTCAAAGCTTTGTTCTAGTTATAACTTTGTGATAATTCACTATAATTACTTTGGCCATAACATCATTATATATGTGATTTGTGATAAAGGTTTCATAGCTTCAACTTCATCAAGTATTGTTTTTCAATCTCATCTTTTGTTTTTTTTTCCTTGTAGAAACTAGAGCTCAAGTTGTAAAGAGTCACCAACATCGTTGTGTGCTGGTTTTGAATTTTGACACTTAAATCTTGTCAAATCAAAACTTTACAATGGTTTACATTTATGTTTCTTCATTTCTTCTTGAAAGTTTTGTTTTAATTGTAGCTTGTCAATAATCTACTACGATTGCTTTGGCTACATCACTACATATGTAATTTGCGACAAGAGTTTCACAAGTTTAGTTTCATTAAGCATGTTTTTTCTATCTTTTTTTTTTTTTTTGGTACAAAGATCAACTTAAGTTTTAATTATACAAAGACAATAACTAACATATAACCCAATTCTTACTATTTTTGCAATATAAAATACAAACTAGGTTTATAGTTTGTCACTGCTACTTTTACTTTTATTATAATTACTTTTACTATTATTTCTGCTACTTTTGCTACTACAACTCATGTTGCTATGGCTGTTTTTTTTATGTTACTTCTATTGCATATAGTTATAAGGATGGCATCACCAAGTGTGACAGCTGAAATGTGTAATGAACATGATGCATTTATGTGATCATGTAATGCCACCCTAATTGAATTGCCCTTTACTGGATCAGAAGAGGCATCTAATATTGATATGGAGGCAATTTGGCAACTTTTCATTCCACAATTCCAAGCTAATAAAAAATTATGGTACCTTTTCCATCACACCTCTAATTTTTGGGGGTTTTTTAAATTGTTAATGGGCATACTACAATAATTTTTTGCAATCCACAATTAATACGATGTATTGTATGTCACCCTTTTATAATGCAAGTTGATGTTGGGAAACCATCCCAAGGGAACCGTGGTACAAGTTGGTAGGTGCAAATTCTACTCATAATTATTTTTTGCCTACTAACAAACAATACAAATTGTATTTTCAATAATACTTATAACATATGTAATATGTTGTTTTACCCCATTCAAGTTCTATTGCAAACTACATTCACACAATTTTATCATTATTGTACTACTTCATTATTTCCCAAATTTTATATTATTTTTCATAATCAAAATTTGTGATTAGATTTTAATGATTATAGTTTAGAAAAAAAAAACACAATAGTTCAAAGTATGTTCTTCATCAATTTTTTTATTTTTTATTTTTTTGCTTAGAATTGAAAATATCAAAATCTCTTGTATAAAGTGTAAAAATCAAAAATGAAAAACATGAAAATATGTGGTTCACGACCCAAAATAACTTTAAACCACATATTGTGTTTTTATTATATTTTATAACATCTCTCTAAGTATGTCTATGTGTAACAATAATCATCATCACCTTCATCACAATCAAGATCTAAATCTTAATTCCTTTCCCTCCAAAATTAAATTGAAATTCAAAATTAAACAAATGTCTTAATCTTGTTTTGTTGAATCTTTACAAGTCACCAGGTAACACAAGTTCATTGGGAAAAAAACTTCTAATGAACATCCCAAGGTGTATAAGAGGCGAGGGTCTTTTTTGCTATAAACAATTGTAGAAACTGTTAATGAAAGACAAGTTACAAAGAAAAGGAAATTGTTCTTCCTTCTCAAATTACAAATCTTTTTGGCAACCATAAACCTTATGCAAAATCAAACTCAACACAAACATATTTTTTGGAAGACTTGATGCCATACATTGCTAAAGAATACCATCCTTTGTCATATGTAGAAAATCCATGGTTGAGGCATTTAGTTCTTCATCAATGCGAGTGGGTTCAATTTCCATTTCAAAGGCAACTAATGAATGCAGTCCTTCCAAAATTATGACAAAACCCAAGGAGAAATATGTTTTCCCAACTTTTGTTTTTTGTATTACATGCATAACCTCTTTTGATTTTTGGATGTCGTGCGTTGGGTATGACACATTTGCTATGGTGTCAACTTTCCAATAGTTTTTGGGATCCCACCCATGTTATTGTTGGGGTTTTTGAAATGCAAAATACAATTGGCGAAACCATGGCAAACCAGGTAAAAATTATATTAGACACATTTGGTTTGCTTGGAAAAGTCATTGTTTATGTTAAAAACAAAAACTCCAATCTTAACACATCAACTAATGTTTTAAATTCTAATGTAGTTTCAGGTTCTCCCTTTTAACTCCTTACACCATTTGTAGGACAAATGTTTTGGCCATGTAATGTCAAAGGCAATTTAGTATGCTAGTGATGATGCTAAGCTTTGTCAAGGTTTTTCAGAAGTTATTTTGAAGTCTATTCAACCGTCAATGTAGAAAACTATTACTTGGATTAAAAACTGGGGGAAGGGGAGGAAAGAATGGAAAGATGCTTGTATCATTGCAAGGTTGCCGACAAGGATGCTTAAGACTCTTGTGAAGATGCAATTTGCTTCAAGAGTTATTTTATTTCAAGAAACTTTTGAATATCAAAATGCAATTTCCATATGTTATGGATAACAACATGTTTTACACTTGTCTTCAAGAATGTCGTTGGGCCAAACTTGGGCCACATTTGAAACAATTATGGATACATTACTTCCAATTGTTAGGCAATGTGTTTGAAACCAAACTCGAGGGTATTGGTTATTGTTAGATGTTCTTATTTTTGTTTTCAATTTATGCAGTGTTTTGAAAGTTGGTGTGGCTAGCATTGAATCTTTGAATCAACCATTAATCTATGGTGATTTTGATTGAAATTGCAAGAATTTAAGTAAAGGATGATGGTGCAAGTTTTGGAGATATTCAACCTATTCTTGGGGTTTTTAATGGCTTACAACCATTATAAGGCCCACAACATGCTAGCAATCGTGCTTGACTTGCGTCATAAAAACATGAAATGTATTCAAAATTTCGTGGGAATGTTGATATTATTGAAATTGTTGCAAATTATGACACTAAGATTGTATGTCCTTTTTTGACAATTGAAGAAGTTGATATTTATTTTGGGCAAGTTGTGTTAGCTAATGATGTGATCCTTTTGACTTTGAAAATGAACTACAATTATTTTGTTAGTTACTTGTGCGATCAAAAGATCATGATAACCCCTTGGTTTGGTGGGCATAACATGCAATGCAATTTCCACATTATTTTTTTAGTTCGTTAGGTGCTTGGCATTATGGGGTCACATATAGAGATAGAGCAAATATTTAGTGTTGCTAGTGTCATCACAAACCTTCGGAGATCATGCTTGGGGATTGAACACTTGGATCACTTAATTTTTGTGATTAAAAATTGGCTTGATGTTGCTCGTGTTGGATGTGATGGGGCTTCCAAGCCTATGAGCATGACAAATTTTCTTACCTCAAAGTCCAATATAATTGAAAAAAATAATATGGTCATTGAGGAGCAAGGTCTTTTGAAGATGACCTTGATTTCAACTTTTGATTTTTTGTAGGTATTCCATTTTTTTTAAAAATAGTTTTCTTATTAGTTTTGCATGTTGTTTATCCTCAAAATGTATTTGATAATGGGTTTATGTATGTGAATAGGGTATAGGTGCATAAAAAATTATTGGCGGTGCAAATTCAACATTTAGCCACAACAACCCACTTGCATTGAAAATTAGCTTTTTTTTTTTTTTTTGCAATAATTCAATGATGAGAATAGCATGGTTTTGACAACAACTTGCCAAAGGATTTGTACCAAGCTAAAAAACTAGTTCATAAACTAAGGCTGATTTATAATTCCATTCATGCATGTTACAATGGGTGTGTCCTATTTAAGGGGGAACTAAACAATGTTATAACTTGTCCAAAGTAGCAGTTCTTGATTCATTGAGGGGTCAAATTATGTTCCTTGCAAGGTTTTTTGATAGTTCCCTTTCTTCAAACATGGTTGGGCAATGCGGGGTCCCATTTTTTCCCATGTGATTTTTGTTGACACCAATTTTAGTTTTTGAAAGTTTCGATTATTTTATTCTACCAACCCCCATGAATTTGAGATTGATTTGTTTATTGTAGATTGATTGTGAGTTTGTCCATTTCTATCCATTCTTCAATTTTGTCCAATTATCAATGCTATATATTCTGTCCATTTCTGTACAATATGTCCATTTTCTATCCTTTTTATACATTTCTGTTCATTTTGTCAATCTTGTCCATTATGTCCATTTCTATCCATGTTTATTTCCATTCATATATATTTTTTCATTTTTTATGCATTCCTATTCGTTTTGTCAATTTTCTCCAATTTGTCCAAATTTGTGGTCAATTACTATTTGTTTGTGGTCCACTATATTTGCCCATCCCTATTCCACTAATGTCTATTTGTGGTCTACTATGCCTAGAAGCCGTTTTTGAGGATAGTTTTTGTAAAGTTGATTACACCATCAAAAGTGCTCAACTTTTGTTAAGTTTTTTATTTCACATGTTTATTTCACATCATTAAACATAGTGGTTTAAACATAATCTAATTAAAATTTGGCTAAACCTAGTTGATAAACTTAATGGCTAAATTTCATAGCTAAACTTAATGGCTAAATTTAATGTTTAAACATAATGACTATGCCTTGGTTAAACATAATGACAAAATCTAATTGATAAATTAATGGCTAAATTTAATGGTTAAACCTTGGTTAAACATATTGACAAAATTGTGACTAAACATAGTGGTTAAACATAGTTGATAAATCTAATGGTTAAATTTCATGCTTAAACTTTGACTAAACTTAATGGCTAAATCTATTGGCTAAACATAATGATTAAACCTTAACTAAACATAGTGGCTAAACTTAGTTGATAAACTTACTAGTTAAATTTCATGTGCCTAAATTTTGGCTAAATTTAATGGTTAAATTTATTGGCTAAATATAATGATCAAACCTTGGCTAAACATAATGGCTAAACCTAGTTGATAAACTTAATGACTGAATTTCATGCCTAAATTTTGGCTAAACCTAATGGCTAAGTTTAATGGTTAAACATAATGATTAATCCTTAACTAAACATAATTGATAAACCTATGGCTAAACTTCATGGCTAAACTTTAGTTAAAAATAGTAACTAAATCTAGTGGTTAAACCTAATTGATAAATTTAATGACTAAACTTCATAATTAAACCTTGGTTAAACTTAATGGCTACATTTAGTGACTAAACATAATCATTAAACCTTAGCTAAAAATAGTGGTTAAATTGAATGGTTAAACATAATGACTAAACCTTAGTTAAATATAATTTAGGTTAAATCTAATGGTTAAGCATAATGACCAAACCTTGTTTAAACATAATGATTAAACATAGGTTAAACTTAATAGCTAAATCTAGTGGTTAAACATAAGTTAAACCTAATGGTTAAATATAATGTTAAACCTAAATTAAATTTAATGGGTAAATATAATAGTTTAACATAATGGCTAAACTTAAACTATATTTAATGGTTAAATTTAGGTTATACTTAATGGTAAATCTAATAGTTAATGGTTTAAGGTTCCAAGTTTAGGTCTAATGGTTCAACTTGCATCACAAACTTCATAGGCCACAATTTGGTAATAATTGTTGTGCGAAATATGGTTTTCATAGGTTCGTATGGACTAGACACGAATGTCATTCATCTATTTATATTGTTTAAACATTGATGTTGTGCACATTATTTAAACATGAATGTTATATTCCTATTCATATCGTTTAGACATGGATATACTATGTTTATTTGTGGTGTTTATACAAAAAAGTTATGCACACGACTTTTGTGTTTAAATAATGCACGATATTTGTGTTTAAACAATATGAACCTATGAAATAACAAATTCCACACATATTTGAAATGAACCCATAAAACCTATAATTTTTTTATGTTAGGTTAAACCTAATGCCATAATGGTTAAGCATCATGGCTAAACTTAGTGGTTAAATTTAAAGTAAACCTAATGGTTAAATTTTGGGTAAACCCAATGGTTAAATATAATGGCTACACCTAGTGGCTAATTTTAAATAAATGGGTGGATAGGTATGATGTAAGTAATATGCAAGTAAATGGGTAAATAACTTGGTAGGTGAAAAGGTATAAGTACTAGATAGGTAGGTAGGTAGATAATAGGTAGATAAATGGGTGGGTTGTAAGTAGGTAAATAGTCAGGTCGATAAATAGGTGAATGAATAGGTAAAAGGTACATACATAGGGTAATAAACCATGTCACATCTGATTAAAGATCATTGACCATTGTGACTAAATGTTCAACTTGACTAAAAACCATTCATCACTTTCTTGAAATATCATTGTCCATTTAGATTAAATGTTTAATTCGACTAAAGATCATTAGTCATTTTGATTAAAATTCATTGGCCATTTTTATTAAATGTTCAATTGACTAAAGACCATTGGCCATTTTGATTAAGGTTATACAACTTGACTATACGTATGTAATCAAATTAACCATTATAGTCAAGTTGATCAGTCAAAAAAATGTGTGCCATTCAAGCCCATGACCTTTAGTCAAAATGTACATGTCCATTAGTCAAAATAATTAATTAATCAATTTGAACTTCTTAAAAAATCATGATGTGTAGTAATGCTTATAAATTAAAAAAATTATATCATTTTCTGGTTACAAACATAATATGCATTATGCACATACGTGACATGCACTTTAATACCATTTTGTTGTCTTTTCAAAATTTTGTGACAATGGATGATGTGTTAGAGAGTTAGATGATGGAATCCTTGTTAATTTGAATCAAATAATAACTTTTGAAATCTAAACCTTAAAACTTAATTATACTCAAAATTGCATCCATTTCAACAACCTTGAACTTGATACCTAATAACCTCCACAAGTTGGGAAAAATAAATTTAATTATACCCAAGGGTTTTGAAATATATTATGATACCCAAGCCTGATTGTTTTATTGAAAAATAAAATTTTCACAACATTGGTTCATACATAGGTAAAGTTGTTTTTAATACTTACTTATTAACAATTTGTTTGTGGGTTATTAATAGGTAGGTGGTAAAAAAAACATTGAGCTAACCACCATGGTTAGTTAAGCAACTGGAACCCAATAAAAAATTGTTTCCTAACCATTTACCATTCATCATTTATAGTGCACTCATGGATGCTAAGTCACACCAACCCAAGTGGTTAGGACTTAAGGTCATTGGTCACCTTGTCATTGGTTATGGGGATCAATTCACATGAAGTTGGATTCACACCAAAGTTTAATAGGGATATTTTTATTTCATTGAATTCTATCTTGATCTGGGGGTTTAAATGATTAAAATATAATGTTGCAACCCCACTTTGAGGGAGTTGTGAGGTCGCCACTCACACTCCCGAAAATTGGGACTTGGATGTCCTTCGGGACTTCCGAAAATTCAGAGCGCGATTGCAGGGGTCAAAACACCTCGCATTGAGGCATTCTTTATACCATTGAAAAGGTCTTGAAGTTTAGATGTACAAAATGGCCTCACATGAACCATTTGGACATTTGCAGCACAAGTTATGGTCGAAAGAAGGGTCGGGAGTCAAATTGGCAGTTTGACTCCCGACCACTAAAAGTCAGGAATCGACTTGATTCCAGTGCATGCAGGTGATGTGTGACACACCGTTGGAAATCTCTCAAGGAGAGCTACAACTTTGGTTTAGACCTCGTTTCGATCCAAGTTTGGGGCAAGGAGTTATGAGCGTCCAAAGTCCCAGGAGTCCAAACCAGGACAATTTCGAGACTCCACTTTGGGAGTCCCAGGAAAAAGAGCCATTTGGATGCAAGTGCGGTGGAGAGCTGTAGA
>Ga0116227_10012997_pt1 | contig 13300 bp, 12 predicted proteins | sample S1TSphgellanicum_FD_89693 | JGI IMG/M metagenome (GOLD analysis project Ga0116227, IMG submission 89693) | Host-associated microbial communities from peat moss isolated from Minnesota, USA - S1T2_Fb - Sphagnum magellanicum MG | ecosystem: Host-associated > Plants > Peat moss > Unclassified...
CAAGAGCAGCTTTCCATTACATTTGTTGCATCTAACCATGCTCATGGCCAAGAGCAGCTTTCCATTACATTTGTTGCATCTAACCATGCTCATGGCCAAGAGCAGCTTTCCATTACATTTGTTCCATCTAACTGTGCTCACAATCACCTCATCTAACAGGGCTCACGGCCAAGAGCAGCTGTCCATTACATTTGTTTCATCTAACCATGCTCATGGCCAAGAGCAGCTTTCCGTTATATTTGTTACATCAACTGTGCTCAGAGTCACCTCACAACTCTAAATGTCACCTGCAATCGCTAAAAATTAACAAATGTCACTTTTTATGGGAACATGTGTTCTTTATAAGTTCTCTAAAAACATCCTTTACTTATGAAATGTTCCCAACATTAATTACCTTAAGATTTCCAGCCCAGTTGCAAGTCTCCAAGGGGAAGTGCGATACTGGACTCCATTTCAATGGCTTTCTGTTAGGCTGCTATAATCACAACATACTCTTGTGTAATTATTACACCCCCTGATTGTATAATGCTTAAAAAAGTTTCTACACTTCTGTAATTGCTGGTGATATATCTACTATAGCAGACCTAGGTGGTGGCATGAATCTTATTATATGGCTTTTGCAGCTTGGAGAAAGTGTGTTTGGTGTTGGGTGCCAGTTCATGCAACCACAAGCTGCAGATGCACTGGCAAACTTCTTCTGCAATCTGCGCACAAACAAAAGGATTTGCTGCAGAAACCCTAAACAATCGCAATGTCACCAATCCACTCAGTTTCACATAACCACAAGCTGGAGCTGACACACTGGGAGACTTCTTCTCAGATCCACAAGAAAACAAAAGGATTTGTTGCAGAGTTCAGAACAATCACAATGTTACCAATCAACTCAGTTTCATGTAACCACAAGCTGAAGATGCACTGGCAGACTGCTTTTGGGACCCATGAGAAAAGAAAAGGATTTGTTGCAGAATTCAGAACAATCGCACTGTCATCACTGCAAAATCTGCTAAAACTTCTCAAAAAAATTTCTGTAGTGATGATGAATCATACATTTTTCTCCACATTTGTCCACGCTCAGAAACGTGATCAGAAGCATACTGGATCTTCCGGATGATGAGAGCATTCCTCCTGAGCAAAGAAAGACACATGCAAGGACCTGGTTTCTTGACAGTGGCCGGGTCTGAAAGATACATAAGGCATAACAGTGCCCGAAAAAAAACTAGATTTTCTAATCAAAGAGAGAGAAGCCCATGTCGTCGTCACTCTCCTCTTTCTCTTCTTTCTTCTCCTCAATCTTTTCTTCAGCAGCTGCGGCGGCTGCACCAGCAGCAGCTGAGGGTGCTGTGGCACCACCAGAAAACACAGCTCCGCCTGCTCCGCCACCAACTATGACCTGAATACAGCATTACCAACAACAACAAAAACAACGGATTCCATCATCACCAGCCTCGAGAAACCTACATACTCCTCCTGCATCACCTACGATGCAAATGAAAACCCTGAAAAAAAACAAAAGAAGGAGTCTCTTCTATCAAAAGACGAAGGAGATACCTGAGCAACAGCCGAACTGGGAGTGACGAAAGAGAAGGAGGAAGACACAACGCCGGAGCCTGCGGCCGTCAACGCCAAGTTGGTGAGCTTGCGTTGTAACTCCCAGGTGTTACTGGCGCTGTCTTCCAGACTAGACTGACCTCCAGTCTGCTTGGCCGTCCATGTACCAGACGTGCACTTCACCACAAACGTGAACACCGCCATCGCTAAGCCAAGCACACCCGATGACTCCAACGCTCTCTCTCTTCTGTAACGGACAAACCAATCTCGAAAAGAACCTCTTTTTCTGCTGCTATTCGGTCTATGGAGCTCGTAAAACCCTAACCCTAACCCTAATGGGACACTCTGAACAGCAGCAGCGCACGAGTTGTTGTTGTCGTTGTTGTGTGCGCTTGCAAGGTTTAGAGAAATGCAAGTAATTGCTGGTGGTTCCTGATTGCAGGACAATCTACAATTGCTTGATTGATGATTGCTTGTACATTTTCCTGCAATGCAATCAGGAGCAACAAGCAATTACTTCCATCTGTTTGAGGATGATGCTTCTTTGTTTCATTGCGGAGATTTCTTTGGTGAATAATGCCAGCAATCTGTGTGTTCTTTCTCAGAGACTGGAATCAGGTTCTCTTGCTTGTAGATCTTCCTGCAATCAGAGAACAACAAGAAGCAATCACTTCCATTTCTTTGAGGATGATGCTTCTTTGTTTCTTTTGCGGATATTTTCTGTGTTGATACCAGCAATCTGTCTGTTCATTCTCGAAGACTGGAATCACGTTCTTTTTCTTTGTAGCTTTGCCTACTATTACACCATAAGTCTGTGAAGCTTCAAGAGATGAACCTCTTACACATCAAATTGCGTGTACGATATAGAAGAGACATGGAGATCGAAACAGAGCTTCAGACAACTTTTTTTTTGTTCTGATCTTCATGTTTTCAAACAACACGGAGTCCACAGAAGAGATTTCAAAGTAAGGGGAAAGAGGATTCTATTTGATCTTCACGTTAGATCTCCAGTCGTGTACAATATGTGACCCTACAAAAATCATTTTCACGTCCAAGTTTTAGTTACTTTGTTTCAACCCCACCTATAAAACTGAACCTGGGACTGCAAAAAGGTGGCAGATTACTAATAGCAACCCACTTAGACCAATCAATATATCTAGCCAATCAGAAACAGGGAGCAGTCAATAAATACGATTTAACTGTATTTATTAGAGTGTCCCCAGACCTCCTCCGGGGCTCTGAAAGATGTGCATTTCTCCGCAGCCGAAGCAGTCTTCCGCTGGATCCACTGGATATGACTGCTGCACCTCATCCAAGATTTCCACTGCGCGCTGGTGGAGATGCTCTTACTTACCATAGCAAAGAAATCAACAACACAAGTCTAGAGAAAAGCAATGTGAGAGACACTCTGCAAGGTTTAGGGTTTAGGTAAGTTTCCAAACCGCACCACATGGTTGTTTATCTATTGGCAAACTTTGATCATGTGGCAAAATAAGAGCAAAAGCTTCACAGTTTTTGTAGCTTACTTGCCAACAACCAACTATTTTATTTAGTTTGGCCTGCTGAAAAGAGTTGTATGAGGCGGTGCCAAAGGTTCATGTACATTTTCTTTAAGTTAACTAACACAAGGAAGAGATGGTGCCCTTGTTCAATTATTTTGTTTTGGTATGGTCACCATATATACGACAAATGATGCTGAAATTTTGTTTGTAAGGTAGGGGTTTAACCAAAAAGAAAGAAAGGTTTTGTTGAAAGGCATTGGTTTAGTAACAGAAAATTAAAAAAATTGTTAAGAGATAAGGGTTTAGCCAACAAATAGATATGTTTTGTTGAGATAAAAGTTTAGCCAAAAAAAAGATATAAGTTTTGTGAAGAGTTAGAAGTTTATCTAAAAAGAGATATAGATTTTGTCAAGAGAAAAAAGTTTAGTCAGGAAAATATATAAGCTTTGTCAAGAGTTAAGAGTTTAGCTTAAAATAAAAAAAGTTTTGTCAAAAAAAATAAAAATTAGTCAAGAACAGAAATAGATTTTGCCAAGAGAAAAAAGTTTAGGCAAAAAGAAATATAGATTTTGCCAACAGATAGAGGTTTTGCTAGGAAAAAATAAAGAGGGTAAGTAAGGGATTGGTTGTTAGTTGGTAGGTAAGGCTGAGAGGTAGGTCAATGGAGTCAGTTTGTGATGGAGCAGAGGCACTTGTGCAGCATGACAATGGAGCTAGAGACAATTCAACAATGGTTAGAAAAATTCTCCACTTCCCAGAAGAAAGATTGTAGCCACATCACAAGCTTTTGCATACATGATTATCAAAACATGCAATCAATTTCACAAAAGCTCTGGCAAATGCTCTTTGTATCCACTTCCAGATGTGCATAAACCATTGGGCAGAATCCATTTGTTGCTGCTGCTGCTGCTGCCATTGCTGCATCATGGAGCACAAGCAGTTGTGCAGCATTGACAATGGCTAGAGATAGACGGAAAATTTCTCCTGTTGTACAATTTGCCAGAAGAAAGATGGGAACAAACATCACAAGCTTTTGCATGAATATGAAAACATGAAGTGCATTCGATATCACTCATCAACCATTTCAAAACTTCAAGTAGACTGTAGTATATAATACAATGCACTTCAGCTAGTTGCAAAAAAAGGTTTGGGTGCTTGGTGGGGGGGGAGGGGAAGAAGAATTAAACAGATGCTTTGGCACCACTAAGAATCAATTCCCGGATCTCATCGTCTGCTGCACGATCAAGTGCTGTCTTACCATCTACATCTTTGACATCATATCTAGCACCAGCTTCAAGCAGCTCTTGAATCTTAGGTCTATCACCTTCGCTGGCAGCTAATAAGAGCAAAATGTCGACTGCATCGATCCCTTGGTCCAGTAATGCATCCATCTTGTCATAATTGCCTTCTGTTGCCAACATCCCCATGTAGTTGAAATACTGTAATCAAAATACAGCCATCATCCACACCCAAAACCCACAAGTCATGACACTTTGAATCTTCCACTTGAATCTCTCTCCTCAAATGGGTTTTCCCTCTCAGAGAATCAGTGAAATACTACTGTATGTCAAACACCTACCCGGAACCAAAAACCTGCAAGTCATGACTCTTGAATCTTCCCCTTGAATCTCTCCTCAAATGGGTTTTCCTGACTCTCAGAGAATCAGTAAAATACAACTGTATGTCAAACATCCATCCACAACCCAAAAACCCTGCAAGTCATGACACTTGAATCTTCCCCTTGAATCTCTCTCTCCTCAAATGGGTATTCGCGACTCTCAGGAAATCCACTGACAACAATGTCCACCCATGCAGAGCAAACTCTGCTTCACAAATTGATCAAGAACAACAAGTGAAGACAAATATTGAGGTCCTCAGCACACTCTCATCTCTTCAAAAGCTGCTTTTGAGCATCTTTCTCAACAATTGAGCAAGATTCGGATTCTTGCGCCCACTCTTCAAATTTGATGCATTATCATCTAAAAACATAAGAAGAGAACAGCGAAGATTTGAGCTCGGCATCTATCATCACGAGAGAACTCTTGCGCAGCAAGCTCTCTTGCCAATTCTCCAGCTCTCTTCATCTCTTTTGATGAGAAAGGTCTTCCTAGAATGCAACGAAATGTTCTCCAAACCATGAAAAAAGCTTTTGCTCAACAATCCCCAGGGAGATCCAAAGCCACAGAAAACAATTGTAGGGAAGGACTAGCAGATGCAAAAGCACGAGCAAAGGGAGAAGCAGAAACAGCAGCAGGAGAACAACCTGCTCAACATCGTCTCTGTCGAAGTCTTCACGGCCTTGGCTTCCATAGATACCGGCACCTTTAGAATCCATGCCATTGTTCCCGAACTTGAACCAGGCGACGACGCGGGAGCCTTCTCCTCCTCGGGGACACAGCTGCCTGGCATCTCCAAAACCTCTTCTTCCTGCGGCAGTTCCTTGAACAAAATTGCTCCTCAAACCACCACCATCACCACTGCCGCAGCTCCGGCTTCCTTTGACACTCCTTCTCACAGTCGTGCTTCCTGCAGCAGCACCACCACATGGGTGCAGCACCAACGAAGCATGGAACAGCAATGCCATAGTGCTCTCCGAGGAGCTCCTGTTCCTGCTGCTTCTCCCTCCTCTTCTTCTTCTGTTTCTCCTTGTTTTTTCTCTTTTCTATCCGATTCGGCCCCAACTCTTCCGGACCCACAAACCCCTAGATTTCCACCATTGGTGCCATGTGTCCTACCCCGTCCATCGAGAGTGTGCGATTAGGGTTAGCACTGGTGAGGGGTGTGACGCTTTGTTTGGTTTGGTTTGGTTTTGTTTTGGTTTTGCGCGAGAGGGAAAGAAAATTCTCTGCAGCAAGCTAGCAAGCAGGTGTGTTTGTGGTGGATCTTCTTCTTCCGGAGTAGTACTTCTTCTTCTTCTTCTTCTCACTCCACGCAATCAGCCAGGATGACAGAAAGAATAGCTCCGGTAGAGCGTCACAGCTTCGTGCATGAAGGTATGTATGTATGTTCTGTGGCTTCTTCACAAAAACCCCTCGTCCAAGATGCCTGAGATTCATGCTGAGATGCTGAGATGCTGAGATGCTGAGCGGATTGATGATGATGATGATGATCAGCGAGGTTTTGTGCATGCGGGTCGGTGGTAGGTCAGCTCAGCTAAGCTAGCAATGAGCAAGCTTCTAAATGAATGAATGATCCATGGGTGTTTTGGAGGTTGGAAATCGATTGTTGTGCAGGAGAAACAATCTACGAGTGGGATCAAACACTGGAGGAAGTGAACTTGTACATCTCTCTGCCTGATAGACTGCCATCAAGGTTGCTCTACTGCACCATCAAGCCACAGCATGTAGAGCTTGGCGTCAAAGGCAATCCTCCCTACCTCAATGTAAAAAGCTTGTACCTCTCTGGATTTTTCTTCCCTCTGGAATCCTTGTGTGTCTTGAGCTTCTGTACATCTCTTGTTGCCAGAGTTTTGTTGTTGTTGTTGAGGTTTTCTCTGCAGGGGCCTTCTCAGAGATACCTAGCTGCTGATACATTGCTGACCTATAGTTTTGTTGTGGAGATTTCCTCTGCAATCAATCTCTGTGATAGCTGAAACATTGTTGACAAGAGTTGTTGGTGCGGAGGTTTTTCTCTGCAATCAATCGCTGAGAGATTTTTTTGACAAGACTTGTTGAAGGTTCAGGATTTATCTGATGAAGTTGGGACTTGAACTTGCAGCATGATTTGGGAGGTCCAGTCAAGGTTGATTCATCATTCTGGACAATTGGTGAGTTTCTTTGTTGTTTGTTTATCCGTTGCAGTCTTCTTTCCCCTTCCAGCAGTCAGTATTCATTAATGTCTGAAAAGCTGGTTTTCAGGTGCTTGATGAATATTTGTATAAGGACTTTCTGATTGATAGATTTGGTTTGTGTAGAGGATCGGATCATGCATGTCACTCTGCAGAAGCGACAGAAAGGACAACCCTGGCCATCTGCCATTGCTGGACATGGTAACCTAGATGCCTTCACAGCTGACCAAGAGCAGCGGCGACTGATGCTGGAGCGCTTTCAGGAAGAGGTTTGCATGGAAAACTTTGTGCTATTTCTTCTTCATCCAAAATCATGCTCTCTGAACTTGTCTCAGTCAGCATCATCACCAAGTCTTCCAGAAATACGACAGAAAACTCAGGATGCAGATTCTGTAGAATGGGGTTGCCTGAACTTTTGGGCTTTGATTACTATCGTCTATTCTGGATCCTGATTTCTTATGTGCATGTCTTGGATGTACAGCACCCAGGTTTTGATTTCTCACAAGCGCAATTCACAGGCAATGTCCCAAACCCGAGCACTTTCCTGGGTGGTATAAAACAGTAACAACACGTGATCATATGTTTATGTTTCACTGGACTTTTGAGGACTTTATTGTGTATATATGCTTCATCTTTTGTAGTGCTGCTTTGCCACATTGTAGTTGGCACAAATGCCAGAGCTTTTACTCTGTCAGGGTGTTGTTCCACACTGAACTTTGTGCTTGATTTCTAAAGATAAAAAGAAGGGTGGGAGTTCTAGTATATAGTTAGTTTCCTCATCTTCTTCAGAAGCTTCTTAGATGAAACTGGATTGCACAAATGGGTGGCAGCAGCAGAAAATAAATGGTATTAGAACCGAATTTTCTACATTGTGTGACTCTGCTCTTGGAGCTCTTGCAAGAGATATTGCTATCTGAATTTCTCTACATTGTGTGATTCTGCTCTTGTAGCTCCTGCAACAGATATAACTATCTGAATTTCTCTATATTATGGGATTCTGCTCTCATAGCTCTGCAACAGATTTACCTATCTGAATTTCTTTACACTGCATGATTCTGGTCTCGTAGCTTTGGCAAACAATCCTTCTTATTATGGCTGCACTTCATGTTTTGACAGATGAGTACTCCTAGTTTGTTCTGTTTTGTTTTCACATTCACAGCACTTTTATCTACTGCTGAACCCAATGTTTTCTCTGAGCTTGTTGTCTTGGATGTTGGTTGTTGACCAAGTTTAGTGGGCAGAGTGTGTTCTACTTTGGTACTTTTCTTTTGAGTCCAAGAGGAAGTGCAAAGGTTTTGTACCCATATCAATTGTCGTTTGGCCCACATATCCTCCTCACAAAGTTCTGTCCTTGAATCTCCTGATTGCTGCAGCTTGAATGAGCATACTATGGGACTCATTGTAATTAGTCATGGTGTCTCTTGAGTGTTTGCCAACACCACAATTCAGCCTTTCCTAATCACTTCCAGAAAATGCAGACATTCAGGATAAAGATTTTTTGTGTAATGGTTTGCACCTGAAATGCTTGGCTTTGATTCTTGTATGCATGTCAACACCCACCACTGTTGGGAGCTGATGAAGTCAGTGGGATACTGTGGAAATCTCATCTCATCACTGCCATCTGTGTTGAAGAAGATGATGAAGTCAGTGGGTACACTTAGTCATGGAAAGTTTGTCCCTGCTGTTTTTCATGATGAAGAACATGAAGTCGGTTGGTACTTAGTCATGGAAAGCTTGTGACTGCCATTCTTTTGTGATGAAGAAGATAATGAAATCAGTGGGAACCTTGCCACTGCTGAGCACTATTCTTCCGTGATGAAGGCAACAGTCTGACACTTATGTGGGTCATTGGGTTATGTCCCCACTCTATTGCTGCTACAGTGTTTGTTTACCTTCCAATTGTTTTGTTGTGAAGATAGATCTCTGTGCAATCAATCTCAGAGTTGTCATGAAGAAGAATGCCAGGTCCATGTTTCTGGAAGGTTCCACAGATTTATTTGTTTTCAGAGCTTCTCCACAAAGGATATAATAATTTTCTGGAAACAGGAAACAGTTGGTTGTTTGGCTGCAAGAATTTCTTTCTCCTGGATTGGATTTGCATTGCATGTGTCTTGAGAATTCCAAAACAATCAATCCTTTCTTCTTCTCCTGGTTTGGATTTGCATTGCATGTGTCTTGAGAATTCCAAAACAATCAATCCTTTCTTCTTCTCCTGGTTTGGATTTGCATTGCATGTGTCCAGAGAATTCCAAAACAATCAATCCTTTCTTCTTCTCCTGGATTGGATTTGCATTGCATGCGTCCAGAGAATTCCAAAACAATCAATCCTTTCTTCTTCTCCTGGATTGGATTTGCATTGCTTGTGTCTGGAGAACTCCAAAACAATCAATCCTTTCTTCTTCTCCTCGATTGGATTTCCATTGCATGTCTAGAGAATTCCAAACCAGTCAATCCTTTCTTCTCCTGGATTGAGTATTGCATCTTTCTGGAAATTCAAGGAGAATGAAAGAAAGACAGAAAGAGAGGTTTCTGTTTTTTTTTTTTTTCATCACAGAAGTAGAAGAAAGATCTGCTTCCGTTCTGTTCAGGGTTCTTGCACAGATCACAAACCCACGCACCCACAAATCCTTGCAAGAAATATGACCTACCCTAAGCTCTCAAATGGTTGTTCAGTATAGGAGAAGGGCCTATTTTCACACCCTGCTCAATGTTGATTGTCATTGCTTGGATGTGTGCTTTTGGTTTTTGCTTTCTTTGACAGTATTGATTGTCACTGCTTGGTGTGATGTCTTTTGCATCATCACTGGCATTCTGAAAGCTTTACTGTTCTTGCCTTTTCTTTCACTCCTATTTTGTTTTTTTGTGTCTTTTGTTTTTTAAATTGTTTATGGTTCTATGTGTGTAGGTGTTCTTTTATCTTAATGGCCTCCACCTACATGAAGCACTAAAGTTTTTTTCATGATTCGCTTCTTCCTTCTATCGTAAAGACACCTTAAAAATGTCCTTTTTTCTTTTTGGTTTCTTTTTGGTTTTGGCGGACATCATGAGATGGTGCTCCTTGTGGTTGTCATTTCATTTTCTTCTCTAGCAAGCAACTCGCCATTTTCCTTCTTTTGGTTTTTGTTTACTTATTCTCTCCTTCTATGATTCTTGTTGACTACAATGCCAATGTGCTTTTAGTTGTTGCTTTCTTTCAACAATGTTGATCGTCATTTTTGGGGGACGAGTTTTTTCTTTTTGCTTTTTTTTTCCAGTGTTGATTGTCATTGTTAGGGTGTGATGTCTTTTGCACCATCACTAGTGTTCTGGGAGTTTCATTGCTCTTGCAATTCCTTTCTATGCATTTTGTTTTGTTTTGTTTTTGTTAGTTCTTTGTTTCTCTATTTTTTTTGTTTTTGTTATTGTTAATTTGTCTGTGGTTCCATGTGTGTAGGAGTTTTTTAATTTTTTAACTTGTTGCAAAAAACATTAATGCAAGTCCTTGTGTTTTTGCAAGCCCCAACTGCAGTTCGTCATTTTTTCATTCCATGTAACTACTTCATCCTTACTTTTCTAATTTGAATTTTTTTTTGTTTCTGTTTGTTTTATTAGCTTTTGCAATGTATTTTGTTGGTGAAATAGGTGGGAAGAAGATGCGTGTTGAAGGTTTTGGAAGAGGGAGGTTCTTGAAATATTGAAAAATAAATGGCCTACTACATTATCCTATGTATCTACTTCACGATTGGACATCTAGCCTTGTAGTGTAAGTGATGGATTGTTGTAGTCTATTGATGGAGATGACATAATTGTGCAATGCCTTGAAATCCCTAAACTTGTTGAACTTGTTGTCAATTATTATGTTGATAATCCGTGTTCTCAATTGAATCCTACAGGTGAGCGAAAATTTGTTCAACCTTTATATTGATTTAAATCTTGATGGGTAGTTCAATTCTTTTTTTAATTGTGGTACACCACAATCTATTGGTGATCCTACCTTTGAAATTCTATACGTAGAACCGAATCTTTTTGTTACACCTAAACCTTTTGTTTCATCTTATTTGTTTGCTACACCTAATCCTTCTACTATTCATGTTCATCTTATAAATCAATCAAGCCATGATGCTTGTGCCCTTACATTTGTAGCTCTTATGGATGGTAGTTGTCAAGTTTTAGGTTTTGGATCTGAGGTTGGTTATGAGTGTCCTATTAGTGGCCCTATTTTGAAATCACAATTTCTTTCTTGATGATAAAGAAGTTGAGAATGTGAATATGGGTGGAAGGAGAGTCAACAAGCATGCTAAACTTTGGGCAAATAATGCCTTCGACAAGTGGAGGCAATTTTATGGTTTCAACATGACAAATCAATTACCAACCTTTTTGAAGATGAAGGTTCTGTTAAAAATTTAATGGACATTGTTTACTTTTGTCTTGCAAGTGGCAAAAAAAGACAACTCTTTTTATCCTCCAATCAAGTACGCATCCAAACTTGCATTTGTTTTTATTCACTTGGAAATTTGTTTAAGGTTTTGTATTTGAAATTTTTTTATGGTTTAATGTTTTTTTTATTAAGGTTTAGGGTTTTTTTTATTATTTCTGTTTGGTTCAAGATTCTATACATAGGTTTTAGGGTTTAGGTTTTAAGACTATTCTGTCTCGTTTGTGTCTTTTGCAATTTTTTTCCCTATGTTTTTTTTTCCTTTCTTTCGACATCCAATCATTGATTCGTGGCATTAGTAGGTTGATAAGGCAATGGTAACAATAGTGGGTGGTGAAATAAAATAAACCACTTGCAATTTCATTTAATATATTTATAGATGCAAGGTACCACTATGTTAAAGTTGTTGGTAATTAAGCAACATTTCAAGCTTCAATAGTTGATCTTAGCAAATCAATCAAGAAGTTCGATGTTTTGTCCATTGAAGAGGAGTCGAAGATGTTGGTGCAACTGATGTGTCTACCTACATCTCCAACCAGTTTGAATCTCATATTTGAATATAAGGGTATTATGCATTCCACAATGTGAATTTTGATGAATTTTTCTTGCTCACCTTAATTATTGCCAACTAGTGTTGTTCTATCATTTTGTCAAGGTGTATCAAAGAACTAGAAATAGATGTTATGTGATGTTTTACAAATCAACACTAGCCTATTGTTGATTGTCTAGTGGTTGATGTCATTGAAACGTATAAGGAAATTGCTCGACAATGCCATGTTTGTTTTAATGATATATTTGGTTCACATCCATTGTTTTTGTGAGGTAAACTTAAATGACAATTTTCTAATGAAGTATTGGTTTAGAACTACCCCTATTGGTCGGAATTGGTTGAGGCTAATTATGAACACTTTCACTTTTGATTTTTTAGATTTGAAAAATAAGGTCTTATTCAATAAGACTAGCTATTATATTGGAATTATTCAAATGGAAGAAACACTTGTGCCTTGAGAATACGAGATGGAAGTCACAAATCACTAAAATTTTATCTCCTATGGCAAATTAATTTAATGGTTGTTTTTTTAATTTTGTGTGTTTTTTTTCGATCTTCTACTTGTTTTTGCTTTGATTGGTTGTGTTTTTTGTGGTTGTAGATATAACTAGATTGACAAACAGTTGTGAGATTATGTGATGCAATGGATTATTAATGATGAATTGATATGCGGTTGACTATTGCATTATGAAGATGCATTTATTGAAGAGGTAAGACATACAAGAAAACAAAGATAAATGTTTTAATATTCAATTTATGATTTTAAAAAAATAATTGATTATATATATTTTATGCCATGTTGATGAATTTGTTTGCAAATGTTGAAGCTTCTAGTCTCTAATCAACAAACCTTGAATTGATTGAATTTTGAAAATAACAAGAGGTACTTGTTGTTTTAGGTTTTCTTTTTTAATTGCACATTTTCATCATTGTTTTAATTTTAGGGTTTGGTGATTTTTTATGTGTTTTTTTTTTTTCATGTCCTATTTTTGTTGTAAGATGACGTCAATGGAGTTGATGATTTTGGAATAATTGTTCTTGTTGCTACTATGGGGGCATTTGTCCATGCTCAATATGTCAATTTACAAGTTCTAAAATTGTTCCTTCTTTTGGCTATGTTTGTCCTAGCCTTAATTTTGTGGATGTGTCTCATACTTCAACTTCTATGTTTCAAGAAAAGAGCATGAAAAAAATGGTGCCTTCTATCTAGGCTTCCAACCAAGAGAATGTGTGTTTGCCATGGATAGTGAATTTGACGCGCTCCCAAGTCACGGGGTGAAACCCACTTGAGGGTTTCACAAAATCAAGTTGCGGAAAGTTGAGACTTGGTAGCACGTTCCCGGCTTCCAACTCTAAAAAGGGATAGAGGGTCGAGTTGGGAGCCCAGGGATTAGACTAGGAAGAGGGACTAGCTTAGCTCGTGCGAATCTGCATCCAAAAACCAACCAAATCGGGTTAGTTTAGCATTCGGGACACCCTTGGGTGTTGGGACTTGCCAC
>Ga0116227_10012998_pt1 | contig 13299 bp, 13 predicted proteins | sample S1TSphgellanicum_FD_89693 | JGI IMG/M metagenome (GOLD analysis project Ga0116227, IMG submission 89693) | Host-associated microbial communities from peat moss isolated from Minnesota, USA - S1T2_Fb - Sphagnum magellanicum MG | ecosystem: Host-associated > Plants > Peat moss > Unclassified...
AAGCGCAGGCTGACGACCTTGCCCCAGACCAGCGGCAGGGTGCCACCCCCTGCGATGGCGACCAGAATGCAATGCAGGCGGAACAGACCGATATCGCCGTTGCTGAGACCCAGCGACATGAAGCCGAGACCAAACAGAAGCACCGACACCGTGGCGACCCAGCGCGAGCCGAACCGGTCCACGGCCCACCCCGCGCAGGGGGCGGTGACGATGCTCGTCCACAACATGACCAAAATGCCGGATTGGACGTCCGCCGCTGTCCAGCCGAAGGCGTGGATGAGGGGATCGACGAAGACACCCACGGTGTAGAAGGGAAGGCCTGAAATCCCCATGCCAAAGCCCAGCGCGCCGGCCGCCACGATGGGCCAGGACCGGCGAAATTCGCCCGCCTCGATGGCGTCGGCTACGTCCATGGATCCCCCAATTCCGGCGTCGGCGGATGGTTGGCTTAGGGCCGCGAACCGAACGCGAATTAAGCCATAGCGTCGTCGTTTCTCTGAGTCGTCAAGCGCCGCCTTAAGGCGCGCAGGCCGCCGTCACGGCGGCGAGGCAGTGGCCGTCCACCGGGGGCGTGGGGATGCCGGCCAGGGCGGCCAGGGTCGGGGCGATGTCCACGGTCTCGATGGGCTCGGACCGGCCTTGCGCCGCGAGCCCAGGCCACCAGAACAGGATCGGGACGCGGCGGTCATAATCCCAGGGTGAGCCGTGTCCGGCGACATTGTCACCCTCCGCGCGGGGAACGCCCAGGGTCGCATATTGTTTGAAAGCCACGATGATGTCGCCGCTGCGTTCGGCGTCATAGCTTTCATGAAAGCGTTCGGCGAGGCTGAGAGCTTCCACGGATGTTCCCGGGGCCGGCGCGGCGGCCGCGATCTGATCGGCGGTGAAGACCTGGGCGACCTGGGGCTGATCCTTGAGCCAGGCCACCGCCGCATCCCTCACCTTGGCGTGAAAGGCCGGGTCCGGGGGCGTATTGATGAAGATCTGCTGAGGATCGTCCCCGACGATGGGCTCATAGGGGATATCCAGAACCTTCTCGAGGTGATGGTTCAGGGCGCTCATCAGCCCCGCCGCGTCGATACGCTCGGCGGCGACGCCCTTTTCGGCGGAGCGTTCCGCGGCGTCGATGGCGCCGTGGTCGGCGGTGAGAACCACCACATAGGGTCCGCTCATGGCGTCAAGCTTGGCCAGGAAGGACCCAAGCGCCGCGTCCAGGGCGTGCATCTGAACACACATCTCCGCCCCGCCATTGCCGTAGCGATGGCCGATGAAATCGGTGGATGAGAGGCTCACGGCCAGAAGGTCTGTCGCCGTGCCGCGCCCGAGGCCCCGGGCGGCGGCGACATCGGCGGCGAAGTCCAGGGCGAGCGGGTCGAAGGCGGGCGAGAAGCGGAGCTGATTGTGGAAGTCGAGGTTGGTGACGAAATCCGGCGTGCTCTCCACCTTGAGCGACGCCTCTGGGGGCACATGCCCGGAGACCATAAGCTTCCCGAATTTGTGGGACGACGCGAGCGCCTGGCAGTCCGCCGGCAGGGCGGTGGGCCACAGGGTTGGGGGGGCGGCGCGCCATTTGGCGAACAGCGCCTTGTCGAAGGACTGGGCGGGCGCCGTGACGGACGGGTCCGCTGGGCCGGCGAAATGGGATGTGGCGAAGCCCTCGCCGTCCACCCACCAATAGACGGCGTCGGCATGGTGGCCGCCCAGCATGATCGCGGCGCGGTCCTTGCCGGAAATCGAGACGACGCGGGCGCCGGGCTCCGCCGCCTTCAGCCAGTCGCCGAAGGTGGAAACCTTGAGCTTGTCGGGTCCCCGCGCATTGGGATCCGACGTCCCGGGAACGGAGACGCAATAGATGGTCGAGCCGGTCTTCACATCGAACCAGGTATTGGCGACGATTCCCGTCGCGGCGGGATGGCGGCCGGTCAGCACGGTGGAGTGGCCGGGGCAGGTCTCGGTGGCGGCGTGGCTCTGATAACCGTCGGCGAAGCTGATCCCATCGCTCATCCGCTTCAGGCCGCCGGTGTAGCTGTCCCGATAGCGGTTGAAGAGCTCGGCGGAGAATTGATCCACCACGATCACCACAATGAGCTTGGGCGGCGGTGGCGGCGCGGCCCAGGCGAAGCCGCCGAGGCCGAAGGCCAGGACCGCCAGGGTCACACTGAACGCCCGACATACCGTCTTCACCACGCTCATGCGGGGCCATCTCTCTTCGATCTCAGGGACAGCAAGCGTTAGAAGGCCCGCGCGATAGATTTGTGTCGATGAGATATGGCGGCGGGGGAGCGTCAGCGTGGTCCCGCCATATCAGCGCAGAAGGCGCTCATAGATCAGGCGCGCCGGAGCGTTCATGCTGAGGGCGCCGGCGCGCGCGAGCATGGCGATCATCGCGGCTGGGGCGCCCATGCCGGGGACTTGTCGCTTGAGGTGGAAGAGCGCCCACTCGCTCCTCAGATTCTTCAGCCCCGTGCGCCGGCCGTAGAAGCTCGCGCCGAGTTGGGCGTCGACAAGATCCTCGGGCAGGTTCGCGAACCGGCCGCCCGCCGCCAGCATCTTCAGCCAAAGGCCATAATCTTCCTTGCCCGGAATATCCGGATAGCCGCCGCAGGCCCGAAAGAGGGCTGTCCGCATCACGACGGTCTGGTGATTCATGGGGCTGCGCCAGAGGCTCCAGCGCAGCATCGCCTCATGGCTCATGGGGACAATTCGGCGCCGCGCCCCGCCGTCGGGCGCCCATTCGCGGATGGCGCCCCCCAGAACGTCGATCATGGGATCCTCTGCGAGGCGGCGCATCTGGCGGACGAAACGATCCGGCAGGCTGACATCGTCGGCGTCCATGCGCGCGATCCAGGGCGTGCGCACCTGGCGGGCGGCGTGGTTCAGATTGTGATGCAGACCCCGGGGCCCGGAATTGGCGACCAGGCGGGCCCCGGCCAGGGCCGCCCCCTCAAGAACCGCGCGGCCCAGCTCGTCGCCGAGGTCTCCGTCGACGCAGATGAGGATTTCGCCGGGCCTCGCGGGCGCGTCGGCGACGCTGGCCAGGGCCGCCCGGAACGCGGTGGCTTCATCCCCGCCATAGACCGGAAGGAGGCAGGTGACGTCCACACCCGAGGGCACATCCACCTAGGTTCCCTCGCTCAGCATCGGCGCGATGGAGGCGATGAGCAGCAGGGCCATGGCGATATTGAAGGCGCGAAGCGCCAGGGGACGGGTGAGAATGCGCTTCATGCCCGTGCCGAAGGCCGCCCAGGTGAGGATGCAGGGGGCGCCGATCAGGGTGAAGACGGCCACCACGAGTATGACCCCCGCCAGGAGGTGGTTGGGAATCGCGTAGGTGGTGACGGCCACCATGGCGCTGGCGAAGGCCTTGGGGTTGATCCACTGAAAGGCGACGGCCTGCCAGAAGGTCATGGGCCGCTTGGCCCCGTCATCGGCGCCAAAACCCTTTGAGGTCGCCACCTTGAACGCCAGGTAGAGAAGATAAGCGGCTCCGGCCCAGCGCAGGACGGTCAGAGTCCAGGGAAAGGCCGCCACCAGTCCGGCGAGGCCCAGGCCCACCATCAACATCAGAAACCCGAAGCCGAGGGAGACCCCCAGCATGTGGGGAAAGGTCCGCGGCAGGCCGAAATTCGCCCCCGACGCCATGAGCATCAGGTTGTTGGGCCCCGGCGTGATGGAGCTGACAAAGGCGAACAGGGCCAGTCCCGCGATCATTGTGGCTGTCATGGACCCCCCGGGCCACGGATATGCAAACACGCTTGAAGCACAGGCCTATGGGCGACAGACCGCCATGAACACAAGGGCAAGGCGAAAGGGGGCGGCATTTTGCGCGTTGTCGCGGGCCGCCTGGGGCATGATATAACCCTCAACGGGGGAGAAACATGAACACTCAGGAGATGCTCCAACGTCTGGCGCCATTGGCTGTCCAGGACACGCGAAACATCGCGCGCGGCGACAGGTTCTCCTTCCTGTCGGCCTTCGTGGCGCGGGAGACAGAGACCATACAGACCATCTCCATGCCCGTGGCGGGACTGCTGGTGGTCGTTGAGGGCGTGAAGACGATCCATTGGAACGCTCGCACCTTCACCTATCGCCCCGGAATGGCCTTCGCGCTCCCGGCGGGAACCTCTGTTGACGTGGTCAATGAGCCCGATCCCAAATCCGGAATCTATCGCGCCTTGTTTCTCGGCTTCTCCGCCAGCTTGTTGGAAGATGCGCGCCGCCGCTGGTCGTCCTTGGCCAGCGCCAGGCGCGGCGGCGATCCCACCGTGGCCATCACGCCAGCCCTGGCTTCCGCGGTGCTTCATACCAGCGAGGCCCTCGCCGGGGTGGTGGATGTCTCGCCAATGGTGACCGAGCTGCGCCTGCAAGAAATTCTGCTCACCCTGGCGGAATGCGGATCCGCGCCGCTGCGGCCGGACATAAAGAACAGCGCGACAAGCGAAGCGGTTCGCCTGACGATCCGCCACGCCCCCTCGCATCATTGGACAGTGGCGGCCGTGGCCGACGAACTCTGCGCCTCCGCGCCCACCTTGAGACGGCGGCTGCGCCTGGAAGGCGTCAATTTCCGGGGCATTCTGGCGGAGGAGCGGATGCGCGCCGCCCGTTTGCTGCTGCTGGAGGGGCGGACCAATGTCGCCGAAGCCGCCATCGTGGGCGGGTACGCCTCGCTCTCCCATTTCTCCAAGCGTTTCCGGAGCATGTACGGCTATCTTCCGTCGGAAATGCTGACGAGTGGGCGAGCGCCGAGCCCGGCCTGACTCTCAGCCCGTCTCCACAATGATCGAAACCGGCTCATAGAATATCGTTTCGGGCGCGCTGGCGCGCGCCGCCCATGCGAGTCTCGCCGTCTAGAAATCTCCGATCGCCAGAACGGTCGGGAACATGGGGAGCGACATGGCAGGCAATCTTATGGCGCCTTTGGGCGGCGGTCTTCTGGTCTCGTTTTTGTCCGTATCGGGCTTGGCCATGGCGCAGCCCCCCGTCCCGCCGGAAGCGCCGGCGAGCGCGCCCCCCGCAAGTCTGTCTGAGGTCATCGTGACCGCGCAAAAGCGGCGTGAGCGACTGCAGGATGTGCCCATCGCCGTTTCAGCCCTCTCCGAGAAGACCCTGGTCACGGAAAACATCCATTCGCTGCAGGATCTTACGGCGCGGATACCGAGCTTCGTCTCCACGGAGTCGGCGGGATATGGCGGGGCGCCGCTCAGCATCCGGGGTATTGGCGGCGCCAATGGCGGCGGCGAGTTTCTCTCGGATGAGCCGGTGGCCGTCTATATTGACGGCGTCTATGTGGCCCGACTGAGCGTCGCCACCAGCGACCTGGTGGACCTGGACGGGATCGAGGTGCTGCGGGGTCCGCAGGGCTCGCTCTATGGACGCAACGCCACGGCCGGCGCCCTGGTGATCAACACCAAGCGCCCCACCGATGAGTTCGAAGGCGAGGCGTCCGCCGGCGGCGACACCTTGAGCGACGCGCGCGGCGAAGTCGCCGTCTCCGGCCCCATCATCAAGGACAAGGTGCTGGCCCGAATCGCCGCCGCCTATAGCAGCCTGGGCGGTTTCGGGGAGAACGTCTTCACCGGCAAGCCCGTCAATGATGGGCATGACCTGACCCTGCGCGGGTCGGTGCGGTTTCTGCCCACCGACCGCCTGACGATTGATGTGATTGGCGAATATTTCGACCAGCACTTCGACCCCGGCCTGTTCCGTGTCGCCAATCTGACAGGGGGCCCAAAGGATAGTCCGTTCATCCTGCGGCCGGACTTCCAGAGCGCCCTGGACAGCAGCCAGTACGAGGCCAGCGAGAACGTCTACAACCACATCCGCACCAAGGCCGTGACCGCGCTGGCGGAACTGCGTGAGGACGCCTTCACGATCAATTCCATCACCGGCTACCGCACCTTCGATGTGGATGGCCTGGCGGACTCTGACAATGCGGCGCCCTCAGATCTCACGGGCTTTCCCGCGCTGCGGTCCTACAATGACGCGACCCTGCGCAACAGCCAGGTCAGTCAGGAGCTTCGGATCAGCAGCCCAAGCGCACCATCGCGGTTCAAGTGGCTCGGCGGGGTCTATTTTATCCATGAAAACAATGCAGTGAACCCGTTCGAGATCTATAATAACGCCGCTTATTTCAAGCTCGGCACCGATGCGACCTTCCGCGCTTTTCAAAAAGCCGACGCGGCCTCCGCCTATGGGGAAGCCAGCTACGAGATTCTGAAGGGCCTCACAGTCCACCTGGGCGGTCGCTACAGCTGGGACGAGAAGTCCTTCAACGACACCCAGCGGGTGGTGACCATCTTGGGCGGCTTTTCCCCCGCGGTGATGAGGGTGGTTCCCGCCGGATATGTGGTGACGGGTCCCCCGACCTTCTACGACAAGGCCGACTTTCACAATTTTTCTGGCCGCGCTGTGCTGGACTACAAGCTGACCCGGGACCTTCTGGCCTATTTCAGCTTCAGCCAGGGTTTCAAATCCGGAGGCTTCAACGCCTTTGGTCTCACCCCCGCCTTCAGGCCCGAAACCATTGACGCCTATGAAACCGGGCTGAAGTCGGAATTCCTGGACCGCCGGCTGAGGGTGAACGGCGACGTCTTCCTATACGACTACGACAACCTGCAGGTGCGTCTGCCGGTCCCCACCGGTGGGGTGAACATCCAGAACGCCGCCTCGGCGCGGGTCAAGGGCGCGGAGTTCGAGTCCGCTATCACGCCGCTGCAAGGCATGACCTTCGCCTTCAATACCACCTATCTCGACGCCAAGTTCACCCAGGGCACACTGCCCGAGGTGCCGCCCAACACCCTCTACGCGTTCGGCGCGAATATCCCGCTGCAAAATATCAGTATTGTCGGCAACACCCTAAGCCGCGCGCCGCGCTGGCAGATCGGTCTGACCTTCGACTACAAGCACCCCGTGTGGAACGACGAGACCATGGCCTGGGGCCTATCCTATCGCCATCAAAGCAAGGAATATTTCCTCGAAACCAATCAGGACAGTCCGACCTTCCAGGCCGGCGCCTGGGGTGAACTTGGGGCCTATGTGACCCTGGCCAAGTCCACGGACCGGTGGAGTGTCAGTCTCTACGGCGAGAACATCCTGGATGATCGGCATATCACCCAGATCACGCCCCTCAGCGCCTATCCCGAAGCGACCTTGAACCTGCCGCGCCGCGTCGGCGTTCGCACGAACTTTAAATTCTAAGCGGCCGAAATCGGGCGGGGACGGTTGTCGGTGATGAGCCGTTTGGCAGGCATGACCCGGGCGGCCGCGCTCGCTCTGCTGGTATCCGCCCCAGCCAGCGCCGCGCCGGCCAGGCTCAAGGTCGTGATCGCGGGACTGGAGAAGGGCCGGCTGCCCGTGGCGGGGGCCTTCTGCGCCCCGCCGTCGCTGCCGCCGGCGGCGCACGACATCAGTCCCGCCGTCGCCTGGTCGCGGGGCCCGCCCGGGACCAAGTCCTATGCCCTCATCATGACCGACCTCGATGTGCCAAGGGATCTGGCCACCCTCAATGCGCCCGGCGTCGTCATCGCCAGGTCAGCGCCGCGCATGAGCTTCATCCATTGGGTGCTGGTGGATATCCCGCCCACGATCACGCATCTGGCGGTGGGAGAGGAGAGCGGCGGGGCGGGACGGGATCAGCATGCCTTGGGGCGCACTGACCACGGCGTCCGGGGCGCCAACGTCTACAGCGGATTCTACCCGAAGGGCTCGCCTCTGGCCGGAACGCGGGGTGGCTATGATGGCCCTTGCCCTCCTCGGAACGACCTCAAGGCGCATCGATACCAAACGCGGGTCTATGCCCTGGACGTGGAGACCCTGGGACTGGAGGGGGAGTTCTTTGGCGACGCCGCGCTGAGCCGCATGAAGGGCCATGTGCTCGCGCTCGGCGAAGCGACCGCCCTTTATGGGCCCTGACCGGAAACTTGGATATTGGAGCGGGCGAAGGGATTCGAACCCTCGACCCCAACCTTGGCAAGGTTGTGCTCTACCACTGAGCTACGCCCGCCCGCTCCCACGCGGACCGTGTGAGGGTCCCTCGCGAAGAGGCGGCTTATCGCAGAGGGGCGCCGGTGTTGGCAAGGGTGGTTAGAACCCCAGCTTGAGGGTCTTCAGGCGGCGTTTGTTGACGTGGGTCTCCACGGCGGGGCTGGCCGCGGCGGACTCGGCGGGCATTTCGCCTTTGAAGTAGTAGCGTTGCCAGGCTTCCCTGATCGTCTCCGGGTCCTTTTTGCGCAGACCTTTCATGAAATCCTCCCGACGCTTTCGCCAAGCGTCGTACTGGCCGGAGAGATCGGCGTCGCGGTCCAGGGATTTCTGAATAATCTCCACGTCTTCGAGGGGCTTATCCTGGATCAGGGTGATGAAACAGAAGGGCTCGCCCTTGACGAAGCGCACCTTGCCCGGCCGGGTAAAAAGCCAGTTCATGGTGAAGGGAAATGGGAGCCAGTCGGTCTCCACCAGCCCCGTGAGCGGGGCGATGCCATCCTTGACGTGATTGGGCGGGCCGCTGGTCCAGATCGACCAGCCGGGCGGCGTGCGGAACAAGTAGCCCGGATGAAAGGTGAGGATTCCTTGCGAGAAGTGGCTCTTGGCGAAATCGTCGAATTCCGGAAAAGGATGATCGGGTCGCACGGTGATATCGGCCTGGTTGTCGCCGCCATTCCATTCGGCGGTGAAACTGACCGGACAGAGGATCTCCCAGCCGGTGCAATTGGCCATGGTCATGGGGAGGCAGCGGTAGGCGTGACGATCCTTGAAGGCCTCCATCCAGGCGCGCTGCGGGCGGCCCGGCACGATCTGCGGCGGGCGGGAGGTAACGGGGAAGCATTCGAGCTGCATGGCGCTCATCTAGCGCGGGCGCGGACCCGCCGTCCATGATGAGGCCGGCGCAGCTGATCGCCTTCCTGGAAGCGAAGGGGATCGATCACGTCACCACCGCGCATGAGGCGGTGTTTCGCGTCGGCGAGGGCGAAGAGCTTAAACGCGCCATCGCGGGCGCCCACACCAAGAACCTGTTCCTGAAGGATCAGCGCGGCGCGCTCTGGCTGATTTCCGCCGAGCAGAGCACGGTCATCGATCTGAAACGCCTGCCCGCCGTGATCGGATCGGGGCGTCTGTCGTTCGGCGCGCCCGAGCTTCTGGAAGCCACGCTGGGTGTCACGCCAGGGTCGGTGACGGCGCTGGCCCTGATCAATGACGCCGAGAAGCGGGTGAGCTTTGTTCTCGACGCGCGGCTCGCCGAGGCCAATCCCGTGAATTTCCATCCCCTGATAAATACCGCCACCACGACCCTCACCCAGGCCGCCTTCTTGAAGTTCCTCAGCGAGGTCGGGGTGACGCCGAAGGTGGTGGATTTCGAGCGCATGGCGGTGGTTTGAGGGGAGGGACGTTGCGAAGGCGCGGCCCAGCGACCATGTTCGCGCGAGCATAGCCTTCCTAAAAACAAAGCTTCAAGAAGACCCCTCATGTCCCTGATCGGCAGCCCCCCGACCGCCCTGCCCCCCGACGTCATCAAGGATGGCTCCGACGCCAGCTTCGTGGCCGATGTGGTGGAGGCCTCCAAGACCCAGCCGGTGATCGTGGATTTCTGGGCCACCTGGTGCGGGCCCTGCAAGCAGCTCACCCCCGCCCTGGAAAAGGCGGTCAAGGCCGCCAAGGGCAAGGTGAAGCTGGTCAAGATCGATATCGACAAGAACCCGGTTTTCGCCGGCCAGTTGCGCGTACAGTCTGTCCCCACCGTCTACGCCTTTGCCGGCGGCCGGCCCGTGGACGGCTTCATGGGGGCGGTTCCCGAGAGTCAGCTCAAGGCCTTCATGGACAAGCTGATCGGCCAGGCGCCGGTCTCCGAGATCGACGAGTTGCTGCTGTTCGCCAAGGAGGCCCTGGACGCCCAGGACGTGAGCGGCGCGGCCCAGGCCTTCGCCGAGGTGCTGCAGGCCGAGCCAGACAACCTCACCGCCATCGGCGGCCTAGCCCGGTGCTATCTGGCGGGCGGGGATATCGAACGGGCGACCGAGATCGCCGACATGGCGCCTCCGGGGGCGAAGAGCGCTGATCTGGACAGCGTCCGCGCCGCCCTGGCCCTGGCCCACGCCGCGCCTCCAGAGGCCGAAACCTCGGAAGCGGAGCGGCGTCTGGCGGCCAATCCCGGGGATCATGAGGCCCGCCTGGATCTCGCCAAGGCCTTGGCCGGCAAGGGCCAGCTTCAGGACGCGGCGCACCACCTTTTGGAACTCCTCGCCCGGGATCGGGATTGGAACGAGGGCGCCGCGAAGGCCGAGCTGCTGAAGGTTTTCGAGGCGGCCGGTCCGACCTCCGACGTCGCCCGCATGGGCCGGAAGAAAATGGCGTCCATCCTGTTCGCTTAGGCAGGATACGGGGGCACGATATCGGGTTGGCGTCGGCCCAGCAGAACATTTCAGGAGCGCGCTTAGACATATGGTGGGTGGTTACAGAAAGGCCGGCGACCTTCCCGAGGTGATCGCCGTGTTCCCCCTGGACGGGGCGCTGTTGCTCCCGGGGGGCGTTCTGCCCCTGCAAATCTTTGAGCCGCGCTATCTCAACATGATCGACGATGTCATGCGGGGCGATCGACTGATCGGCATGATCCAGACCAGCGAAGGGGGGCCGCGCGGCGCGCCGCTGCTGCGGGAGGTGGGCTGCGCCGGGCGCATCACCAGCTATTCGGAAACCGGTGACGGTAAATATCTCATCGCCCTCACCGGCGTTTGTCGTTTCGCGGTGGCCGATGAGCTGGATGTGCGTACGCCCTATCGCCAAGTGCGGACAGATTTTCGGCGTTTCGAGTTCGACCTGGCTGTGGACGATGAGACCCTGGAGTTCGAACGGACGCGGTTCCTGGATCTGCTGCGCCGCTTTCTCGATCGGCGGCAACTGGGGGTGGAGTGGGACGTGATCCATTCGGCGCCGGCCCCCGCCCTGATCAATAGCCTCTCCATGGCGCTACCCTTTTCCACGGTGGAGAAGCAGGCGCTTCTGGAGGCGCCGGATCTCGACGCCCGCCGCCATGCGCTCACCGCGCTCCTGGAGATCGACGGCGCCTTTGGCGGGGCGGAGGATGACGACGCCCCTTCAATTCAGTAGGTTCATCCGCCATGGATGACGCGACCCTCAACACCGATGTCGGCCCGGGACCCCAGGTGGATCCGCGCCTTCTGGAAATCCTCGTCTGCCCCCTCACCCGCGGACCGCTCACCTATGATCCCGTGGCCGGTGAGCTGATCAGCAAGGGCGCGCGCCTGGCCTATCCCGTCCGCGACGGCGTACCGATCATGCTGCCGGAAGAAGCGCGGGAGTTGGCGGAGGGGGAGTAGGCTTTTTTGCGCTTTTGCATTTTCCCGCTTGACGGCCGGGCGAGAATATGTTGCAATATGAATACTCCAGAAATGCGTCACGGACTGACGCTGGAGCCCACAGCGACAATTTGCGAGATTTGGGAGGCGGCTCATGGCGCGATCCGCGAGCAGCGGTGGGCTTGCTCCCACCGCCGATCTCATGCGCCTCAAGCGCTACTTCACCGAGCACGAGCAGCTGACCTACGCCGCCCGGCGCAACAGCCTCACGGCCCTGGACTATTACGACTCCGACCAGTTCACCCGGGAGGAGTTGGCGAAGCTTAGGGAGCGGGGTCAGCCGCCCATCGTGGTCAACCGGATCAAGCCGGCGATCAATGGAATCATCGGCGTCAGTGAGAAGGGGACGAGCGATCCCAAGTGCTGGCCGCGCAATCCCGGCGATGAGGATGCGGCGGATGCCGCCACGGATGTGCTGCGCTATATCGCCGACTTCAACCGCTTCAAGCGCCTCAAGCTGGAGGTGTTCCGCGATATCCTCGTTCCCGGCACCGGCGCGGCCCTGATCGGGGCGGACGCGGACAGCCAGGTCACCATCACCCAGATCCGCTGGGAAGAATAATCGGGCTGATGGCGCCCGGCGGCGATACTCAGACGGCCGCGCGGGGATAGGGAAGCAAGGGAATAAAGAGACGAAAGGTTTTCAACACGAAGGGCGCGAAGGAGGACACGAAGGTCACGAAGGGGTTGGAGCCAAGGCGGCGGTTTCGTGGCTGTGCGACTCGTTTGGTTGCGCTTCGCGCCGCCTGATGCCCGACCTATGCAACATCCGGCCGAAGGCCGGAAAAAGAGCCTCGGGCCTCTCGCACGCCGAAGCATAGTCTACAGCCTCTTCGTGACCTTCGTGCCCCCCTTCTGTCCTTGGTGTTGAAAACCTTCTCTTTCTTAAACTACTTCGCCTTGGTCCCAATCGTGATCTGGGCGTCGAAGGCGCCGATGTCGGCTTCGGAGGCGATGACGGGGATTTTCACGGCTTCGAAGGCGTAGCGGATGGCGGCGCCGCGGGCGTCGCCCGGTTTGACGATGATGCGAAGGCCCTTCGGCGCGGGGGTGGGGTTACCCATGTTCTGGAGCTGGCCGAGATAGTTGGCGCTCTCAATGATCTTGACGATCTCGCTGGCATAGATGGAGGCTTCCGGGTCCGACAGGGTCTGGATGCGGACCTGCGGCGGGCCGGGAATGGCCTTGAGGGCGGCCAGGAGTTTGGTCTTCTGCGCGTCGGTCAGGGCGCGCGGGGCGTTGAGGGTCTGTTTGGTCTGCTCAGCCTTGGCGGCGGCCTGGGCGGCGGCGAGGTCACGCTCCGTCGCGGTGAGCCGGCTCTTGAGGCCGAGGTTCTCGGCGGTGAGGGCCGCTATCTCCAACCGGTCCTGTTCTTGCTCGTGAGCGTGATCGGCATGGGCCGGGGCGACGGCCACGGCATGGACCGGGGTCACCAAGGCCTTTTCACGCAGGGAACCGAAGACAAGGGTTCCGACCGCGCCCAAGACCACGGCCACGGCGCCGGAGGCGAGGAGGATTTGAGAGGCGAGCAGCCAGAGCCGCACCGCCGTTGCGGACATGTCCACCTTTGATCACCCCATAACGGATTGGCGGGACGGCTGAACGGGCCGTGCGTCTTGCCGATCAACTAATGTCAAATGCGCCTGCTCACGGCAAGGTCATAGACCGACTGCAAACCTCGGGAGGCCCCCATGCCCAATGTCGGCCAGGGCTCGGCGCCCGCCGATCAGATCGCGCAGTTTCGCAGCGACGGGATCACGGCGGCGACGGGCCTGCGGATCCCGTTTTTCACCGACGCGTTCAGCCGGGCCTTCGGATTTCCGGATGTGGTTCCGGTGAACATGCTGGTGGAGGAGACGCCGCTCCGGGAGGAGCGGCCCTATGCGGCTTATGTGGGCCTGCGCGAGGTGCATTATTCGAGGCCGGGGCT
>Ga0116227_10012999_pt1 | contig 13299 bp, 9 predicted proteins | sample S1TSphgellanicum_FD_89693 | JGI IMG/M metagenome (GOLD analysis project Ga0116227, IMG submission 89693) | Host-associated microbial communities from peat moss isolated from Minnesota, USA - S1T2_Fb - Sphagnum magellanicum MG | ecosystem: Host-associated > Plants > Peat moss > Unclassified...
CAGCTCCCCTGGCCTGTCTCGAGAGGTCCACATGCCAAAAACGCTGTTCGACAAAGTCTGGGACGCGCATATCGTCGAGAAACTCGATGATGGCACCTGCATCCTTTATATCGACCGGCATCTGACCCATGAGGTGACCTCGCCCCAGGCGTTCGAAAATCTGCGGCTTTCCGGCCGCAAGGTGCGACGCCCGGACGCGACTTTGGCGGTGACCGACCACAACGTGCCGACCAGCGACCGCAGCCTGCCGATCGAAGATGCCGAAAGCCGGCTGCAGATCGAGACGCTGGAGCGCAACGTGGTGGAATTCGGCGTTCCGTATTTTCCGCTGAACGATGCCCGCCAGGGCATTGTGCATGTGATCGGCCCGGAGCAGGGGCTTTCCCTGCCCGGCATGACGATTGTGTGCGGCGATAGCCACACCTCAACCCATGGCGCGCTGGGCGCATTGGCCTTCGGCATCGGCAGCTCGGAAGTGGAGCATGTGCTGGCGACGCAGACATTGCTGCAGCGGCCGGCGAAGAACATGCTTGTACAGGTGGATGGCAAGCTGGCGCCCGGGGTGACGCCGAAAGACCTGGTGCTGGCCATTATCGGACGCATCGGCACCGCCGGCGGCACCGGCCATGTGATCGAATATGCCGGTGAGGTGTTTCGCGCGATGGACATGGCAGGCCGGATGACGGTGTGCAACATGACGATCGAGGGCGGCGCCCGCGCCGGCATGATCGCGCCGGACGACACCACTTTCGCCTATGTCAAAGGCCGCCCCTATGCCCCGCAGGGCGAGGCGTTCGATCATGCGGTGAAATACTGGCGTACCCTGGCTTCCGATGAGGGCGCCGTCTACGACAAGACCGTGGTGATGGATGCCGCCGAGATCGTGCCGATGGTCACCTGGGGTACCAGCCCGGAGGCGGTGCTGCCGATCACCGGCGTTGTTCCCGATCCAGCTGCCATCACCGACGACGCCAAGCGCGCCGACATGGCGCGGATGCTGGAGTATATGGGGCTGGTTCCGGGCCAGGCGCTTGCTGGCATTCCAATCGATGTGGTGTTCATCGGCAGCTGTACCAATTCCCGTATCGAGGACATACGTGCCGCCGCGGCGATCGTGCGCGGCCGCCACGTGGCGCCGGGCGTGCGTGCGATGGTGGTGCCTGGCTCAGGTCTGGTGAAACTGCAAGCCGAGGCGGAGGGGCTGGATCAGGTGCTGATCGCCGCCGGTTTCGAATGGCGCGAGGCCGGATGTTCCATGTGCCTGGGCATGAACCCGGACAAGCTGACCCCGGGCCAGCGTTCCGCCAGTACATCGAACCGCAATTTCGAGGGGCGTCAGGGCCCAGGCGGCCGCACGCATCTGGTTTCGCCCGGCATGGCAGCGGCGGCGGCGATCACCGGCGTGCTGACTGATGTGAGGGAGTTTGCCTGATGCAGGCTTTCACCAAACTGACGGGTGTCGCGGCGCCATTGCCGATGGCCAATGTGGATACCGACAAGATCATTCCTGGCCGGTTCCTGAAGACGATCAAGCGCAGCGGCCTTGGCGTACATCTGTTCGATCAGCTTCGCTACGATGAGACGGGGGCAGAGCGCCCTGATTTCGTGCTGAACCAGCCGCAATACCGGCATGCGGAGATCCTGATCGCCCATGAGAATTTCGGCTGCGGGTCGTCACGCGAACACGCCCCCTGGGCGTTGCTGGATTTCGGCATACGTTGCGTGATTGCGCCGGATTTTGCCGATATTTTTCACAGCAACGCGTTCAAGAACGGGGTGCTGCCGGTGCGTTTGCCGCGCGAGATATGCGACCAGTTGATGGAGGATGCGCGGCTTGGCGCGAACGCACGGATCACGGTGGACCTGGAGCGCCAGGTGGTGATCCGCCCGAACGGTGAGGAGATCGCTTTTACGGTCGATCCGTTGCGCCGCCACATGCTGCTGGAAGGGCTGGACGAAATCGGCCAGACCCTTAAGCATAGCCCCGCGATTGACGCATTTGAGTCGCAGCTGAGAGACAACAAGCCCTGGATACCTGAAATTACCGTGGCCTAGCTACCGAACCGGGGATATCCGTTGCGGGGAGCGAATTTAAGAGGACATTTCTTTCATGGCAGCCCGGAAAAAACTGCTGCTTCTCCCTGGCGACGGCATTGGCCCGGAGGTGATGCGTGAGGTGAAGCGCGTGATCGACTGGCTCGATCGCAAGCGCGGTGTGACGTTCGAGATCGAAGAGGATCTGGTGGGTGGCGCTTCGCTGGATGCGCGCGGCACCCCTTTGGCCGACACGACACTTGCTCTGGCCAAGGCGGCCGATGCCGTGTTGTTCGGCGCGGTGGGTGGGCCGGCCTGGGACGGGATGGGGTTTGACCGGCGCCCTGAGCTGGCCATTCTGAGCCTGCGGCGCGAGCTTGGGCTGTTCGCCAATCTGCGCCCCGCGATGGTGTATGATCCGCTGGTGGGCGCCAGCCCGCTGAAGCCGGAAATCGTGCGCGGGCTGGACATCATGATCGTGCGGGAAAGCACGGGCGGCATCTATTTCGGCAGTCCGCGCGGCATAGAAACCCTGCCTGATGGGCAGCGGCGTGGCGTGAACACGGAGGTGTATACCACGCACGAGATCGAGCGCGTGGGTCGCGTTGCCTTCGATCTGGCGCGCAAGCGTGGCCGCGTGGTTGCCAGCGTGGAGAAATCCAACGTGATGGAATCGGGGCTGCTGTGGCGCCAGACCATCACTGCCTTGCGTGATGCCGAATATAGCGACGTGACGCTGACCCATATCCTGGCGGATAATTGCGCCATGCAACTGGTGCGCAACCCGCGCCAATTCGACGTGATCGTCACCAGCAACTTGTTTGGTGACCTGCTTTCAGACCTGGCTGCCATGCTCACCGGCAGCCTTGGCATGCTGCCCTCTGCCACGCTGGGGGCGGTGCAGGGCGACGGCAAACAGCACGCGCTATATGAGCCCATCCATGGCAGCGCGCCCGACATCGCCGGCCGTGGCGTGGCCAATCCGCTGGCGCAGATTCTGAGCTTCGCGATGCTGCTGCGCTATTCGCTGGGCATGGAGGATGTGGCGGTGGAGATCGAACGCGCGATCGTGCGGGTTCTCAGCAACGGCTTGCGCACCGCGGACATCATGTCGACAGGCGCCGCCCGTGTGGGCACCGGCGTGATGGGCGAAGCTGTGCTGCGGGAGCTGGACAAGGCGCCGGGATAGGCGGGAGGATCGTCACCCGGCCCCGGCGGCGACGCGGGGTTGCAGGCGACCGAGGCTTGCGGTAAACGGCGCGCCTGTGTTGCACCCGTAGCTCAATTGGATAGAGCACCAGACTACGAATCTGGGGGTTGGAAGTTCGAGTCTTTCCGGGTGCGCCAGCTCTCCAGCAGATGAGCCCGGCCAGTTGACGGGCAGCACGTGTGCAACCCGCAGTTTTGACAACACTGGGTGTTACGCGTCTTTCATAAGTCTGGACACCTGGCCAAGGCAGCGTTTGTCGATCCACACTTCTGCTGTGCCGCCCGGAGGTAACGCGTGGGCGGCGATGCGCATCGCATCAGCGTCACTCTCGCACGCCTTGACAAAGCGCGCACTCACCTTGCCCGCGTGATCCAGAACATCAACACTGCACCACATCATGTTGTCATTCGTCTACGCACCCTTGCCTGTTGATAATGTGGTGCTTGGGGTTTGTTCGCGCCAGCAGCATGGATGAATTTAACCGCGATGCCGGAGGCGAACGCGGCCATACCGCGTGCGAGGGCCAATCTTGACGACTATGATCTGGAACGCACATGTACACGCGCGACACGCCTTGAAGGCGTCTTTGTTGCTAAGGGCCCGTTCGACATTAACCGAATTGGGTCACGGGGTCGAACGGGCCCTTAGCCTTTGTTTGAAGCGGCATCTTTGTCGGCGTGCCGACGCAGTTATGTGCCGACGATGCCTAAGGCGAGTCGAACCCCGCCAGTCGCATTTCAGTGCTCAGTGCATCCTGAATGCGCTGCAGCCGGTCGGGTGCCAGTCGCTGCTCGGCCGGCAGCGATTTCAGCGCCGACACATGGCGGCGGTGGAAATAGGTGTTTGAATCGTAGAAGCTGTAGCCAAGATCGACCATGTCGGGATTGGTTCGGTCCATGCGATCGGCGATCGCCTTTACGGTCGCCTTCCGGTTTTTGGAGACCGCACGCCATATTTCCAACGGGCCGGCATCCCTGGAGATATGGCGGGCTATCTTCCAGGCGGCGCGGAACGGGTGGGTGTCGATCAGGTCGTACGGCACTGTCAGGGCAAAGGGGCGGATGTGCCTGTAGAGATCGAGCCATTTGCGCATCGTTTCGATCGCGTCGGCCTCATCGAAGCCGAACGCATCTATCCAGGACGCCACGGCATCTTCCACCCTGCGGACGGTGCAGATGGTGATGATCGCGCTCTGCTGCACGAGCCCGCGACAGACCGGATCGGCCTCATGCGCCTTGAGCAGGATATGCGCCGCTCCATCGGCCTGAGCCAGGGCGGCCACGATATCGGCACTATCCTTCTGATAAACCCGGCCTCTCGCCGCGAGCGTCTCGCGTGCGATGTTGAAGGCGAAGGTCGAGCCACTGCGCGGCATACCAGCGAGGAAGACGATCATATGATACTCTCAGGCTGAAGCCTCTTCGGCATATCGGACATCGGTGTCGGCTTCGGCGCCCCCTTGGGCATGGCGCCGGTGTTCATGGTGTTGTGCATGATGCGACTATGGTGGATTTTTGGAACCGGCTACAAGCTGACGCGGAAAGTGGGAGTTTCGGATGAGGGCTTTGCCAAGGGTTCGGGCTTTGCTCATCGCCGCCTTTGTCCTTGGGGTCGCGCATGCCAGTGCGGCCGACAACACCCTGGCGCGGCTCCGGAGCGAGGCCGCGCAGGTGACCATCACGCGCGATGATTGGGGAATCGCCCATGTGAAGGGACATACCGATGCGCAGGCGGTGTTCGGGATGGTCTACGCGCAGGCGGAGGATGATTTTAACCGCATCGAGATGAACTATCTGACCGCGCTGGGCCGGGTGAGCGAGGCGGAGGGCGAGGCCACCGTCGTTCAGGATCTGCGGGCGCGGCTCTATATCGATCCGGCCGATCTCCAGGCCCGCTACGCGTCCAGCCCTTCCTGGCTGAAGGCGCTGATGGATGGCTGGGCGGATGGGCTGAATTTTTATCTGGCGACCCACCCGAAAACGACACCAAAGGTGCTCAGGCATTTTGAGCCCTGGATGGCCCTCTCTTTCACCGAAGGCAGCATCGGCGGCGATATAGAAAGCATTTCGCTGCCGGATATGGCGCGTTTCTATGGCTGGCCAAAATTCGCCGCGCTGGCGCCCCCGGATGGCGAACCGACGGGATCGAACGGTATCGCCATCGCTCCTGCCAACACCAAGGCGCATCACGCCTTGCTGCTGATCAATCCGCACACCTCGTTTTATTTCCGCGCGGAATTGCAAATGACAAGCGATGCCGGGCTGAACGCCTATGGGGCGGCGACCTGGGGCCAGTTTTTTCTCTACCAGGGTTTTAATGACCATCTGGGCTGGATGCATACCTCCAGCCACTCGGACGCGGTTGACCGGTTCCTGGAGACGATCGTGCATCAGGATGGCCGGTTGTTCTATCGTTACGGCGCTGCGCTGCGGCCGGTTGCCGTGTCTTCTGTTACTATATCCTACCGAAAACCCGGCGGGGATATGGGGGCCAAGACATTCACCATCTACAAAACCCATCACGGTCCGATCGTTGGCAAAAATGCTGACGGGCGCTGGATCAGCGAGGCGATGATGTTCCAGCCGGTGGCAGCGCTGGAGCAATCCTACGAGCTGACGAAGGCGCAGGATTATCGATCCTACATCAAGGTGATGGAACTGAAGGCAAACACCTCCAACAACACGGTGTATGCCGATTCCGCCGGCAACATTGCCTATTTGCACCCGCAATTCATCCCGCGCCGTGACGATCATTTCGATTACACGCAGCCTGTCGACGGTGCCGATCCAAAAACCGATTGGCAGGGTTTGCACGCGTTGAACGAGGCGCCGCACCTGCTGAACCCGGGCACTGGCTGGATCGAGAACACCAATAACTGGCCCTATTCGGTTTCGGGCGCTGCCAGCCCGAAACGCGCCGATTTCCCGCGCTACATGGACACCGCAGGCGAAAACATGCGCGGCCTGCATGCCGTGGCGCTGCTGAACGGCAAGACCGATTTTACCTTGGCGTCCCTCGTGACCGCCGCCTACGATTCCGGCCAGCCGGGCTTCGACATCCTGATCCCGCATCTGCTCGCCGCTTATGACGGCACGCCGGCCACGGAGTCGCTGAAGGCCTCTCTGGCTGAACAGATCAAGGTTTTGCGTGCATGGGACAGGCGCTGGTCGGGCAATTCCATTGCCACGACGCTGGCGGTGTATTGGGGCGAGGCATTGTGGCGGGAAGCGGATCAGACACCGCATAGCAGCGGCGTCTCGGTCTATGATGCGGTGCTGGCGCGCACGTCGCCGGCGCACATGCTGCACGCGTTGGCGAAGGCTGCCGACCAGCTCACGAAGGATTTCGGCACTTGGCGCATGCCATGGGGAGAGGTGAACCGGGTGCAGCGCCTTTCGGATGATATCGCCCCGCGTTTCTCCGATGCCATGCCCAGCCTGCCGGTTGCTTTCACCTCCGCCCAATGGGGCTCACTCGCCTCGATCAGTGGCCCGACTATGGCGGGGGTGAAGAAACGCTATGGCGACACCGGCAACAGCTTTGTGGCGGCGGTAGAGTTTGGGCCTAAAATACGGGCGGTTGCGGTGACTGCGGGTGGCGAAAGTGGTGATCCGACATCGGTGCATTTCAACGATCAGGCGCGGCGCTACAGCACGGGCGCCCTGCGGGAGGTGCGTTTTTATCCTGAGCAGTTGGTGGGCCATACTGAGCGCTCGTATCATCCGGGCGGGTGAGAGCAAGCCTTAGGGCCCGTTCGACATTAACCGAATCGGGTCACGGGGTCGAACGGGCCCTTAGCCTTTGTTTGAGGCGGCATCTGTGTCGGCGTGCCGACGCACTTATGTGCCGACGATGCCTAAGGGGTTCCCCGCATCGCCCAAGAGCGATGCGGGCCACGCGCTACTCGGTACTCGCTGCATCGATTACCGACATGGCGGCGTCGATACCGGCGGCGAGGTTCACTGGGACACCGAGTTTGCGCAGTGTGCCGCCAAGGGCAGAGAGTGCGATCACGGCGTAAAGCGGTTGTGCGGTCGGGCCCATATGGCCGATGCGGATCAGTTTGCCGAGCGTCTCGCCGCGGCCGGACGAACACACCACGCCATAGCGCGCGCGCATCTCAGCCCTGAGCTCGGCGTCGTTTATGCCCGCCGGTAGCCGGATTGCCGTGGTGGTGGGCGAGGCAAATTGCGGTTGTGCTGGCCAGAGCGCCAGGCCCATAGCGATCGCGCCGGCCTGGCAGGCCTGGGCGGTGATCAAATGGCGGGCCCACACGCGCGGCGGGCCTTCCGCCAGATAAAGATCGATGGCCGCTTCCAGCCCATGTATTTCGGCGACTGACGGGGTGAATGGGAACGGGTTTTCCGCCCGCCACGCCGTTTCCCAATCCAGGATGCTGAGGATGGAGGCACGGGGCGCGGTGGGATTGCCCTTCATCTTCGCCCAGGCGCGGCGTGACATGCCGATGAACGAGAGGCCGGGCGGGCAGCCCAGGCATTTATTGGGGCCGCTGATAAATAGGTCGGCCTGCGCGGTGGCGGCATCCACCGCCATGCCACCGAAGGAGGAGACCGCATCGACCAGAAGCAGCGCCCCGTGGCGGGCAACCGCCGCACCGATTGCCTCGATCGGGTTGATGGTTCCGGAGGGCGTGTCGTGGTGGCAAGCGGCGACCACCGTAACCTCAGGATGACGGACCAGGACATCGGCGACGTCGTTGGCATCGATGACCTGATCATAGGATACGGCGTGTTCCAGCACCCGCGCGCCGCAGCGCGCGGCCCAGGGTGCGAACCCCTTGGCATAGACACCGGACACTAGGTTGAGCACCACATCGTCCGCGCCGATCAGCGACGCCGCCGCGGCTTCCAGCGCCAGCACCGGTTCGCCGTGCAGGATGACAGGGACGGTTTCCGACCTGACAATGCGATGGAGTTTTTCGGCGACGCGCTGATAGGTGGCCTGGAAGGTGGGGTCGTAGTCGTAAGGAACCGGCGCGGCCAGTGCGCGGAGCACGGCGGGATAGGAGTCTACCGGGCCGGTTGCCAGGGTGAAGAGCGGCGGATCGGTGGGGGCGTAGCGCATCGTCTTGCTCACGAAAACAGGGGGGCGGCGATCTCGGCGGCAAAAACCTCGGCAATGGCAAGCACGGCGGCATGGATGGGGCCTGACGTGATCTGCGGAATGACCGACGCATCCACAATGTAAGCGCGCTCTAAGCCGAGCAGCTGCAAATCCGCATTCACTACATTGCCATCATCGGCGCCCATCCGGCAGGTGCCAACCGGATGATGGTGGGTGATCACGGCGCGGCTGATGAATTCGGCAAGATCGGCATGGCTGCGGCAATCCATGCCGGGGTAGATCTCTTCCGCCCGCCACGCCGCGAGCGCCTGTTGGCCACCGACGAAGCGCGCCAGCTCCAGCGCCTTGCACGCGAGACCCCGGTCATGCTCGGTGGACAGATAAGCGGGATCGATGATTGGTGCATCCGCGATGTGCGGGCCGGTGACTTTTATCCGGCCCCTGCTGGTGGGCTGGGTCACGCCCGACAGGATGGTGTAGGCGGACCCGTGCGCCGGCGCCTCGAAACATTCGCTGACGCTGGGGGCAGCGACGCAGCCCAGGACGATGTCGGGCGCGCCATCGCCGCGTGTGATATCCGCCGCGCGCAGATAGGTGAGAGACTCCGAATGCTGCAGCCGCGACAGCGGTACCTCGTGCCTGGATCGGTAGACGTTGCCGGCGGTGAGAAGATGATCGTGCAGATTTTGCCCGACGCCTTGATGGTGAACGACGCAGGGGATGCCGGAAGCTGCAAGCTCGGTGGCCGGACCGATGCCTGAGCGCATCAGGAGCAGGGGCGACGCGATGGCGCCGGCGCAGAGGATTGTGGTTCCGGCCGCGATCATGGTGGTGTGGCCATCGATCTCGGCCACCACGCCCTCCACCCGTTTGCCGGAAAGGCTGAGACGGTGCACCAGCGCGCCGGGCAGAACCGATAGATTGGGCCGACCGAGCGATGGCGTGAGATAGGCATCTGCGGCGGTCACCCGGCGCCCTGCATGGATGGTGAGCGAATTCGCAGCAATGCCGATCATCCCCGCTGCGTTGTGGTCGCCCAGACATGGAATGCCGGCTTGCAGCGCTGCCGCCATATAGGCGCGCACGACCGGGCTTAATGCCTCATCCGGCAGCATGACGGGCAAGGGCCCCTCGCTGCCATGATATGCGCTGGCCCCGCCCGCGAAACGCTCGCATCGTTTGAAGGCGGGCAGCAGGCCTTGATAGGACCAGCGGGGTGATCGGGTGGCTTCTGCCCAGGGCAGAAAATCATCCTGATGGCCACGCACATGCGCCATGGCGTTGAGGCAGCTCGATCCGCCGATGATGCGGCCGCGCGGCCATTGATGTTGGCGGCCGGCGGTATGGGGCTGCGGCGAGGTGCGGTATGCCCAGTCGTAGCCGCGGCCAGCGAGGCTGGGCCATTTCTGCGGGATGGCGATATCAGGGTCGGTTACCGGGCCGCCGGCCTCGATCAGGCCCACTTTGAGGTAAGGGTTTTCGCTCAGCCGCGCCGCCAGCACGCACCCGGCCGAGCCGGCGCCGACGATGAGCACGTCGAAGGTTATCAAGGCCCCGGCCGCGCCCGCACATACAAGGCCTTCCCCTATTCCTTCACCAGGCGCCCCATGATCTTTCGCTGCACGGCGGTGAGATGGTCGCGCATGGCGCGCTCGGCTTCATCCGGGTCACGCGCCGCGATGGCTTCGGCGATGCGTTGATGTTCGGCATCGCGGGCGCGCACGCGTTCGGGGATCAGCTCGGTCTCGCTGTCGGTGAAGCGCAGCCGCTGGTCGCTGGCGACGCGGTTGAGGATCACATAGACCTCGGACGCCAGGCTGTTGCGCGCTCCTGCGGCGATGGCCCGATGAAACACCATGTCGGCCGCGTTGGGGTCGGCGTTCTTTGGTGTTGTCGCTGCCTTGCGAATGCGGTCGCTCTCCACGGCGGAGGCACGCATTGCCGCGAGCCGGGCGAAGGCCGGTTCAAGCAGCAAGCGCATTTCCATCACTTCCAGCGGGTTGGTGGAATTGATCAGGTTCCGCTCCTGCCCGGCCTCCGTTGAGGCACGGCGGCCGGCCTGCGCGGGCCCCAGTTCACCTTGCGCCCTGAGCTGTTCCAACGCCCGCCGCAGCGTATGCCGCTTGATGCAGAGTTCTTCAGCGACCACCCGTTCAGGCGGCACACGGCCGGTGGTGGCAATCATTGCCCGGATGGAGCCGATGATCTCCGCCAGCTGGTCGTCGCCTTTCCATTTCCCGGCCGGGGCAGCGTCGCCGGACATGCGGTCCAATCGTTCGGTGTCGTCGCGGATCGCGTCGATAACTGTCACCTGTGGGTCTCCGAGGCCTGCTATGGTGGCAGACCCATTGCCGGAACGGCCGGGTCGCGCGATAGAGTGTGGCCATTACCGGGGCCTGTGGCAAGATTGGTTGAGGCTTGGTCGCGGCGTTTTGGCGCAGGAATTGCAGGAAAACTGTGATTGTCGTCCTCTGGCAATGGTGCCAGATTGCCGATGTAACCGAGAATTGGTTGAAACTTCGGTTGAGTGGCGCGGCATCGAAACGGCTGGACAGGGTGGGGGCACCAATGGGCGGTACATTTTCGCGGACAGCTTTCAGGTTTTTCGGGTTCGTCTCCCTTGCCATGGTGACCGGTGCGGCCAGTGCCGGCGCCGAGGATGCGATCGAGAACGTGATCGTGGTCGGCCAGAAGGAGAATCGCAGTATCCAAAAAGCCCCGGAGGCGATTACCGCGCTTTCGGCGACCACATTGACGCAAAACCATGTGAACGACGCCGAGGACCTGAACGGCCTGGTGCCAGGCGTGGTGATCGGCGAATCGGAGGGCTATAACCACAATGTCGCCATCCGTGGCATTGGGTTGAATTCCCCGCAGGATGATGCCTCGCCCGCCTCGGTATCGTTTCATCAGGACGGCATCTACATTGCCAGCACAGTGGCGCTGAATTCGGATTTCCTCGATGTGGATCATATCGAGGTTCTGCGTGGGCCGCAGGGCACGGTGTTCGGGCAGAATTCAGTCGGCGGCACGGTGAATGTGATTACCGCGCTGCCGACCTTTGATGACATCCATGGTTATGCCAATGCCAGTTATGGCTCTTTCAACCTGGTGCATACCCAGGCGGCGATCAACATTCCTTTTTCCAATACTTTCGCCATCCGCCTGGCCGGCGATCAGATCAACCAGAACGGCTTTGCGACGGCTACCCAGGTGCCCGGCACCCATGGCGATTACCCGCTTTCCGACAAGAACAATTACCACGGCCGCATAACCGCGCGGTATCAGCCGAATGAAGACCTTTCGATCGTGCTACGTGGCGAATATTCGAAGGCCTACCAGAACGAGGCCGAGAGCAAGAACATACTTGATCCAAACCCGAACCCTTATCAGGAAACCAGCGATTGGCCGGGCAAGCTTTCCTATGACCAGACCATTTTCTCCGGCATCATATCCTACAACCTGCCATGGGCAGTGGCGAAATCACTGACCAGCCTGCAATTGATGGATCAGGGCGGATCGGTTCTGGAAGGCGGCCTGGATCTGGCGCTGACCTCGCCTAACCAGAATCTTGAGTATTACCTGCATAATAGCCGTGCCTTCACCCAGGAATTCGACCTGAGCTCGAACCCGGGCGGCCGCATCGATTGGGTGGTGGGGGCCTTCTATCTGGAATCGCGTTTCGATGCTGGCTACGACCAATATTACCGGAGCTTTGCCGATCCGGTGACGCCCGATATTTTGAACGACGAACAGGAATCCCTGGTTGCCACGCAACTGGATGACGGCAGCCTGTATTATGAATCGGCCGCCACCTACCGGCGGATTTCCCTCTCCGGCTTCGGCCAGGGCACCTTCCACATCACTGACAAGCTGCGCGCGACGGCGGGCTTCCGCTACACCGAAGACAGGAACTCGACACTGCTGGACAATTATTTTGGCGATCCGAATTTTGGCGGTGGCGTGCTGCATCTGGCGCAGCAATCACGCCGCACCACCTGGAAGACCGAACTGGAATATGATGTTACCCCCGCAAATCTGGTCTATGGCAGCATATCAACCGGGTTCAAGCCGGGCGGTGGCAATCCGGCGACCGCGCCGGTGGTTGTGCCGTTCAACTTCAAGCCTGAAGATATCATCGCCTTTGAGGTCGGATCGAAAAATTCTTTCTTCGGCAACAAGCTGACCGCAAATCTGGCGACTTTCTACTATGTCGATCGGAACATGCAGTACCATGCCGAGGACCTGATCAATTTCGACGGCGGCGTGGACAATCTGCCGCGGGTGGATGTGTATGGGCTGGAGGGCGAGATTGCCGCGATTCTGCCCTATCATTTCCGCCTGACCGGCAATGCGACGCTGGAGCGTGGCAGGATTGCCACCCACATTTCCAGCCTGGATAATCTGGGCGGCAACGCTGCCAACAACATGTTCATCGACGAATACGGCTATTCGGAATTTCTCACCACCGAATATGGCGAACCGAACAATCCGCTGCCGAATGCCCAGCAAATCCTGAACAGCTTGCGCGCGGCCGCGTATAAGGATGTGTATGGCAATGCGCCGCCCAATCTGCCGGCGGTGACGGCGACCTTTGCACTTTCGCAGAATTACGAATTCGGCAATGGCGCCAATCTGCTATCCCGCCTGCAAATCCAGTATCGGGATCACTACGCCAACACCGTATTCGGTAACACCCCGATCTACACCACGCCGGGCTATTTCCTGGCGAATCTCTATTTCGACTACGTTTTCCCCGATCGCCGCTGGGATGCTTCCTTTTCGATCGACAATATTGCCGATACCGCCGCGGTGGCTTACCGCTTCACTGACCAGTATGGTGGCGAAACGACGCAGCAATATTTCCCGCCCCGCGAATTCATCGGCCGGGTCGGTTATCGGTTCTAGGATTGTAGCCCGGGTGAAAACCCGGGTTTTCACCCGGGCTACAATACTGAAGCGAGGCTGAA
>Ga0116227_10013001_pt1 | contig 13295 bp, 12 predicted proteins | sample S1TSphgellanicum_FD_89693 | JGI IMG/M metagenome (GOLD analysis project Ga0116227, IMG submission 89693) | Host-associated microbial communities from peat moss isolated from Minnesota, USA - S1T2_Fb - Sphagnum magellanicum MG | ecosystem: Host-associated > Plants > Peat moss > Unclassified...
AGCCGACGGTCCAGAACCAGAACGCGGCCTTGCCGATGCCTTCGTGCAGCTTGAAGCCGAACGCCTTCGGGAACCAGTAGGTATAGCCCGCGAACGCGCCGAACAGCACGCCGCCGATGATGACATTGTGGAAGTGGGCAACCAGGAACAGGCTGTTGTGCAACACGAAGTCGGCGGGCGGCACCGCGAGCAGCACGCCGGTCATGCCGCCGACCACGAACGTGATGACGAAGCCGAGTGCCCACAGCACGGGCGTCGAGAACTGGATGCGACCGCCGTACATCGTGAACAGCCAGTTGAAGATCTTCACGCCGGTCGGCACCGCGATGATCATCGTGGCGATGCCGAAGATCGCATTGACGTCGCCGCCCGCGCCCATCGTGAAGAAGTGATGCAGCCACACCATGAACGCGAGGATGCAGATCGCCATCGTCGCGATGACCATCGAGCGGTAGCCGAACAGCGGCTTCTTGGAGAACGTCGAGAACACCTCCGAGAAGATGCCGAACGCCGGCAGCACCAGGATGTAGACCTCGGGGTGGCCCCAGGCCCAGATCAGGTTCATGAACATCATCATGTTGCCACCACCGTCGTTCGTGAAGAAGTGGAAGCCGAGATAACGGTCGAGCAGCAGCATCGCGAAGGTCGCGGTGAGGATGGGGAACGCGGCGACGATCAGCAGGTTGGACGCGAGCGTAGTCCAGCAGAACATCGGCATGCGCAGGTAGCTCATGCCGGGCGCACGGACCTTGAGCACGGTGGTCACGAGATTGACTCCGGACAGCAGCGTCCCGACGCCCGAGATCTGCAAGGCCCACAGGTAATAGTCGACGCCGACCCCCGGCGAATACTGCAGCTCGGACAGCGGCGGATAAGGCAGCCATCCAGTCTTCGCGAACTCGCCGATGAACAGCGAGATGTTGACCAGCAGCGCGCCGGTCGCGGTCAGCCAGAAGCCGACCGAGTTCAATGTAGGGAACGCTACATCGCGCGTGCCGAGCTGCAGCGGCACGACGAAGTTCATGAGACCGATCACGAACGGCATCGCGACGAAGAAGATCATCATCGTGCCGTGGGCCGAGAAGATCTGGTTGTAGTGATCGGGTGGCAGATAGCCCGGTGCGTTGAGTGCGAGCGCCTGCTGCGAGCGCATCAGCAAGGCATCGGAGAACCCGCGCAGCAGCATCACCATCGCGAGGATCACGTACATCACGCCGATCTTCTTGTGGTCGACGCTGGAGAGCCATTCTTTCCAGATGTACGGGAAATGACCCTTGACGAGCGTCCAGACCAGGATCGCGGTGATCGACACGGCGACGGTGCCCGAGGCGACCATCACGATCGGCTGATCGACGGGAATGGCAGACCAACTCAACTTCCCCAACAGGTTCATTTCTCGATCTCCGGCTTCTGCGTGGCGCCTTCACGCTCGGTCTCGGGCCCCGGACCCGCCGCGAGGTCTTGCGAGACGATGCGCGTGAACAGGTCGCGTTCGACGCTGCTGAATGTGGACGGCGTCACGTCGAGGCTCTGCTTGGCGAGCGCGGTGTAGCTCGCTGCATCGAGTACCGGGCCGCGCTCGCGCGTGGTGTTGACCCAGCGCGCGAAGTCCTCGGCCGACAGCGCCTTCACCGCGAAGTGCATGTCGGAGAATCCTTCGCCGCTGTAATGCGACGACAGGCCGCGGAAGGTCGCGGGTGCGTCGGCCTGCAGATAGAGCTCGGTCGCCATGCCGTTCATCGTGTAGATCATGCTGCCGAGCTGCGGGATGAAGAAGGCATTCATCACGCTCGCCGATGTGAGCGTGAAGTGGACCGGAACACCAGCGGGTATGAAGAGTTCGTTGATGCTCGCGACGCGATGCTCGGGATAGATGAACAACCACTTCCAGTCGAGCGACACGACCTGGATGTCGATGGCCGCGTCCTTCGAAGCCAGCGGCTTGGCCGGGTCGAGCTCGTGCGCGCCGATCCACGTGACGCCGCCGAGCAGCACGATCGTCATGGTGGGGATGGCCCACACGATCATCTCGATGCGGCCAGAGAACTCCCAGTCCGGCAGATAAGTGGCGCGCTTGTTCGACGCGCGAAACCACCAGGCGAAGGCGATGGTCGCGACGATGGTGGGGACGACGATCGCCAGCATGATCGCCAGCGAGTCGATGAGGATGGTGCGGTCAGACTGGCCGATCGGACCTTTCGGGTCCATCACCATCGCACCGCACGCGGTCAGCAAGAACGGCGCCGACAGCGCAGCGAAACGCTGCGAACAACGCTTCAGGCAACTACGAATAGACAGGAAGCCGTACATATGCATGAAGCCTGAACTCTGCCACAAATCGCGAGGTCCGTTGTTGCGGACCGCCGCCAAATCTCACGGCGATGCGGTCGCGAGTCGACGACGATGCGGCGACGATGCGGCGAGAGAAACGCGTCGGGTTCGAGTCTCGCCGCGTGCGCTCCCGAAAGCGTCTCGCACAGCGGCGTCGTCACGCGCGCGCGGCATCGGCGGCGACCACGGCGGCGGGCATGCCGCGAGCCCGCGCGAACCGACGTCAGCGCTGCTTCGCGATGAACCGCCGCAGCCGCTCGGTCGCGGGGTTGGCGAACAGCGCGCGCGGCTCGCCCTGTTCGCCGATCTCGCCTTCATGGAGAAACACGACGCGGTTCGACACGTCGCGCGCGAAGTCCATCTCGTGCGTGACGACGATCATCGTGCGGCCCTCCGCGGCCAGCGTCCGCAGCACGGCGAGCACTTCGCCGACGAGTTCGGGATCGAGTGCCGACGTCGGTTCGTCGAACAGCATCACCTGCGGTTCCATCGCCAGCGCGCGCGCGATGGCGACGCGCTGCTGCTGGCCCCCCGACAGGAAGGCGGGATAGCGATCCTCGATGCCGACCAGGCCGACCTTCGCGAGATCGCGCCGAGCACGCGTCACGGCCTCGTCCCGCGACAGCTTGAGGACACGCATCGGCGCTTCGATGACGTTCTCGAGCGCGGTCATGTGCGACCACAGGTTGAAGGACTGGAACACCATCGCCAGTTCGGCGCGCACGCGTTGCAGCTGCTTCGCGTCGGTCGCGCGGAGCGTGCCGTCCTTCGCCATCGCGAGCTTGAGCGCCTCGCCCGCGACTTCGATCGTGCCGGCGTTGGGCCGTTCGAGCAGGTTGATGCAGCGAAGCAGCGTGCTCTTGCCCGAGCCCGACGAGCCGATCACGCTGATCACGTCGCCACTCTCGGCTTCGAGCGAGATGCCACGCAGCACCGCGTGATCGCCGTAGCGCTTCGCGAGGCCCGAGACCTTGAGCCGCGCGGTCATGGACTGAGCAGGTTGCCGGTACGGAACGGCGTCGTGCCGGCGATGCGGGCGATGGTCTCGTTCGGGTTCACGTAGCGACGCAGCGCGCGCGCGTAGAGGCGGCCCGCGTACTTCGCATGCAGCGGCGTGACGAGACGCGACATCGGATCGATCACTTCCGCGATGACGTCGCCCGCGACGACATCGTCACCGGGCTCGCGCGCGAACACCACGACACCCGCGTGCGGCGCGTTGACGTCTTCGGAAGCGGCCAGCGGCGTGGGTCGGCAGTGCAGCGCGGGCAGCGACGGCGCCCCGTCGTCTGCGGCGGCGACCAGTTCGCGATGGACCAGGAAGTCGAACAACGCGCGTGCATCCCTGGTCGCGAGCGCATGGCTGACGTCGGCCTGGCCGCGCAACTCGACGGTGACTGCCATGCCGGCCAGCGGAATCGGCGGCCGCACGACGCCACGCTCGCGTTCGACACGTTCGTCGAGTCGCCACCAGACGCTGCTCAGATGCTCGTCGAACGAGGCGCCGCCGCTGTCTTTCGCGAGCAGCACGGTCTCGGCGCCGAGCAGCCGGGCGAGCGGCTCGCACTGCGGCCAGTACGGCGACTCGCAATACAGGTGAAGGATCGCCTCGAGATCGCAGTGCAGGTCGAGGACGATGTCGGCATCGCACGCGAGCGACGACAGGGTCTTGCGCAGCGCCATCAGTTCGGTCAGCGGCTCGAGGGCCGCGACGTGCGCGCGCATCGCCTCGCGCACGATCGTGCGGTTGGCGAGCGCGTCGGGGCCGAGCCTCGCCTCGACCTCGCGCGTGATCGCGGTCAGATAGTCGGGATAGCCGCGATTGAAGTTCTCGCCGCTCGCCGTCTCGAAGCGGCCGATGCGACCATGCAGAAGTCCCTGCGCGAGGCCGATGGGATTCGCGACCGGGACCAGCACGATCTCGCCGCGCAACCGGCCCTCGACCTCGGCCGTATCGAGCAGGTCGATCAGGTGGTGCATCACCAGCATGCCGGGCAGCTCGTCGGCGTGCAGGCTCGCCTGCAGATAGGCCTTCTCGCCCGAACCCGCCGTGCCGTAGTGAAGGCTGACGAGCGACCGCTCGCTGCCGATGGACGCGGGACCGAGGCGATGCGTGATCCGCTTCATGCGTGTCTCATGCGTGTCTCATGCGTATCTCGTGCGTGTCTCATGCGTGTCTCATGCGTGTCTCATGCGGGCTGCGCCTCGTCTGGCGCGGTCGGTGCCTGCGACGCGCTGCCGCCGCGTCGCAGATGCGCGAGCGCGTGCCGCTCGACGACGCGCAGCACCGCCACGAGGACAAACGTCAGGACGAGATAGATCACGGCCGCCGCGATGTAGCTTTCGAAAGGCAGATAGGTCGTCGCATAGAGACTGTTGGCGGCGCCGGTGAGGTCGACGATGCCGGGGACCACGCTCGCGACCGAGGTCGCGTGCAGCATCAGGACGACCTCGTTGCCGTAGGCCGGTAGGGCGCGACGCAGCGCCGACGGCAACACGATGCGCCGCATGAGTGTCGCATGCGTCATGCCGTAGCTCTCGGCGGCCTCGATCTCGCCGTGCGGCGTCTCGCGGATCGCGCCGGCCACGAGTTCGATCGTGTACGCGGTGGTGTTGAGCACGAACGCGACCAGCGTGCAGAACACGGGCTCCTTGAACCACACCCACGGCCACATCGCATCCCAGCGTGCCTGCACCCAGTCGAGCTGCGCGACGCCGTAGTAGATCAGGTAGACCTGCACCAGCAACGGCGTGCCGCGGACCACGAACGTGTAGGCCGCGACCGGCATCGACCACCATCGCGAACGCGCCGAGCGCACGACGGCGAGAGGGATCGACAGGATCAGGCCGCCGAGCAGCGAGACCGCGAGCAGTTCGAGCGTGACGCCGATGCCGCTCGCATACAGACGCAGCGTGTCGGGCTCGAACAGCGTCTCGAAGTCCATGCTCAGGCCGCCGGCCGGTCGATGGCGCGGACGCCGCGCGCATGGCGTCGCTCGACCGCGCGCAACGCGAGCAGCGACACGGTCGTGATCGCGAGATAGATCGCGGCCGCGAACGCGAAATAGAAGAAGGCGGCTCGCGTCGCGGCACCGGCCTGCTTCGCGCGGTACATCAGGTCGGTCAGGCCGATGATCGAGACCAGCGCGGTCGACTTCACGAGCACCAGCCAGTTGTTGGTGAAGCCCGGCAACGCATGACGCACGGTCTGCGGCAGCACGATGCGCACCAGCACCTGCACGGGCGTCATGCCGAACGCCTCGGCCGCTTCGCTCTGGCCGATCGGCACCGCGAGCATCGCGCCGCGAAAGGTCTCGGCGAAATACGCGCCGTAGATGAAGCCGATCGTGATCGTGCCCGCGACGAAGGGGTCGATGTCGAGCGAGCCGCCTTCGTCGATCCAGCCGAGACGCTGCGCGAGCGCATTGACCGCGATCTGGCCGCCGTAGAAGATCAGCAGCATCAACACCAGGTCGGGCACGCCGCGGATCAACGTCGCGTAGGCGGTCGCGATGGCGCGGGCCACGCGATGGTTCGACAGTCGCATGGCCGCCGCGGCGATGCCGAGCAGCGTCGCGAGGACCAGCGCGCCGGTCGCGACCGCGAGCGTGAGGCCCACGCCCGCCAGCACGTAAGGCAGATAGGCGGTGTTCAACGTCGAACGCTCTTCACGTCGACGCGGCCGTCATCACTTGCCGTAGATGTCGAAGTCGAAGTATTTGTCGGCGATCTTCTTCCAGGTCCCGTCGGCGCGGATCGCCTTCAGCGCGACGTCGAAGCGGTCGCGCAGGTCGGCGTCCGACTTGCGCACCGCGATGCCGGCACCGGTACCGAAGTATTTCGGGTCGGTCAGCTCGGGGCCGACGAACGCGTAGCCCTTGCCTTCGGGCGTGTCGATGAAGCCGCCCTTGCCTTCGAGCTTGTCGACGACGACCGCATCGAGCCGCCCCGACTTGAGGTCGAGATACGACTGCTGGGTCGAGTCGTAGGACACGACCGTGGCACCGGCAGGCGCGAGCACGGCCCTCGCATACGCCTCCTGGATCGAGGCCTTGAGCACGCCGACGCGCTTGCCCTTCAGACTCGCCGGCGAGCCGTCGCCCGCACCGCTCTTCGTGATCACCTGCGTCGGCGTCGAGTAGTACTTGTCCGTGAAGTCGACGGCCTTCTTGCGTTCGTCCGTGATCGACATCGACGAGATGATCGCGTCGAACTTGTTGGCGCGCAGGCCCGGGATGATGCCTTCCCAACTGCTCTCGACGAACGTGCACCTGGCCTTCATCTGCGCGCACAGCGCGTTGGCGATGTCGACATCGAAGCCGGTGAGCTGGCCATCGGGCGTCTTGAACGTGAACGGCTTGTAGGTCGCATCGACGCCGATGCGCACCGTGCTCCAGTCGCGTGCGTTCGCATCGGCCGCGACGCCGAGCGCGCCCGCGACGACGACCCACATGACGATACCGGCGATCCATCGGAGGCACGAAGCGTTCGAGCGTTGCATGGGAGATCCGAAAGGCGTGGGGTCGGGTGATGGTACCAACCGCGTCATCCGAGTGCGAGGGCGGCGACGCCGACGACGATCAGGCCGGCCGCGATCATCCGTTGACGCAGGGCGCCTTCGCCGAGCACGCGCGCACCGAACCACGCGCCGACCATCATCGACATCTCGCGCGCCGGTGCGACATGACTGACCGGCGCGAACTTCATCGCTTCGAGCACGAGGATGTAGCCGAAGGGTCCGAGGATCGATACGCCGAGCGCGGGCTTCCAGTAGCGCGGGTATTCGTCGCGCACGAGGGCGCGGTCGCGCCACGCGATGGGCGCGAAGGTCAGCGTGCGGAACACGTTGCTCGCATAGTCGAGCAGGATCGGCGCGATCATCAGCACCTTCACGGCATAGCCGTCGTTGAGCGTATAGGCCGCGATCAGGAAACCGGTGGTCGCGCCCCAGCGGAGACCGGGCAGCACGTTGCTGGTCGGCTCGCGCAGTTCGCGCCAGAGTCGACGGCCGCCGGCGATGATGAACACCCCCGCGACGACCGCGAGCGCGCCCAACGCCGCGATCCAGGTGGGATGCTCGCCCAGGATCACGATCGCGCCGACGAACGACAGCAACGGCCCGGTACCCCGCGCGACCGGATAGACGATCGACAGGTCCGACGCGCGATAGCCGCGCATCAGGCTCGCGGAATAGAGCATGTGCAGGACGCTCGTCGCGATCAGCAGCGCCACCGCGGCGATCGATGCATGCGGTGCGAAGTCGCGAATCGCGATGACGGCGAGCGGCATGTACAACACCACCGAACCGACCGAGTAGTACCAGTTGAAGTGCTTGCAGTCGACCGCGCGCTTGGCCAGGAGATTCCAGCTCGCGTGAGCGAGGGCTGCCACGACGACGAGCGCGAGAGCGACGAGGGACATGACGAAGCAGGGAGAGGCGCCGTGAAGAAGATGCGGAACAAGCGAACGATACGACGCGCGCCGGCGCCCGCAGCGCATCGTCGACCCCCGAAGATTTCAGATGCGGGCACACGATGATTGCGCCCCGCAATCCGCTGTGCTTTAATCCGGCCCCTTGCGAACCGGCGATCGGCTGATCTCACCGCTCGCAGTCTGCCACGCGGGGCCATCGTCCTGGCTTTGCGTCCGGGCCGGACGGTGCGGACGGGAAGCCGAACGGCTCGATCCCGCCGCCCGTTTTCATGACACCCTTCCGTCGCCGCGGTATCCGAGGAATCGGCGAAGGAATCGACGTTCGAAGTGTTCTCGACCCGCAGACCTCGAAGGCTGCGGGTCGCGCGAAGCATAGAGGAAGTTATGGGAGCCAAGACCGCACCTGCCAAGCCCGCCGCGAAGGCCAAGCCCGTCGCGCCGGTCGCGAAGAAGCAGCCTGTCGTGAAGAAGGTGGCCGAGGCCGTCCCCGCCCCGGAGACCGAGCCCGCGCCGCACGTGCGACCCTCGTCGTCGTCGAAAGCGCGGACCACCGGGCACGTGATGTCCGAGGCCGAGATCCTCGCGGCGCCGGACAAGGACTACATGAACCCGGCGCAGTTGCAGTTCTTCAAGGTCCGCCTGCAGACGATGGAGCAGGACATCCTGCGCAACGCCGACGAGACCACCGAGCATCTGCGCGAGTCGATCATCGTCCCCGATCCCGCGGATCGCGCCACGATCGAGGAAGAGCACGCGCTCGAGCTGCGCACCCGCGACCGCGAACGCAAGCTGCTGAAGAAGATCCAGCAGTCGATCAACCGGATCGACTCGGGCGAGTACGGCTACTGCGAAGAGACCGGCGATCCGATCGGCGTGCCGCGTCTGCTGGCTCGACCCACGGCGACGCTCTCGTTGGAAGCGCAGGAGCGTCGCGAGATGAAGCAGAAGATGTTCGGCGAGTGATCGCGGCTCGCCGTCCCGGCTAGGCGGCGATCGCCGTCGACCGCGGCGATCGCGGCGATCGCGAGCGTGCGGCCCGGGGCGCGATCGAACGACAAACCGCAGCGGACCGTGCGCGCGTCCCTCGTCTCGTTGGCCTGGATGCCGTCGCCGCCGCGACGCAGCGGTCGGGGCTTCGCAGCGATGCCCATGGAAGCCGCCTGAACATCGCGCGGTCGGCGAGACGCTTCGGGTAGGTCCCGTGCCCGCCGCACGGCGGCCGTCGCCGGCCGCGCGGCTCCGGGCCGCGCGGCGATGAGCGCTCGAAGGCGCATGCTAGACTCGAAAATCATCCGTACGATCGGCCGACGGCCGTTCGTATCGACTCGTGCGCCCTGCGTTCGCGGCGCGGGTCGACCGGTCGATCCGCGGCGCGAGCCGCGCGCAGCCGACGGTGTCGCTGAAGGTCGGGCTGGATTCTTTGGGCGGAGCTTGCGTGGCTTTTTCGGGGCTGTTCGGAAAGAAGAAAGGCAAGGAGAGCGAGCAGGGCCGCCCATCGGCTGACGCGCCCCGCTCGGACGCTGCACGCAGGCCTGCAGGCAGCGGACATTCGAGCAGTCGCGGACCCAACACCCGATCGCCACCCGCTCTTTCACCGCGCGACGTCGCGCGCGCGACTGCCGAGAAGATCGACCTGATCGAATCCCAGATCGAGTCGGAGATCATGCAGTCGCGCAGCGACTTCGCGCAGCGCAGCGGCTTTCAGCCTCCGCCATCGACGCGGGCAGCGAGCGGGCGACCCGCGTCGACCAGTACGACCACGAACGTGTCGACCGACATCATGCTCGGCGACTCGCAACTCGCGCATTCGATGGTGCTGGCCGATGCCGGCAACCCGATCCTCGAAGAAGCCGCGATCCTCTATGCCAACGGCCAGGACCTGCCGGCCGTGGCCGTGCTGGCCGGTGCGGTCGGCAGCGATCGCAGTCCCGACGTGTGGTTGATGCTGCTTGAGCTCTATCAGTCGCTCGACCGGCGCCAGGACTTCGAGAATCTGGCCATCGATTTTGCAGTGCGCTTCGAGACGTCGGCGCCGGCCTGGTCGGATTCACCCGCGCGCAAGCCGGCCGCGAAAGCCGCGCCGGCGACCGCGCGTGCAGCCATCGTGTTCAAGGGCGCGCTCGATATCCGCATCGTTCCACAGCTCGAACAGCTGAAGAAGCTCGCGCAGCGGCATGCCGTGCTGCATCTCGAATTCGATCAGGTCACGAGCGTCGACCCGTCCGGCGCGGACCTCATCCTGCGCGTCTTCGCGGCGTTCCAGAAATCCAATCGCGAGGTCGCCATCAGCGGTGCGGGCTCGTTGGCCGATCGTCTGCGCGAAGCCATCGAGGTGGGACGTCGCGATGCCTCCAACGCCGTGTGGATGTTGTTGCTCGAGATCTATCGCATCCTCGGTCGTCAGGCCGCGTTCGAAGAGACCAGCATCGACTACTGCGTGACCTTCGAGGTGTCGCCGCCTTCATGGGAACCCGCGTCACCGAAGTACGTGCTCGAAGATCAGGCGCCCGCGCCGACCCTGGCCGACGTCGAACCGAGCATCGAGGAGCCCGTGCTCGCTGCGGACCACATCCGCTTGTCCGGCGAGTTGGTCGGCAAGGTCGAAGGCGAGTTGCAGCGACTGACCGAGTTCGCCAACGAGCATGCGCGGATCGTGGTCGATTGTGAACAACTCTCCCGCGTGGACTTCACCGCCGCGGGCCTGCTGCTCAACTGGTCCGTCGGCATGTGCGGCGCGCGCAAGCAGATCGAGTTCATCAACGTCGGCCATCTGGTGGCTGCGCTGTTCGTCGTGATGGGCCTTCACGAAGTCGTGCCGATCGAACGCCGCAAGGTGTGACCGCGTCGACGAACCCGCGCGTTCACGCCGCTGCCGCAGCCGGGTCGACGTCGCCGTCGGCTTGAATTGCCTCCCGCTGCCCCGACCTCCGATGAATTCATCCATCCGGAGCGTTCATGGAGCAGTTCCACGGCACCACCATCGTCGCCGTGCGGCGTGGCAATCGCGTCGCGCTGGGCGGTGACGGTCAGGTCACGCTCGGCAACATCGTCGTCAAGGGCACCGCGCAGAAAGTGCGGCGCCTCTATCAAGGCAAGATCCTCACCGGCTTCGCGGGCAGCACCGCCGACGCGTTCTCGCTGCTCGATCGCTTCGAGGCCAAGCTCGAGAAGCACCAGGGCAACCTGCAACGCGCCGCGGTCGAGCTGGCCAAGGACTGGCGCACCGATCGCGTGTTGCGTCGGCTCGAAGCGATGCTGATCGTCGCCGATCGCGATCACACCTATCAAATCACCGGCAACGGCGACGTGCTCGAACCCGAAGGGGGCGTCACGGCCATCGGTTCGGGCGGCGTCTATGCGCTGTCGGCCGCGAAGGCGCTGGTCGACAACACGGAGCTCGATCCGGCCGACATCGTGAAGAAGGCTCTCACGATCGCGGCAGATCTGTGCATATACACCAATCATTCACACGTCGTCGAGACGCTGGAATAAGGCACCTCCACATGTTCGACTATCAATCTTCCACGGGACCGCGCATGACCGTCCAATCCCTGACTCCGGCCGAGATCGTCGCCGAGCTCGACAAGCACATCGTCGGGCAGAAGAACGCGAAGCACGCGGTCGCCGTCGCTCTGCGCAACCGCTGGCGGCGTCAACAGGTGGCCGAGCCGCTGCGTCACGAGATCACGCCGAAGAACATCCTGATGATCGGGCCGACCGGCGTGGGCAAGACCGAGATCGCGCGACGACTCGCGCGGCTCGCCGATGCGCCGTTCGTGAAGGTCGAGGCGACGAAGTTCACCGAAGTCGGCTATGTCGGCCGCGACGTCGACACGATCATCCGCGACCTGATCGAGACCGCGGTCAAGGAGACGCGCGAGGTCGAGACGAAGAAGGTCCGCGCGCGTGCCGCGGACGCGGCCGAGGAACGCATCCTCGACGCGTTGCTGCCGCCGCCGCGCGAGTTCGGCTTCACGCCGCCGCCGGCCACGCCCGATCCCGAGCACGCCGGCGACAGCAATGCGCGCCAGAAATTTCGCAAGCGCCTGCGCGAGGGCGAGCTCGACGACAAGGAGATCGAGATCGAGATCGCGCTGCCGAGCCCGAACATGGAGATCATGGCGCCTCCCGGCATGGAAGAGATGACCGAGCAGATTCGCGGCATGTTCCAGAACCTCAACGCGGGCAAGGGCAGGAAGACCCGCAAGCTCAAGGTCGCCGAAGCCCGGAAGCTGCTGACCGAGGAAGAGGCCGCGAAGCTCGTCAACGAAGACGAACTGAAGATCCAGGCGGTCCGCAACGTCGAGCAGAACGGCATCGTGTTCCTCGACGAGATCGACAAGATCGCCTCGCGTCAGGAATACGGCGGCGCCGACGTGTCGCGCCAGGGCGTGCAGCGCGACCTGCTGCCGCTGGTGGAAGGCACGACCGTGCAGACCAAGTACGGGATGATCAAGACCGATCACATCCTGTTCATCGCGTCGGGCGCGTTCCATCTCGCGAAGCCGAGCGACCTGATCCCCGAGTTGCAGGGCCGCTTCCCGATCCGGGTCGAACTGGAGTCGCTGTCGGTCGACGACTTCGAACGCATCCTCACGCAGACCGACGCGGCACTGACCAAGCAGTATCTGGCGCTGCTCGCGACGGAGGACGTGATGCTCGACTTCACGCCCGACGGCATTCGTCGCATGGCCGAGATCGCGTTCGCGGTCAACGAGAAGACCGAGAACATCGGTGCTCGTCGGCTGTACACCGTGATGGAGCGGCTGCTCGAAGAGCTGTCGTTCGAGGCGACCGCGCTGGCCGGTCAGACCGTGCGCATCGACGCGGCGTACGTCGATGGACGGCTGGCGGAACTGTCGAAGAGCGAGGACCTGGCGCGGTACGTCCTCTGATCGTCCGGCGCTTCGATGGAAATTGCTGTCATTCCCGCGCAAGCGGGGACACAGCGTCGTTCAGCGCATGTCCGAAAACGGCTAACGACGCTGGGTCCCCGCTTGCGCGGGGATGACGGCCTCCCCGCGGGATGACGGCCGCAACGCGGAATGCGGCCTCACCGCGGGATGGCGGCCTCAACGCGGAATGGCGGCCTCACGGCGGAAGGGCGGCCTAACGGCGGGATGGCGGCCTTACGGCGGGGATGACGGCCTCACCGAGGGGATGACGGCCTCACTTAGGACGTCGAAGCCAGCGTCCCCAGATACCCCAACCCCGCGATCGCCCGGCTGCCGTACCACGACAGCATTTCACCATCGACGAGCCGCACTTCGGGGCCGAGCTTCGCCAGCGCTTCGACGTGACTCTCGGTGAAGCGATAGGGCTCCGACGACAGCAACACCAGGTCCGCGCTGCGCGCCGCTCGAACGAGATCGACCGCGGGATAGCGCGACGAGGACGGCGTCGTCTCATCGCGCGCATCGTCCACGTCGATCTGCGACCAGCCGATCGCGTCCAGCATCGCCGCGATGTAGGTGACGCGTGCGATCGTCATCCACGGGTCTTTCCAGATCAGGTACAGAACGCGTCGCGTC
>Ga0116227_10013002_pt1 | contig 13295 bp, 8 predicted proteins | sample S1TSphgellanicum_FD_89693 | JGI IMG/M metagenome (GOLD analysis project Ga0116227, IMG submission 89693) | Host-associated microbial communities from peat moss isolated from Minnesota, USA - S1T2_Fb - Sphagnum magellanicum MG | ecosystem: Host-associated > Plants > Peat moss > Unclassified...
CGTCGAAGAAAAGGACGCGACACCCGAGCAGCGCCGCATCCGCGAGGTCAACACGGGCATCCTGGTCGCCCCGACAGCCGCATTGAAGGGGTGGCTGGCGAGACTTACCAACGACAACGCGCAACACGAGTATTACCTCACCGACATCGTGGCTCTCGCGCGAAGCGATGGCGTGCCGGTGGTCGCGACGCAGCCCGCTTTCGACTGGGAGACCGTGGGGGTCAACGACAAGTTGCAGCTCGCCGGGCTCGAACGGCGCTATCAACGCGGGCAGGCCGACGCGCTGATGAAGGCGGGCGTCATGCTCGCCGACCCCGACCGCATCGACGTGCGCGGCACGCTGGTCTGCGGCCGTGACGTGGCGATCGACGTCGGTTGCGTCTTCGAGGGGGACGTGCGGATCGACGACGGCGTGACGATCGGGCCGTACGTCGTCGTTCGCAATGCGCATCTGGCGAGCGGCGCGCGGGTCGAGGCGTTCTGCCATGTCGACGGCGGCCCTGTCGCGGAGGGGCGCGTCTCGATCGGCAGCGATGCAGTGGTTGGACCGTACGCGCGATTGCGTCCCGGCACCCAGCTCGCGAGCGGCGTGCACATCGGCAACTTCGTCGAGGTCAAGAACAGCCAGCTCGGCGAGGGCAGCAAGGCCAACCACCTCAGCTATCTCGGCGACGCCACCATCGGTGCGGCGGTCAACGTCGGTGCCGGCACGATCACGTGCAACTACGACGGCGCCGACAAGCATCGCACCGCCATCGAAGACGCGGTGCATATCGGCAGCGATGTCCAACTCGTCGCACCGGTCACGATCGGCAAGGGCGCCGACATCGGTGCAGGGACGACGGTGTGGAAGGACGTGCCGCCCGGCACGCTCGTGATCAATCCCAAGACCCAGGTCGCGCGCGACGACTGGAAGCGGCCGGTCAAGAAGAAGTGAGTCGCCGCGCGATCCGATTCGCGGTCGTTCAGGCGACGTGCGCTTGAAGCGCCGGCAGGATCGGATCGATCGTGGCCGCCGACGTCGTGGATGCGTTCGCCAGCTGTCGGTAGGCCGACAATCGATCGGCCGGCAACGGACCGACGATCTTCGCCAGTTCGCCGAAGCGCATTCCCTGCCTGAGTAGCGAGGCGATATACGTGTGACGCAGCGCGTCCGGCGTCACCTCGTCCGCCCCGTCGAGAGCGGCATCGTGCGACGCATACAGCAGCGCGGTGCCGACCGTCGCCTCAGTCAGCGGACGGCCGCTCGCGGTGGCGAACAGCGGTGCCTCAGGGTCGTCGTCGTTCGCAGGCAGCCAGGCCACGACGTTGTGCGGCAGCACGACGGTGCGTTCGTCCGTGCCGACCACGCGCACGACGCCGGCCGCGCGATCGATGTCACCTCGACGCAGCGCGATGACTTCGGGTGCCGTGAGACCCGTCAGCAGCAACGCCATGACGGCGCGGAACTCCGGGTCCGATGCATGGAGCAAGGCGGTGAGCTCGGCGCCGTCCAGTTCGCGTGGCAGCACTTGCGGAGCGGGCAACGACGCGGTGACATCCGCGATCGACGACGAATGCGGCAGCGTCGCGTAAGACCTCGTCGACGGCAGGGCCGTCATGGCCTCGGCTGCCGGCGTCGACGACCACGTCTGCGGCACGATCACGGTCGACGGCTGGGCCGGTGGTCGATTGAAGAATTCGACGATGCCCATCGTCAGCAGGCCGATGACCAGTGCCCCGATCAGCACGAGTAGCGCGTCGCGGGCATAGAACGGACTCGAAGCCGACTGCGGCACCGACGGCGCCTCGACGACCTCGACCTTGGGCTTCCTCGCGCGTTCGCTCGCTTCGAGCTTGGACAGTCGGTCGAGCGTCATCTGGCGTTGCTGTTCGAGGTGGGTCAGCTGATCCTGCATCGTCTTGTACAGGCTCAGGTTCGACGTGAAGCTCTGGACGGAATGCTGGGTGGCTGCCAGTTGCTGACGCAAGGCCGTGGCGGCGCCGCGCGCGCTCGCGACGTCTTCTTCCGCTTCCTGGATGGCGTTGCGCCCGCTGTCGCGACGGATGGTCGTGATCTGCTCGTCGATGTCGGCCTGTCGCGCGCGCAGCTCGCGCACGCGCGGATCGATCTTCATGTATTCGGGCGTGAACTGCCGGGCGACCGCCCGCAGATCCGCGCGGATCGAGGCGGCCTGCGCTTCGAGCGACGCCAGCGTGGGGTTGTCGCGCGCCCGGATGACCGTTCGACCGGCCGCCTGTGCTTCGCGGAGCGCGGCGAGACGGGCCTCGGCCGCGACGACCTTGTCCGTGGCCGCGTTGATCGAAGCGGCCGTTCCCTTCACCTCGGAGACCACCTGGTTCTCGTCGCGCTCGAGCGAGACGATGTCGTTCTTGGCGCGAAACGCGTCGACTTCGGCCCGCTTGTCCGCGATGGCCTTCTCGAGAACCTGCGCATCGGCTTGTTCGTCTGCGATCGCCGTGATCGACCCGTCCTTGAAGCGGACATCGAGCGTCGCGCGATAGTCCGCGATCAACTGATCGACGAACTGCGGCAGGAAGGCAGGCGCGCCGCCGCGGGCCTCGATCGCCACGATATCGGTCCCGGGGATCTGGCGCGCGGCGAGCATCGCTTGCAACGTCGCCGGCGGATCGCCCGCCCTGAGCGCGGCCGGCGTGTCGGCGCGGTCCTTCAGCGTGTCCCAGACCCTCGCGAGCAGCGTGCGGCTCGTCAGATACTGAATCTCGTCGCGCATCGAATACTGGCGACCGGTGCCTGCGGCTTCGGTCGGCGCCGCGGTGACGGTCCCGCTGACGGGGACGAAATCGAGCTGCGCGGTCGCCTGGTAGACCGCGGGTCGTGCGAAGTCCCAGACGAGGCCGACCAACAGCAGCACGCCGAACACCGACAGGAAGACGAGCAGTCGACGTCGGTTGGACCGCCGGCTGCGGTGCTCGGCCTCGTAGCCGGCGGCGCCGTCGACGCGTCCGAAAGAGAGTTTGCTGGACATGCGGGATCGTCTCGAAAGATGGGGCGGGCGTCGGGTGGTGCGCCGTTGGCCGACGACTGATCGCGCCGGCATGCCCGCTCACCATTCAGGAAACGTGCCTGCGTGCGGCGTCTGGCGAGCGAACGTCGCTCAGCCCGGCAGCTCGACCGGAATGCGCGGCTCGAATTTGCCTCGCTTGACCGAGAAGTAGGTCTTCACATTGCGCACATGGGCATCGTTCGTGAACAAGCGCTTGGCCAACGCCTGATAGCCGTCGGTGTCGGCGACGTAAGCAATCAATACGAAATCGGGGCCCGGTGTCACGCGATAACACTGTTGTACCTCGCGATCGGCGACCGCACGTTCCTCGAAGGCAGCCTGCAATTCGGCAGCCTGCCGCTCCAGCGTGACCTCGATGACCGCCGTGATGCCGATCGGCAGGCCGGACGTCGCGAGGCCTGGCGCGAGGATTGCAATTCTTCGTTCGATGACGCCGCCATCCACCAGTCGCTTGACCCGTCTCAGGCAGGTCGCCGCGGACGTGTGGACGCGCTCCGCCAGCTCCTGATTCGAAACGGAGCAGTCGATCTGCAAGACATCGAGGATGCGGCGATCGACGGCATCGAGAGTCAGCGGTGTCATTGATGAAATAAAGGAATAAAAAATGGACAGCTATGTAAGTTTATCTCAACGCCGTCAGATTGTGAAAAATAATACCAAAGACGGCGGTACGTTGATTACCTATTGCACGAGCAAGTCGGTACGCTCGCGTCGGCCAGTCAATCGCGAAGGGGAAGCAGCATGTGTGGAATCGTCGGAGCCGTCAGTCACCGGAACATCGTCCCGGTCCTCGTCGAAGGGCTGAAGCGGCTCGAATACCGTGGCTACGACTCGTGCGGCGTGGCAGTTTATGACGCGCTTGGTCCGAAACGCGCACGTAGCGTCTCGCGGGTCGCCGAGCTCGACGCGCAGGTTCGCGACACGGCGCTGACCGGCTTCACCGGCATCGCCCACACGCGCTGGGCGACGCACGGCGCGCCCGCGACGCACAACGCGCATCCCCATTTTTCGCCGTCCAACGAGTCCGCGCGGATCGCGCTGGTCCACAACGGCATCATCGAGAACCACGACGCGCTGCGGATCGAGTTGATCGGCAAGGGCTACGTCTTCATCAGCCAGACCGATACCGAAGTCATCGCCCACCTGATCGACTCGCTCTACGACGGCGACCTGTTCGATGCCACCCGTGCCGCGCTCAAGCGGCTGCACGGCGCCTACTCGGTGGCTGTGTTCTGCAGCGAAGAGCCGCATCGCATCGTCGGAGCGCGCGACGGCTCACCGCTGGTTCTCGGCTGCGGCGAGGGCGATGGCACCGCGGTCAAGGGCGAGTGCTTCCTCGCGTCCGACGCCATGGCGCTGGCCGGCGTCACCAACCGCATCGTCTATCTCGAAGACGGCGACGCGGTCGATATCCAGCTCGGCCGCTACTGGATCACCGATCGCGACGATCGCCCCGTCACCCGCGAGGCGCGCACGGTCAACGCCCATAGCGGCGCGGCCGAGCTCGGACCTTATCGTCATTACATGCAGAAGGAAATCTTCGAGCAGCCGCGCGCCATCGCCGATACGCTCGAAGGCCTCGGCGCGGACGGCGATGCCATCGGTCCCTACCTGTTCGATCGAGCCAATGACGGCCGGCTCGCGGCCGCTGCGTTCGACGCCGTCGACTCGATCCTGATCCTGGCTTGCGGCACCAGCTATTACTCCGGCCTCACCGCCAAGTATTGGCTCGAATCGATCGCGAAGATCCCGACGCAGGTCGAGGTCGCGAGCGAGTATCGCTATCGCGACAGCGTGCCCAACCCGAGGACCCTGATCGTCGTCATCAGCCAGTCGGGCGAGACCGCGGACACACTGGCCGCTCTGAAGCACGCGAAGTCGCTCGGCCATGCGCGCACGCTCGCGATCTGCAACGTCGGCACGTCGGCGATGGTGCGCTTGACCGAGCTCGCCTATCTGACGCGTGCCGGCGTGGAAGTGGGCGTGGCGTCGACCAAGGCGTTCACGACGCAGCTCTGCGCGCTGTACCTGTTGTCGTTGACGATCGCCAAGCAACGCGGCCATCTGTCGGCCGAGGCGGAAGCCGCCGAACTGAAAGACCTGCGTCACCTGCCCGCCGCATTGCAGAGCGTGCTCGCGCTCGAACCGCAGATCATCGCGTGGGCCGAAGCCTTCGCGAACAAGGAGAACGCGCTGTTCCTCGGTCGTGGCCTTCACTATCCGATCGCGCTCGAAGGCGCGTTGAAGCTGAAGGAGATCACGTATATCCATGCCGAGGCCTACCCCGCGGGCGAGTTGAAGCACGGCCCGCTCGCGCTGGTGACCGAAGCGATGCCGGTCGTCACCGTGGCGCCCAACGATGCCTTGCTGGAGAAGCTCAAGTCCAACATGCAGGAAGTGCGCGCACGCGGCGGTCAGCTCTATGTGTTCGCCGATGCCGGCTCGCATATCGAACCCAGCGAAGGGCTGCACGTGATCCGCCTGCCCGAGCACTACGGCAAGCTGTCGCCGATCCTGCATACCTTGCCGATGCAGTTGCTCGCGTATCACACCGCGGTCGCACGGGGTACCGACGTCGACAAGCCGCGCAATCTGGCGAAGAGCGTGACGGTGGAATGACCGCGTTCGTGAAGTCGATGCAGGCAGCGACCCGCACGCGCCACGTCGGGTCGCGACCTCACATGAACGTATGTGCCATCGCGTCGATCAACGTGAGGTTGTCGTCGGCAGGCTCGACCGCGGTGGCCAAAGAGAAGTCGTCACGGCCTCGCTGCTTGGCGACGTAGAGGGCCGCATCGGCACGGGCCAGCAGCGCCTTCAATGGCTCCCGGCCGTCGAAGATCGCAACGCCGACGCTCGTCGTCACATCCATGCAGACCGAAGACAACGTGAACTTGCCGCGCACGCTCGCAACGATCTTCTCGGCGAGATGGATGGCATCCGCTTCGCAAGCGATGCCTTCCGCGAGCGCGACGAACTCGTCACCCGCATAGCGCGCCACGAAGTCCGTCTCGCGCAGGCAGTCGCGCAGGCGACGCGCGAATTCCTGCAGTACCTCGTCGCCGCCGGCATGACCGAGCGAGTCGTTGATCGCCTTGAAGCGATCGACGTCCAGATAGAAGAGCACACCGGTCCGTCCCGAACGACGCGCGCGGGCCAGCGCCTCGGCGGCGTGCTCCTCGAAATGCCGCCGGTTGGGCAGCCTCGTCAGGGTGTCGGCCCGGGCCAGTGCATCGAGATGCATCTGCGTCCGCTTGAGATCCGTGATGTCGCTCGTCAATGCATAGACGCCGGCCACGCGATCCACGTCGTCGAAGTGCGGCACGTACGTCGAGCGCAGCGTGCGTTCGCCGGCCGCCAGCATCACCTGGCGTTCGAACGACACCGTCTCGCCATCGAGCGCGCGGCGCAGCTCGTGCTCCCGATCCGCGTAATACGGGTCGCCGATCGCGCTGCGGATGTCGAGACCGACGATCGCGTGATGATCGACGCCGAACCAATGCCGGTAGGTCGCGTTCGCGAACCTGAAGCGGCCGTCGCGACCCAGTTCGGAGATCAGCGCGGGCACGTTGTCGGCGATGCCGCGCAACCGTCTTTCGTTCTCCTCGCTCTTGATCTCCGCGTCCCGACGCGCGGTCACGTCGAAGATCAGCGCGTAGAAGCCGGCGACGACGCCATCGACTCCGACGTCCGGCACGTAGTGCGATTGATAGTGCATGGCCTGACCCCGCGCGAGCCCGGTCGCCTCGAACTGCGTCGCTTCGCCGCGCAACGCCTTGCGGATGTGCGGGGCGATGTCGGCGTAGACCTGGTCGCCGCACACGTCCTGCATGGTGCGACCGACGATCGATTGCGGCTCGATGCCGAAGACCTTGCCGAAGTGGGCGTTCACGAAGGCATAGCGCTCCTCGCGGTCGATGTACGTGATCAACGCCGGCGTGTGATCGGTGATCATCCGCAGCCGCTTCTCGCTTCGGATCAGCGCCTGTTCCGCGACCTTGCGCGAGGTCACGTCCTCGTCGATGGCGCTCAGCCGGATCGCGATGCCGCCGACGTCGCGCTGACTGACGCGTCCGACGCTGCGAATCCAGCTCCAGCCGTCGTCGATGCGACGGATGCGATGCTCGTGCTCGTACGTATGGTGCGTGCCGGTCACCGTATCGTTCAGCGTCGCTCGCAGGCTTTCGCGATCCGCCGGATGGATCAGCGCGATGAAGTCCTGGAGCGTCAGGTCCATCGCGGCCGGCGCACCGCCGCGCGTGACCGACATGTGCGAACTCAGGTGGACCATGCCTTGCCGCACATCCCATTCGAAGATCGACTGCTTCGAACTCTCGAGAGCCAAGGTCAGGCGCTGCTCGCCGTGACGAAGCGCCTCCTGCGCGTTGCGACGTTCGGTGATGTCCTGGAACGCGCCGACGATTCGAATCGCGTGTCCATCGTCGTGTTCGGCCTTGCCGATCGCGCGGACCCAGATACGCCGTCCACGCGCCGTGACCAGCGCGAGCTCGAGGTCGTAGGGCGTGCCGTGATCGATCGCTGCCTTCACCGCGGCCGCGATGACGGGTCGCGCTTCGGCGGCATAGAAGTTGACCGCATCGGTCAGGTTGGGCACCCAGCTGCTGTCGAGCTCATGGATGCGATAGACCTCTTCGGACCATGTGATGCGCGAAGACCTGAGGTCGAACTCCCAGCCACCGACCTGCGCGAGGCGTCCGGTCTCTTCGAGCAGCTGCCGTGCGCGCTCGATGGCCGCACGTGACCGCTTGGCCTCGGTGATGTCACGACAGACGAAGAGCAGTTCACGCCCGCGGTCGAAAGAGACCGTCGTGCAGCTCATCGCGACGTCGAGCGTCGTGCCGTCCTTGCGTCGCCACTGCGTCTCTGCCGTCCAGGCGGTCGACGTTTGTCCGGACCAACGATCGCGGAACTGTTCGGCGGTCGGCGTCAGCGCGTCCCACTGCCATGGCCGCGACGAGCGCAACGCGTCGTCGGAGTAGCCGAGAGCCCGCACGAAGCTGGTGTTCGCTTCGATCAGACGCAACCGCTCGTCGAGGACGAACACGAACTCGGTGGCGTGATCGAGCAGCGCCCTGCGACGCGCGATCTCGTCGACCAGCGCGAATTCCGAGTGCTTGCGCGACGTGATGTTGATGTTGATGCCGACCAGTCGCGTGGGTTGGCCGAGCGCATCCCGTTCGTGCACACGCGCGCGCGTCAGCATCCACACCCAATGACCGAGCTTGTGGCGCATGCGGACTTCGATCTCGAGCAGCGGTGCATCGCCCCGCAGATGCTGGCGCAGCGCATCGATGCAGGCGCTGCCCTCTTGCGGATGCATGACCTCTTTCCAGAAATCGGGCCGGCTCTCGACTTCGGCCAGGGCATAGCCCAGCATCTCGGCCCACTGCGCACTGTAGACCACCTTGCCGCTCGACACGTCGAGATCCCAGAGGCCGAGATTGCCGCCCGACATCGCGAGCTCGATGCGCTCGGCGTTCTGCCTGCGCTCTTCTTCGCGTCGGCGCTGCTCGGTCACGTCTTCGTGCGTGCCGACGATGCGCAGCGGTACGCTCTCGGCCGTGCGCTCGACCACGACGGCACGACTCAATACCCAGATCCAGTGACCCCTGCGATGACGCATGCGGATCGTGCATTCATAGGATCGCGCGTCGCCGCGCAGATGCGCTGCCATGGACGAGCGCGTCAGCGGCAGGTCGTCCGGATGCACGAGCTGCGTCCAGTCGGAGCGCGGCATGTCGGCGTCGCCGTCCGCATAGCCGAGGATCGCGAGCTCGTGGCTGCTGGCCGTCCAGCACCCGCTCGGGACGTCGAGATCCCACAGGCCCAGCCCGCGACCCTGCAGCACGAGGTCGAGCAGCTCGACGCCCTTCTCCTGCTTGAGACGGGCTTCGGTGGTCATGTGCGCCTGACTGGTCGCGAGCTCGGCGGCCGCGATCGACTGCTTCCTGAGCGCCAGCAGCCCGGAAGCCTGTCGCGCCAGCACACGCAGGCACTGGTTCTGCGATTCCGTCAGCACGCGGGGCTGCGTGTCGATTACGCAGACCGTGCCGAGCGCATGGCCTTCTTCGGTCACGATCGGCGCGCCGGCATAGAAGCGGATGTGCGGATCGCCGGTCACGAGCGCGTTGTCGGCGAAACGTCGGTCCGCCTTCGCATCGGTGACCGTGAACACGCGTGCGGGGTCGACGATCGCGTGGCCGCAGAACGCCAGGTCGCGCGGCGTTTCGGTCGCCCGAAGCCCGACCCGCGCCTTGAACCATTGCCGGTCCTGGTCGATCAGCGAGACCAGCGCGATGGGCGTCCCGCAGATTTCGGACGCGAGCGTCACCAGATCGTCGAAGACTTGCTCCGACGCCGAGTCGAGAATGCGAAGCTGCGCGAGCGCTGCGAGCCGCCCGGTCTCGTCGTCGGGATATGGAAGAAGCGTCGGTCGCCGTTCGTCGTCGATCGAAGACCGCGTCGTCGCGCGCGCGTCGGTCTGCTGGGGTTCGAACCAATCTTTCATGGCGGCACTGCGCGATCGGAAGGGCGGCGTCTGCTTTGTAAACTGCACATGGCATGTCGCGCTCGCATGAGTACGCGCGAGCATCATGCCGGCTCACGTGGATCGGCAACGCGGGGTGGAACTTGAGGTCGCGCCGCCGGACTCGTGAGACCACACACCGGCTTCCTTCGGCCTCTGTCATGGCGATGATCGAGATCCGGCCCGCGCGCTTCCCGCACGAACGTGGCCTCGTCGGGGCGCTGTTTCGCGAGTACGCGGACAGCCTCGGCATCGATCTCGCCTTCCAGGGCTTCGACGAAGAGCTCGCCACGTTGCCCGGCGTATACGACGAGCCGCGCGGTCGGTTGTTGCTCGCGACCCGCGACGCGGCTGTCCTCGGCTGCATCGCATTGCGACCGGTCGACCAACGGACCGGCGAGATGAAGCGTCTCTACGTGCGGCCCGCAGCGCGCGGCGCACATCTCGGTCGCCGGCTGGTGGAACGCATCTGCGAAGAGGCGCGCAGCGCAGGCTATGCACGCATCTGTCTCGACACGTTGCCGACGATGGATACGGCGCAGGCGCTCTATCGCAGCCTCGGCTTCGAGCCGGTCGCGCCTTATGTCTTCAACCCGATCGCGGGCGTCGCATACTTAGGCCTCGACCTAAGTATTGACCGTGCGGCGCGTTGATCGCGCTTTCCGATCGGTCAGGCCGGCTCCTCGCTGCGGCTCGTCGCAGCGGCCATGCGCCGGCCCGCCTGGGCGAACTTGCGCCGATGCTTGCGATCGAGCCACGCACGCACCAGAAGACCGATGGCGAGCGGACCGAACCACGGCAGGTTCCGCGTCACGCCGGCCAGATCGGCGGGCAACAGATGCGACAGGCCGATCGAGAAGAACGCGACGTGCGTGCCGATGCCGTTGCCGATCATCGCCGTGTAATGCACGCGCAGCCACCAGCCCGGCTCCGGCTTCGTGCGTCTCAACGTCCGCTGCATGTTGTAGGTCACGAACGCCCCGACCAGCGAGAAGCCCCACAGGATCGGCGCATGCGCGACGATGCCGGCTGCGAAGGTCGCGAGCGCGGCGATCGGCAAGACCCACGCGAAGACGCGATAAGCGCCGCTTCGGAACGCCTCGAAGTCCTGCTTCAGGCGCACGGCACGCGGCGCGATGTAGACCGTCGTCGCGACCAGCACCACGAGATACGAGAGGAAGATGCCGCGCATGGTCTGGCCGCGTGCGAAGGCGGTGAGGGCCATCGGGATCGCGGTGACCAGGATCGCGCGCATCGCGAACAGATAGACGGTCCCGGCCCTCACGTGCAGGCCGCGGCGCTTCCGCGCGAAGCCCGCGGTCCAGAAGGCCACGAGCGCGATGGTCCCGGCCGCGACGTGCAGTGCCACGACGATGCCATAGACGTCGTTCTGCAGAATGTTCGACATGATCCCTCCAGCGGTTCGTATCGACGCATGATCGATGGAGGCGCGTGCCGTGACGAGATGCCGAATGGCAGGGGTCGGGGGTGAGCAATGGCACCTGCGCGCACGCGCGAGCTGTGCCTATACTCGTTCGATGATCGCCCCGACCGCCTCGTCGTCCGCCTCGTCGTCGTCCCTGTCGTCATCCGCCCTGGCGGCCCGGCGCGCAGCGACCGCCGACGACGCGCCCGACGCCGCGCGGCCGGGGCTCTGGGGCACCACGCTCGGTCCGCTCGATCTCGCGGCGTACGTGACGTGGTGCGCGGTCGCGTATTCGCCGATCCGGCAGGCGTGGACGCTCGGGCTGCACGAGTTCGGGATCGTACGGGGTGCAGGCCTCGCGGCATTGACCGCGCAACTGCTGCTGTTCGTCGTGAGCGGTCATCTCGGTCGCGCGCAGCGCGCGACGCGGGGCGTGCGCATCGCGGTCGTGTCGCAGGGCGTCTGCGCGCTGATCGCCGTCTGGGGACTGTTGCCGAACGGTTCGGTCCCGGTCGCATTGATCATCGTCGCGGCGCAGCTCGCCCCGTTGTTCCCGCTGCGCTCGACGCTGGTCATGATGTTCGCGATGAACGTGGTCCTCGCGGCGCTGATGGCCGCACACTGGTCGTTCGTCGCCGCGCTGCCCGAGTTGCTGGCCTATCTCGGCTTTCAGGCGTTCGCGGCGCTGACCACGACCTATGCGCGCCGTGCGGACGATGCACGCGAGGCCCTCGGCCGCATCAACGCCGAGCTGCTCGCCACGCGTCAGCTGCTGCTCGAGTCGGCGCGCAGCGAGGAACGTCTGCGGCTGTCGCGCGAACTCCACGACGTGGCGGGCCACAAGCTGACGGCATTGAAGCTGCAGTTGCGCGCGATCGAGGCCAAGGCCAGCGAATCGCAACGACCCGCGTTGCATGACTGCGCGATCCTCGCGGATCAACTGCTGGCCGACGTGCGCGGCGTGGTCGACATGTTCCGTCGTCACGACGGCATCGACCTGCATGCCGCGTTGAACGCGTTGGTGCCGTCGCTGCCGCGACCGCGCGTCACGGTCGAGATCGCCGACGATCTGCGCGTCGCGGGCCTCGACCCTGCCGAGACGCTGGTGCGCTGTGCGCAGGAAGGCCTGACCAACGCGATGCGCCACGGGGACGCCGATCACGTCCTCATTCGTCTGAGCGGAGATGCGACGAGCGTCGTGTTGCAGGTCGAGGACGATGGACATGCCATGTCCATACCGGTCTTCGGCAACGGCCTGCGCGGCATGACCGAGCGACTCGCCGCTCTCGGCGGCACGCTGGTCGTCGAGCCGATCGCCGCGGGCGGGCTGCGACTGCGCGCGTCGCTGCCCCTCGCGGCGTGATCGACCCGCGGTGATCAGGCTCGCGCTGGCCGACGATCAGGCGCTGGTCCGCGGCGGTCTGCGTGCCTTGCTCGAGGGACTCGGCGGCATCGCGGTGATGGTCGAGGCCGCCGACGGCGTCGAGTTGCTGGCCGCGCTGGCGCGCACCCGGGTCGACGTGATCCTGAGCGACATCCGCATGCCGCGGCAGTCGGGCATCGCGGTGATCCGTGACCTGCGGGCGCGCGGCGACGACACGCCCGCGATCCTGCTCACGACCTTCGACGAGCCGGGCCTGATGCAGGCTGCGCTGTCGGCCGGCGCGCAAGGCTATCTGCTGAAGGACGCCGCGCCCGAGCAGCTCAGGACCGCGATCGACCGGGTCGCGGCCGGTCATCTGCTTGTCGTGCCGCAGAGCCTCGATGCGGCGCGATCCGCGACGCCGGGGAATGCCGCGAGTCCGGTCCACCTGACCGAGCGCGAGAAGGCCGTGCTGCGACTCGTGGCCGGCGGCTATTCGAACAAGGAGATCGGCCGCGCGTTGACGATCTCCGACGGCACCGTGAAGAATCACATGACCGAGATTCTCGTGCGACTCGGCGCGCGCGATCGGACGCACGCCGTGTTGAAGGCGATCGGGGCGGGCCTGTTGTAGCGTGATCGACGGTCACGCAAGTGCTGCGACAACCCGATGCAGCAACGTGGCATCGGATGCGCTCTTCGCTCGCCGCGTTCACGTCGGCATTCGTGGTGCCGCCATGCGCTGGCAAGCCATGCAAGCAATGCACGCCGCGACTTCGATGGAGTCTGCGGGATGCACTTCGATCGGGTTGGCGGGCTCCGCGGATCATGGCCAATGTGCCGCGGCTCGTTTGGCGGCGGGGAAGCGCGCGGATAACATCGGCCCACGGCCCGCACGTGCCGCCCGAACCGATCGCCCGCGACGATGTC
>Ga0116227_10013003_pt1 | contig 13295 bp, 6 predicted proteins | sample S1TSphgellanicum_FD_89693 | JGI IMG/M metagenome (GOLD analysis project Ga0116227, IMG submission 89693) | Host-associated microbial communities from peat moss isolated from Minnesota, USA - S1T2_Fb - Sphagnum magellanicum MG | ecosystem: Host-associated > Plants > Peat moss > Unclassified...
CTTTCTCTGTGTTACTTCTTTTTTTTTTGTTCTTTTTTATTGTGGGGGTATGTAGTAGGGGGGTTGTAAAAAAAGACCAAAAAAAAAAAATAAAAAAAAAAAAAAAAAAAAAAGCCCAAAGGCAACCCCAAATAGAAGTTGCCTTTATGTACTTTAATGTCTTAAACATGTTCCAATAAGTTTTTTCAAGTTCACTTTGCATCATTATGTGCATCAACTATTCTACACTTGTTGCTTATGTAAGAATTATACTAAGATTTGATAGTTTAGAAATTACAAAAGGAACATAAAGACAAGTCCATAATTACTTATAGATGGAACTTCCAAGCATTTAAAATCACCAAATAACATTTTTTAGTACTAATCTTTATGTAAAATTCAAAAGTTGAAATATGAGATTGTTTTTTCAACTTTCATTTCTTTTATAAAAAAATTTCTTATACACTTTCAAGAACTTCCTTAAGCGTAATTTCCCATGAAATATCATCTTCAATTTTAGGCATCTTCCATTTTTGTAAAGCACCTAAAATTGATTTTCAAGGATATCTTTTCTTTACATCACTTTTTTTTAATTTCAAAATTAATTTTAGTTATTTATCCAAATTTTTTTTGCACTAATTTTTGTTCTTTGTTTTGTCGATATGCATATAGAAGATAATATGGGCTCTAAAACTTGTAGGATACATTGGTATGTACAACCTATGATCATGTAAAACTTGCTCTTATTAAAAGTGCATTAACACAAAAAATTGTAGATAGACAATAGATCCATCCCTAAAAAATGTTTGTACAATGGAAACTACTATGGAATCAATCATGTCATTATTGCTTACAACTTTTTAAAAACTTATGAACTATTATTAATTTCAAATTGACCAAATGGCTATAGTCATCATATCAAAAATAAATAAAGATACATGTCCAAAATGGGGTTTGAACCCCCATTTTGTTGGCCACAACCCAAGGCTTTTATCATTTGACCATCACCTCACATGGCAATAAATATTACTATCACAAAATATATAAAAACAACTTTTTTGAATATCACACATTATTATGATCTTATTATAATTAGATAATTTCATAATGTAAATTTTTATACATGTTCATATGTAATATCACTATTCAATTCCTAATTTGATAATTGCATTGAAATAAATTTTAAATTTCAAAATCTAAAAAAATTTCATTAATTAGAAATAATTTAATTTAATTAATTCACATTCTCATTTAGTTTAGTTTAGTTTATTATTATTTTTTGAAATGTTGAAACATTGCCATAATTTTTATATTTTGATTTGGGCGAAATTTCAAGTTTCATGTGTACATTAGTAATTTTTTAGAAATAAATTAAAAAAAAAAAAAGAGATTGATCTTCTATGCAATCATTAGGTTTGATTGTTCTCAAGCTAGAACATTTAGGATAAGATTGCCCATGAACATGCATTCCATTTTGAAGCCCCCCTCAAACCTTACACCCTAAAACTTTAAATGGTGATGGAAGAGGATTTTATAATGTGATTAAATGTTGTTAGAAAATACGACATGTTGTTCAAAAGTATAAGGTTCAAACTCTGGAATGATTTAATTAACTTAATTAATTGATAATCAATCATGGATCGTAAGTATCAATTTAATTAAAATACAAGGACAAAGGTCTAACACTCATTAACTCCTAATCCATACCTATGTTTTGATTTGGTTTCAATTATGCCTAATTTTTCATTATGATGGACTTGCTTTAGTCCACCCCATGCCCATTAGCTCATAGTGACTAGAGATGTTTGCTATGGATCAAACAAGTTTAAATGTTTTCCTTTCCATTTTGAAACTCCTTTTGCACATTGCTTTAAAAATCCTTGACAAATTTTTTTGATTTTATCTACTTGTTGAACATAGGCCTATTACATGGGCTATGCCCCTCCCATGCATGGAAGAAGTTTTTGATCACACATGTTAACATATAGACTTGATATCTTTACATGACCTAAGAATTAGTGAATGAAATTTCACTAAAAATATTAATGAAATTGGTCATGTTGTTTTTATTTGATATTATTTTAAATATCTTTGAAATTATAGAAAAATGATGATGTGAATTTCTAAACTTCAATGAATCCTTTTCAAAGATAGTGCAACCAACCAACCAACCAACCCTTGAATTATTGTTAGTTGTTGAAAAATGTGGACATGTCTTTTTGCTCCCATCCCTCATAACTTTTATTTAAATACATTTGAAAACTTTAAAACACAAAACACACATGTTCTATTGTATTAACTACATGTTCATTACATTACGATTGTTATGGTGTTTTTTGGCATCCCTCTTTTGTATTGGGTACACTTTGGACATTAGTTGAAATGTAGTGTGGGTGAAATATCTAGCCACATGAATGGCATGTTATTTACAATCTTTATATATTTTAATTGACCTTATAAGAAAAACCTGAATTCAATCAATCATTCTTTCGTCATGCCATGAAAACTAAATTTTTTTCACTATTTGTTTGATAACCTTGAAAAAATGATCCCAATTTTAGAGCCTCACAACTCTAGTTTTTAATTAGTGTCATTGAGTTGTTCCTTCTTGAAAGAAAATTTGGTCTTAATTTTTACACTTTAAAAGTTTTGGTTAAGTTTTTTAGTTGCAAATTTGAGGTAAGTTTTTCAAAATTTTAAGCATGCAATTTTGATTTTGGCAATATTTTTCAAATTAAAAAACCTTTGGGCCCAATTTGGGAACAAGATGTGGTTACGTGTACACACTACACACTTCCCAAGATTGAAATATTTATAGATACAAAGTTCTACACGTTAAAATAGAAAATGATGAAGATATTGATTTTTACAAGTTGAAACTCAAATTTTTTGAAGGTATTGAACTTTACAAGAAATTAAGACCAATCACCTAACAAAAAAAATCAACTTCTTTCTTGACTTAAAAAAAACTTCACTATGCCTAGCTTAAGAACTTTAACTTGTTTTGAAAATTATATTTTCAAAGTTTTGGTTGTAGTTTTGGTTCTAGCGAGAAAACAAAACTAGTTTCACAATGCACCAAAAGGATGTTGGGTTGGGTCCAAGAATTTGAACCCTTTAAACACACTTCAAATTGAAGAACTTGCCAAACTACCGAAAAACCTTTACCATTTTGGTAACAAACTTCCAAATGCTTATTTAGATTTGAAATCTTAACTTAAGCATTTGGTTTTTTAATTCTGAAATTTTTGATATTTTTTTGATAGGCAATGATTATAAAAAATAATAAACAAAGTTTTGTCAATGTTATGGAAGGTTGTGATCCAAATCATGATAGTTGAACTTTTAAATTTATTAAAATTTCAGCACAAGTAACGAATAGTTTTTCAAAAGTTCAATAAAAATGAAAAATAATTTAATTCATGCCGAAATGATAAAGGTACTATGGTAGTACCTTTAACTTCACCTTGCCCTTACCCATCAATTTATATTTCTACACCATTCTTTTTATTTCATGATAAATCTCAAAATAAAAATTCACACATTTGGATCGGGTTGGTGCTAATATGTGCCAATTTGAATGGGGAAGGGAATGTACTAAAGCTAGTTGAAACATTGGCAAGGGTTGAAAAGAGGGTCACCTAACCCATCCTACCCACAATTTCTTGGTCCCCCCTCCCCCCCTCCCTAACAAAATTTTACCTTGACGACCTTGCAATTTGTGCAAAAGGAGAAAAAGAAAAAGGAGAAATAGATGGAGACCAAATAGGAAAATAAACAAAGGGGCTATTTAATTGTCTTACATGTGTCTATCATGCATTACAAGTGGAAACACAACTCCTTTTTTTCAGGGTGTTCTTAGGTGATTGAATTTAAGGGGTTTCTATATAATTCCTTAATATAAAAATTATTAATATATAAAGCTACAATATATATATATATATATATATATATATATATATATATATATATATATATATATAAAAAATTTCTACAATACCTTTATTTGAGGTTGATCAAGGTTTGTCATGTCTAATTGACCAAATCAACCACATGATTTTTAATTTGGGAACTTGACAAACATCAGTGGAAGCTACTATGGGACATTTCCCATGGTGAATTCAATGAGAATGTTTGTGAATAATTTTAAATAGCATATTTTGGAGACATCATAATTGGGAGCTATGGGAACAAGTTATAACAATTGTAATTAACCATCCACCATTTTTACCCTTCAATAATCCATGCATTTCAATAGTCACAATTATCAAGCCTTATAATATCCATTAATTATTAGTTTGTAATATTGCAATCCTTGAAAATGGTCATGGAGAATGAAATTGTGGCAAAACTTTAATAGATTTCAAGGGTGGGTTCTAACACATAATTGGGGCCCGTTGTGCCTTCCACCTAAGATCCATAGGGAGTAGGAAGGTTTGCATAAGATCTTATGGAGTTTCGAAGCAAGACTTGGGTCCTACTAGTTCCTCTTGAAGGTGATGAGGGTTTAGTTCCCCTTTGTAATTGTGAACCCTTTTTGTGTCAATAGTAGATATGATGGATGTTTTTATTAGGAGAGATCAAACTGGCATTTACAGTTTGTCATGCACACCCGTCGTAGAGGAGATGGGCTTGATGCTAGATCTTGGTCAACAAGGTGCCAAGATCCAACAAAGGGCTACTTCTTTGCTAAGAAATGGACTCCAAGGCTTCTCAACTAGCTAAAGGGGTTTTTTAAAATACCAATTCCAATGCATTTAGATTCAAAAAGGTTCATCAATCTACAAATATCATTGTCTTGGTGTTCATGTGGCCAAGATCCCCAAAGCCCAATCTTTATAAAAGAACATGATTCAAAACTAGGAACTAGCATACACCTCTTTTGGGGTATGTGAAGAGAGATGGTTAAATATCTAGGAAGGCCTTGTGCTTATTGAAACATAATTTGCAAAGTGCCCATGAATCCTAGCAATCAAATTTGTTGTTGGAGAATTTATTTTATGGTTTCGTATCAAATTGTATAAAACTAGCCTTGAACCCAAATATGTTTAGATGAGTTTAAGCTCTATTTGATGAAGGTCAAACATGGAGGTTTGGGTAGTACACAATTGACAAGTATATATGTGCAGGGGGATTGGATATCTAGTTTGTTTGTGAAGTCTTGTATGCTAGCAAGCTGTGGATTGCAAATTTCACAATTAGAGCTCATTGATCAAATTGAGTTCACATTGGCCTCAATGTACATCACTTGGAGGTAAAAGGGGACAATAATCTCAGAGTTGGATTTTGGGTAGCACATATCCAATAGGAGATTCAAGGTAAAAAAATTCTTCAACATAGTTTGAAAACATGACAAATAATCGCATGACATGAGATGGTGAATAGGGCACCCCGTTTGCATTTGGGAGTGGTAAGCTAACACAACTTGCAAATGTCTATTTTTGAGATATGGAAGGATGAAAAGAGGTTAGACTCTAGCAAGTAGCTCATCATAAGCAAGCATGAAAATAAATCATCATATGGCTCATGATGATTCTTCAAAATTTAGTTGAACTAAAAGAGGAGGTCTTTAGGTACAATAAATATCTTGGCCACTACAAAGCACACCCCCAAGTATATAGTCATGTGAAAAACCTAATGTTTCAATGTGTAACGATGTCACAACATATTGTAACCAAATTCAACCTCCATCATTTATGATGCATGTAACATCCCTATAGGTCATTAGTTGCAAAATATCTTAGTATTCTAAATCTAATCCAGTCACTAATCAAATGGCCCAATGTGTTCTTCACAAATTTCAAAATGCCTAATGAATTTACATATTTCCAATTATATATGCAAAATATTGTTTCAATTTAACCCTTTATTTTGGGTGCACATAGGGGTCTCACACATTAATTATGGCTGCTTCAAGGAGACACACAAATGACCCAAATGGATGTAGTGTTCTTCCATGGCCTTTAGTTTGTTGTAAGTGGCAATGACCTTGCATGGAGAAGCACTTGGACTCAACGTGAGTGCGATGATGTGTGTTGGCTTCAACTATGGTTGCCATCTAATTTATGTACACATCCTATATTTTTCATATGACATGCATGTAGAAGCTTCTTGTCATGACCATGTATTAGACATTGCCCATAATCTTTTTGAGACTTTCCTGACTAGGAATGACCCACTTTTTTGTTCACAATTTGAAATCAAGTTACAAAACTTTCCTTTTGACCATTCATAATTAGATATAGTGAATCAAATTACAAGCCATGTCCACTACGGAACGTGATAACACCTTTTTAAATAATGTGTGAGGTGTTGCCTTGTAGGGTAGAGTGGCCCATTGTCGATCATTAGCTTATCACAATCACTTTGGCAAATCTTTCTCAATTCTTCTCCATTTTGAATGATTTAATATGTTATAGGAATGCCTTCTTAAGTTCTACAAATCATCTTTTGAAATGCAAAGCCAAAAGGATCAACCACAAAAGAGCAGTATAAAAAATACATGTTTTAAAATTACAAAAAATGTTTTTTTTTTTCATTTTGACTCCTCCTACTTCATTAGTGCATAACTTTTTCATTTTTTTTTGTTCAAATTGAGTGATTTAAACTGCTTTGAAATTGTTATTTTAAGCTCTACAAATCATCTTTTAACTCTAAAGGCAACAAAGTAATATTGAAAAATATTTTGAGGGGATTGGAAATAGGTTATGAGTTGTTTGGTCAAATTGTTTTTGTAAAAATGACCCCTTTAGTTTGAGGGGGCCCGTAACTTTCTCACCTCCAGTTCATTTTTGCTGATTTTTAATGCAATAGATGTGTCCAAAGGAAGGTTCCATCTACTCTTTGGACATTATGAACAACGGGGCCCTCTTGCAAAAACGACGAGCAAAACCTACCTTAAATGATCACTCATGGGCTGTCCTACCCTATGTGGTTCCATATGAGGGTTCACATTTTGCCAAGTTCTATGTGGAGACATGATATAAACAACAAGGATCAAAAGTTTCACAAAGGCAAGCTAGCATGATGGATAATGCGGAGACATTCCAATGAAAAATGGAAGCTTTGTCTATCAAATTTGAAGCCATCATAAAGCATAGGGACATCAATGTGTATGCCTTTGGCAAAGTCCAACCAACAAGTGTGGTATGAATAAATACCCCTACCTTGCATATTGTGAATTCATTTCTTTTTTATGTCAAACTTCATTCCAACATCCTAGATATGTTTTGGCACATAATTTCACATTTCTTAGATTTGTTGTGGATATAAGGAATTTTGGTGCCTTTTATTTCCATAATGTAACTATTAGGGGTGAATACATACAAGTCGAAGGAGAATGATTGCATGCAAATGTGCAAGTTTCCAAAAGGAAAAAATCCCAATTACAATTTTTTTTTTTTTTTGAGGTTAATTAGGTGTGTGGACAAGAAGTGTGTTTTCAATAATTTATCATGCCAAATTTTTCACCAAAAAAAAGATCTTTGGGTAGTCAAGTGCAAAGTAATTAGCAAAGGATCATGAACATGGAAAAATGAGTTTTTAAAAATAAAAATACTTCTTTTGATGTTGAAATATTCTTAATATAATGAAATAGTGGAAACATCCTTCTTTTCGGCTATGCATCATTAGCTTGGGCATAAAATACAATAAATATTGATATATAATACAATGGGTGCAATTTGCACAAGAAGAATATGTAAGTATATTTATCAAGTTTTGCATAACTTATATTTGAGGACATGCTTTGAAGGCATGCCATATTTGTGAAGCATAATGCATTGCATTATTGTAATAATTTTAAAATACTAAATCAATTGCATCATAAACTAGTGTGTTTTGTTTTAGAAACGATAAAAGGTTCAAAACCTAAATGTAATATAAAAATTCCCTTGAGCATGATTTAGTAATAGAAATTTATGGTGCATGGATGCAATAAGAAAATGATTAATCTAGCTTTCAATGCTCGGCTAAAATAGCAATTAGAAGTCTAGAATTCACAAGAACTAGGCTTTGTAGTTAGATGTAAGTCTTATTCTTTTGAAATGACAACTTAAGTGTGAAATTTTTTATGTAGTATGAATGAAGGAGAGGTTTTGTATGTGGAATAGGTGTCAAACAAGATGATTTGATGAATAATACCCTTCCCATAATTTACTCTTTTAGTTTAGATGATGCTGCAAGGTTTGGTAAAACATTTTTTTTTTTCCTTCTTGAATTTGATATGAATATAAGGTTGATAAATTGATGAATCAAAAGTTTTAAATGTTGTGGCTTTGCTACTATTGGGGGAAGAATTGAAAACCCAACTTGCTTTGGGCATAATTGTCAAAAGAAAGTAGGTTCAATTTTTTTAAGTAAACACCATTGAGACTTAAAGTTGATGAATTGTTTATTAACTCAAAAACTCCAAAGTACCCAAAAAGTTCAACAAATGCATATGATATGGGAACCTAATAGGTAAAATTTAGATGTGATGTGATTTCCAACTGTTGGAATTACATTTTTGAAGATTCATTTATTAGTGAAGAATTACAAATTAAAGAAATTGAAAGTGAAAATTTCAACATCTTGTGATAATATGTGAAGTTTTCTTACTAAATGGTAGGTTGTACATTCCCGCAACAACAAACTACTTCCAAATTGTACATGATGCCATCAAGGAAGTGCAAAAATGGATTTTTGGATAAAGCCTATACAATTGGCATTCACAAAAGATGCTTCTACGATTGAATGAATTGTAATCATTTCAATACTTGAAGAGATTCAAGTGTACTTGGAAGCACAATCCAACCTTCTTCAAATGTCACAATGTTTTGTGGAGACAAGGGTCAATTTATGATCAAATGAACTTAGAGAATCACCTAGATGTGAAATTGGGAGATTTCAAAGAGGCTAAAACAAATGTTAAGAGCTCTATTCAAAACTAGGAACAAACATGGGTGGTGGGGAATGTAGAGTATAGAGCACCTGAGCTTAATGGAAGGAATATGTTTACAATCAAAAGGTATTCATTAATGATAAATGCATTTAGTTTTGGGAAGACTTTCTTTGAGGTCCTTAGTGGGGAAGTACTTTTCAAAATGAATGGAGAAAAACAAAGGTCCAAGCAAAGATAGATAGAGGGGAAAGGCATGTTTACCATACACATGTCCACCTTTCTTAGTATTTCTTATTCAAAGTTAGAATGGTGAACCATGGACACGACCCACCTTTACACAAATTTGTAACAATGGAAGAATTTGATGTTGGGAATGACCTGTTATGAGGATCAAGAGTCCATATTTTCTTATACAAGTCTTTGATGACGGGACAAAGAAATAGTTGAAGGCCACACCAATAGGTAATTTTCCCAATAATGTGGAACAAAACATTCATATTGACCTTGTTCTAAGCTCAATGATTAAATTGATTTATCCATGACTTTAGGAAAGGATTTGGAAAAACATTTATTAGTTAAATCCGTCTTAGTCAATGATTATGGCAATGGGCTAACAAATTTTGGAGGTTTGGAGTCATATGAAGCTAGCATTGAAGAGTTGGTGGAGATCTTGCCAAACACAAAAATGTTGGGGGAAACCTTCAATTGGAGAATTGCCAAAAGCGAAGTTACTAAGGAATGACTCGGAACTAGCACATGGCTTCACAACAATAAGATGAAGTTGTTGAGTTCAAGAACCTAACATTAGTTCGTATTGTGAAGTGTTAATTGTATTCAACAAAGAATGTCAAGATCTTTACAATTGTAGATGGTTGGGTGTTTCTTCATCCAATACGTACCTTCATCACAAGCGTAGTTCAACCTCATATTTATGGCATTGTGTTTTCCTAGTTGGACATTGACATTTAAATGTTTTATAATCAATTCACTTAAGACTGCCTTTGGAGAAATTTGTGGATTCTCCTTCATTTACATGCATTTGAACCCAATCTTCCCTTCTTTTGAACCTTGAAGGTTTGGATTTTGCTATGCCATGTCCCCATAGGATGAGAGACTACTGCATCCGGGGCAATAATGGATTAAATTGCCTTGTTTACACAAGGGTGATTGTGTTAGATTTTAGTTGTGTTCAGACAGAGTTGAGTTGACAGACCTAACGACTAAACTTGTCAGCTGATATTTTTTTCTGCTTGCTGTTGTGTTGGTTCTGGGTGATGGTCTGTGGTCTCAATCTGCAAAGGGTGCAAAGTGTTTCATGTGGCAATGCCTTGTCTTCCATGACTGGATGCTTCTTGAAGATTTTTTAAAAATGTCTTAAATTGGTTTTTTGCTATGTATTCTTAATGCTTACTCTGTGTGAGTTGTTTAGAATCATGGACAGAGTATGAGATTGGTGGCACATGATGATGGCGGCGTGGTGAGCCTAACTCTGCTATGCTATTGGTTTGACATCATTGAAACAGGAGAGAATCACTATGCACTAGAAAGAAGACACCTCCACCATCTCACTTGACATCAGCTATTGCACACCAATCAGATTCTTGTTGAAGAAATCTTGTTTTGCACTGACATGCCAAGATGATGTACACCGACAACAGCTATAAATCACACAGGTGAGTACACAGGTTTGTACCATTGCCAAATCTTAGATGAACTGTAGGCATATCGGTGGCATAAAAACCTTTTGAAATGCTACAACACATCAGCTTCTGGGTACTCAACATCCCCACAACAGTTTTTAAGGATTGTGAACACCACTAGAAAATGGGACACTGACACCAAATATTTTGCAAGCACATGTTCAAGTCCTGTCATAATGAGTAAAACATATAGAACCTAAGCAATTCTCACACCTGAGAATCCAATGAGTTTTCTGCAGATCTATTGTGTTATGGATGGTGATCCTTGAGAACAATCCATGTAGCTGCTGCTTCTGATGGGATCAGCACCATATAACCTTTTCCTACACAAGGTTCTTGAACAAAACCAAGAATGAGTGCTGCTGTGTTAGTATTGGTTCTATTATGTTTATCTCTGCACCAGCCAGTACAGTACAATCTCATGCTCAGACTGCAGCCTGAGTATTGCCTATCAGCACAATGAATAATTCATGAAGCTTCCTACTCACTAAGGACCTCTAGAACACTGAACTCTCATTTCAAACAAACCTATACCCACTAGATAACACCTCTCTGCAACAGAGGTACGTCTCATATGTCCCTAAGTTCCATGATGTTGCCAATGTTTAAAAGGTACAAAGGGAGATGTACACAACTATCCTCCATGAAAGAGAGACTTTTTAACCAACTCAGAACCTGAAAGTGACATAAACAACATGACCATAAACACAAACAAAAGAAAAACTGCAAATGTGGAGCTGCTGACATGATCAAATGGACAGTCACCCTTGGAAAGCAGAGCTGCTTCACTAATTCTACACTGACAGAAGAGAGGTTGTCTCTTACACAAGCAAGAAACTTTCATACTAACAAATTGTGCCTACCCAATTTGAACTTGTTTGCTTTGTCAACCTGACACCAAAGAAGAATAGATAGCTTACCAGAGAACCAGTATTCTTTAGAACTTATGTTAAACAGCACACTATGGACAGCTTAAGGTGAACCACTCTGGCCAATATAACATATGTAGACAAAGGGAACATCCACTGCATTTGAGACAGAAAACGAAATTGCACAAAATAGGAGAGAATTTTCAAACAAAATCTTGACCAGAATTTGTTGCTCCATTGCAGGCCAAACTGACTGGAGTCTAACATTGACCTACAATCCAAGTAGAGGCATGGATCAAAAATTCTCAATGCAAATATTATTGTTTTTCTCATGCGCGTCCCACACCCCAAACCCGAATGTGCCCATCCGTATAGCCACTGTAAAGTGTGCTTCCATCTGCACTCCAGTTCAAGCTGATGCAATATGGCACCTACAAGCCACATATAAAACCAACACTCATTTGAGACTCATTTTCCACAAGCAATATGGTAGCTAATGATTCTTCCTACAGACCAAAGTAGAAAACAAAAACTAGGTTCAAAAAGAGCTGAATCATGTTTGCATTTTTCTACAATAAAACCCACCAGCTGGACAGACATTCTGCAAGAAAAATGTGGACAGTGTGAGTGAGAAGGGAATTGACCTGAGCCTTCTTGCTCATAAATGGGAATTCTGGGCGTAATTCGTCCACAACGCTCTTGCTCTCCAGATCCCAGATTTTGATGCACTGCTGCGTGGCAGCAACCAGCCAGTACCTGTTAGGGCTGAAGCACAGAGCGTTGATAATGTCCCCGGCGTCCAAAGAATACAAGCGCTTCCCTTCCGCCAAGTCCCATAGCATAGCCACGCCGTCCTTGCCTCCACTGGCACAGAGAGAACCATCAGGCGACACTGTGACCGTGTTCATGTACCCTGTATGACCTATGAGATTGGTACGCAGCTTGCAGTTGGTCAAGTTCCACACCTTAACCAGCTTGTCCCAGCCGCCGGAGACGATGATAGGGTTAGCCGTTGCGGGGGAGAAGCGCACACAACTCACCCAGCCGGAATGCGCATCCGAGTCCTGAATAGTATACTTACACTCCCCCAGGGTATTCCACAGCTTGATGGTCTTGTCCCGCGAGCCGGACACAATCTGCCGGTTGTCAACCGAGAATGCAACACTGAGAACATCCTTGGTGTGTCCTATAAAGCGCCTGGTTGTCGCACCTGTGTTCAGATCCCACAGTCTCAGGGTTCCATCCCAAGAGCCGGAGAGCGCAAACTGTCCATCAGAAGAGATGACCACATCCTGGACAAAGTGCGCGTGGCCAGTGAGGCGGCGACGCGCGAAGCCATAGTTTCCTTCTTCTCTGGTCAGGTGCCAGACGATGATGCTTTTGTCTCGAGAAGAAGACAGGATGAGGTCTGGGTTGTCAAGGGGGCAAGCGATGGCTGTTACCCAGCCCGCATGTCCCTTGAGTGTACCCCTGAGCACAAGCGTCTCTGCCATGATCTTACTGCCGCAATTGAGAGGTTCTTACCCTCCTCCTCTTCAGGCGCCGCGGCAGCAACGCAGCGGCGATGGTGAGAGCGAGCGAGCGAGCGAGCACAGGAGCAGCAGACAAAAGAGAAAGACGCAGACCTTCCCCAAGCCCTAAAAAATCCCTCTCTTGTGGATGAAGTTGTGCCCTAATTCTCAGATGTAGACTTTGTCGTGGATGAAAATTTAGGAAGGATGCGACAGAGTTTTTGTTGGGAAAAAATCACTATTTGCAAGCAGTTTGGGGGGGGGGGGGGGGATGAATTTTGCTTTTTTTAATTTGGAAAATAAGATTTCAACAGTTGGAGAAGGTTTTGGTGGAAAAAATAGGCAAGAATCCAAA
>Ga0116227_10013004_pt1 | contig 13294 bp, 12 predicted proteins | sample S1TSphgellanicum_FD_89693 | JGI IMG/M metagenome (GOLD analysis project Ga0116227, IMG submission 89693) | Host-associated microbial communities from peat moss isolated from Minnesota, USA - S1T2_Fb - Sphagnum magellanicum MG | ecosystem: Host-associated > Plants > Peat moss > Unclassified...
ACGAATGTTCACCTTGGATGTGAACATGCCTGAGGTGAATTCCATGTTATTCACACATGGAAAAGGAGTTGGAGACATTGGAATTTGGCACAAGCGGGTTGGCCATGTTAATTTCCAACATCTTAAGTTAATGGAGAAATAAAATCTTGTTGAAGGTCTCCCAAAATTTGGAATAGAAGAGGTGATGTCAAAAATTTATGAAGCATGCCAATTGGGGAAGCAAGCTAGGCATCCATTCCCAGCTCAAACAACTCATGTAAATTCCAAACCTTTGGAAATGATCCACTCATATGTGTGGACCACGAAGACAAAATCCATTGGTGGATGCAAGTACTATATAAGTTTCATTGATGACCACATAAGGAAAGTGTGGGTTTATTTCATGAAACACAAAGGTGAAGTGTTTCAACATTTTTTGAATTTTAAAGCAATGGTGGAGAAGGAGAAAGGTGTGAGCATCAAGTGCCTAAGGTTCGATGGAGGGGGAGAGTATTTTTCAAATGAATTCAGTGAATACTTGAAGGAGCATGGAATTCAAAGGAAATACTCATGTAATTATTCCCCACAATAGAATGGAGTTTTTGAAAGGAAAAACATGCACATTACAGAAATAGCATGTGCCATGTTAAATGAGAAGAATTTTCCAAATTACTTTTGGGCTTAAGTGGTAGCAACTATAGTTTATATCATGAATCGAACACCCATAGTGGTAGTTCATGGCATGACACCTGAAGAAAAATTCACAGGTAAGAAACCCAATGTTTCACATTTCAAAGTGTTTGGTTACATCGCATACGTACATGTTCCTGATGAGAAGAGATCAAAACTAAACCCAAAAGCTGAGAAATGTATTTTCATTGGATATTCTTTAAAATAAAAAGGATATAAATGTTTCAATCCTTCCACTCAAAAATTGCAAGTGAGTAGAGATGTTGTGTTTGATGAAATGGTTAACTAGTACTCACCATTGAAGGTAGCAGAAGATGGAGAGGCTAGAAATGGTGATGTTTCATCAAATGTGGAACAAGAATCACAATTAGTTAGTGGACCACAAGAGTTTTCAATTAGTGGGTCCAATAACATTCCATGGAAAGGAATATTAAGATCTTCAAACATTGTACATGGTAGTTTTCAAACATCATCTAGAAATCATCATGTAGATGATGAGTCAAGTGATTCAGAGAAGAGTGTGGGTGAAGAATCAAGAATCCCTTTAGTTACTACTCTTAGAGCTTGGATGGCCAAAAAAGTTTTAAAAACACCTGATAATAACAGTGGAGTACGAAGATCCACACGAGTCAAGTACCTTGTATGAAGATTCACATATGATGGTTTTGTAGTTCATCATTACACATACGTGGTGAGAGTTATATAAGAAGTTGAACCCACTTGTTTTGAACAAGCGGTTGGAAAACCTAAGTGGGACAATGCCATGGATGAAGAGATGGCGGCTTTGGATGCTAATGCTACTTGGGAATTGGTAGCTTTACTAGAAGACAAAAAAACAATTGGGTGCAAATGGGTGTACAAAGTCAAACACAATGCAAATGGATCTGTGAGCAAATTGTTAACAAATAGGAAATCTACTCTCAAGTGCAAACATAAATTTTTATTGAAAAGAAACTACAACATGATGCTCATAACACAAAACATAACATCAAGAACTCCTCAAGGTTCTTGTCACGTGAAATACACAAACTTATGCAATGAAAAAAAGAGAACCAAACCATCAACACCAAGGAATTTAACTAAAAGGCCAAACCACAAATAACCAAACTAATATAAGTAAAGAAAGTAATTCAACCTTGTGAAAGTAACTTAATTACTCTCCTACTCTAATAACTAATGAAACCTAATTAGTTGAGCTTGAATTCTCAACACAGATATAAAACAAGATTTGTTGCCAAAGGTTATGCCCAAATTTATGGCATAGACTATGAGGAGACCTATAGTCTAATTGCTAAAATGACAACTGTAAGACCAATCATTATTATGGTAGTAGCAAAAGGATGGTCTTTACGTCAAATGGATGTAAAAAATGTTTTTTTTCATGGAGATTTACATGAAGAAGTGTACATGGAACAACCACCAGGTTATGTGGACCAAACACACCTTAATTTGGTTTGTAGGTTGAAGAAAGTTTTGTACGGCTTGAAGCAAGCACCTAGAACTTGGTCAAACAAAATAGTTCAGTATCTTGTCACAAGTGGATTTCAAACATCCAATGCAAATTTTTCATTATATGTGAAAAAGACAGATCATGAGATTGTAATCATAATCATCTATGTTGATGATTTGATTATCATAGGAGATAGTGATGCAGACATGTTTGATTTGAAGAAGCTTTTGAAGCAAAAGTTTGAGATGAAGGATTTGGGAAAATTACGTTACTTCTTCGGCATTAAGGTAATCCAGTCCCCTAAAAGGATATGGTTACTATAAAGGCAATATGCCTTGAACAAATTATCCGAATATGGGATGAAGGGTTATACACCCATTTCAATTCCATTGGAGCAAAATGTGAAGTTAAGTGTAGATGAAAGAGACCTTGTGGAGGATACGACTATGTACAGATGCATAATGAGGAATTTGATTTACATGACCATCACAAGGCTAGATTTGAGTTATGCAATTGGAGTGGTAAGTCAATTCATGCAAACACCACAAAAGCCACATTTAGATGAAGTGAGGTGCATACTGAGGTACATAAACTATACTTTGTAGTGTGGAATTTTCTATGAAGCCAAGAGCCAATTACAAGTACGTGGATACACAACGCTGATTGGGCTGGCAATGTTTCAGATAGAAGATCGACCAATGGTTTCATGTTTTTTTTTGGAAGTGGTGCTCACATGTGATTAGAAACAATGCAAAACAAAAAAATGCCTTAGAACCTTAAATTCGTTATAATGAACAAATGTTTGAATGCTAAACCCTAAACTTGTAACAAACAAGTGAATGCTTAAGCACTAAAACCTAAACCTAGCCTAGTTCAAAAAAGTGATACCTTTCTGACATCTTTTAGTTAGCATGGTCCGTCACACCAAGTTGAATCAATCAAGCAAATGCTTGCTTTTGGCATAGAGTTGGAACAGACTTGGGAGCTTGAAAAATCCATCCAACCTACATTTTGGTTGTGTTTCATCCAAAAATAATGATAGGCAGTTTTGTATCTATTTCTCTTCATCTATTTTGTTAAAAAACCCAGTAAAAAGATGATGTTTTACATGAGATATGGACTCCCAATGATTCAAATGAAACAATATTGAACCTCAAAAATTTAGAATTTCTTCTATTGAAAAAAATTCAATGCACATCACTTTTAAGCACTTCATTTAAAATTTTCCTATTTTTTAAAAACAAATTTGACACTATTTCATTACACTTTTTGAGTCCACATGTCAAATATGTGTGTGTGATGGAAGGAGTGTTGTAATTTCAAAAGTCCACTATGGTGTCCACTTTTTAAAAAATTCATCCATATTTTTGTGTATGATTCCCATTGATGTCTACTATAACATGGATAATTTCAAATTTCAAATTATTAATGTTAAATATGAATTTATATGGTACTTCCATGTTATAGTCCATAAAAACTGCAATTGTGACAATCCATTTTGTCCCCCTAATTGTGTTTTCACCCTCATGAGTTTGGTAATTAGGGCCATTATAAATGCAAAATTCTTAATGAAACATCTAAAAATTGAAAACATAAAATCAAAACCAAGTAAAATGTCATCAAAATTGTTCTTCTCCATCAAGTATTTTCCTTTTACTTTAACATGAACTTCAACAACAAAATTATAATACAAGTCCCCCAAAATTTAGAACTCTTCCAATGTTATTCCCAGTTTTTGGCCATTAAAACAAATTTTAACTTTCCACTATTTAGCCCTAATCAACCTAGCTTCATTTTACCCTACAATGACAACACATATCTGTCCACTCTATCTTATAGTGACAACATAGGTTTGCCTTTAATAGTGACCTACCAATGTTTTCCTTTCTTTGATGCCTTAATACGTGGTGGCCAATAGGATTGTAGATATTTGTCGAAAATTCCTTGATATTCAATCTACTCTAAAACTATGCATGCACATTAATCCATTCATGTTCAATGATTGTCCAGAGTAGCCTAATCAAAACACCTAGAATATGAGCACTTAATGTATTAACTTACATCATGAAATTAAGTTCATTCAAATATGTTTAATTATTAAAAATTTGAGAGGATTTGAACCTTGATTCTCCATGTAGGAGATGTGACCTCTACACATTAAGGTTTTTTACATTTCCCATAAGTTAATGTACAATCAACAAAACCCACAAATTAATCAAACATGAATTTAACCTCATTATTTAAAGTAATAATAGTGGATTGAATTCCAACAACTACATCATTTGGTAATTTGAATAATGCATCATTTCCAGAAACAAGGTAAGCATTTGGTGGCATTGAGAACTTTTCAGCCCTGATTAGATGTGAATATAAATAGACCACATTGGAATCTACCCACAAAATGTAAGATGAATTTAAATTCTCCCATTTCTAATAATATTTTCCCATAACAATTTCATTTCCTTTATAATATTTCATACCCCACTTACATTTCATTGGATGAGTGAACTTGTGAGGCAACTCAAAGGTGTTGTCATACTAACATGTACCAAAAGCAATTATAACCGCTACTTTATTTTTTGAAATTTGGATTGTAGAAAATAATAAAAATAATGAATAGAATGATTTTTATAAAATTTTATTGTGAATACATTATGTACATGTCATAAAAATTTGAGTGAAAAATACATATAAGGATTTTTAACCTATTTTAACCACTGCTTAAAATCAAATTTGACATTAAAAGCACAATTTGAAAATACTTTTTAATGACATAATTTTGGATATTTTTAAATATATACCTTAACATAATAGTATTTTTAAAAAATTAATATTTTTAATATTTGTTTGAAAAACATATTAAAAAGATTCCAAGAGATTTTAAGAATAAAGTAGTGATCTAAGGGGGCATGTGCGGCTCCTAATAGAGTGGTTAGACCTTCAAGTGGTGCAACATACAATCCAAAAATTTACCCTTTCATTATTTCCTTATTTTTCATTTATGCCAAAAATTATCATTGATCTTCAAACTTGCAGCAAGTTCATCACCATCAACACCATATTACTATTCTCCATCCTGCACTATACATAAATTCCTTTATGAATATAGTGTCATTTATAGGTTGAGGGAACCTCGAGACCCAATCTATGACAATCTAATTTACATTTGGACATTCAACCCACATGCCATCAATACAAGAGGCACATAAACACAATAATGGCTTAATAACAAGCTATGTTAATGAAACATGTTTATTGGTTGCAAAATTACAATGGATTTTCATGGTCCCTTCCATAGTATCACATGCAAATGTGTTAGAGCTACAATACAAATGCTCAGACATAACATGCCAAAACATTATATGTAGGGGCTTTTTCTTCCAATTGTAGGAAGATTTTGGACGATTAAACAGGTTGGCATGAAGGAAATTGATGACCTCTTTAGCATTCTACAATTTTGCGCCATGTGGATTTAATTGTTCACATTGAATTAAATGTTTGATCACAACTCATGCCCCATCATGGAGTCCCTTACCATGTCTACTCCCAAAAAAATTCCACATCATCTTACACCCACCTATCATGTTAAGATATCTATATACAAATTACCAAGGTTTTGAAGATTTGACCTAATTAGCACAACCATCAAACTAAACATAATGCCATTTGGGGCCAAATGCTTGGTTTGAATTGTACCTCCAATGTAGGCCAAAGTGGTGTTGCATGAATTTAAAATCGTGCTTACAATCATTCGAAATGTAAAAATGAACTCATTTAATGAAGTTTTGTTGTAGATCAAGGTTAATTTTTTTTAAGGTTTCCCAATTTTTGGTTTAGTATAATCAAGAGCATAACATCCCCATTGTACCAATTGATCATCTACACCATCTAGCTCTTTTGAACAAAAAGACAATTTTTCCTACACCACAAGATGTGCAATCTCCATATAAACATTCCTTCATGTACCATTAATCAAACCCACCTTTTGGACAAACAATGGATTCCCACAAGCATGTGGTACCTTCATAAAGGAATTTGCAAGGTGCACATACCTCATGTTCATGGTGACTATAAACCTTTGAATCAAAATTGTCTTCTCCTCGCATGTTGTTCAAACCCAATTTCAATTCATCAAACTTCACATGGTAAATACAACATGTATTTCGATCTCACATTGATTTCATAAATAATGGTTTCAAGATCTCAAATGATTGTTGCCCAATGTAAGCTAGACTAAATTAATTACTTGGAACCTTAAGAAAAATTGAATATGTAGAAGCAATCAAACAAGAAAGTGTTGAATCAATGGAAATTTGTTGATAGAAGATGGATAATGTTAAGGGACAAATGGGAATCAAATACAAGAAAATTAAACATTAGGGATTCATGAGTACCATGAAATAGTGGAATGGATTAATGGTAGTTTATTAATGATTATTTTTTACAATTGCAAGAAACAATAGTGATTAATGGGAATCTACCAATGATTTTTTTGTACAATTTCAGACACAATATGGACTAACAAGAATCTACTAATTACTATTTTTTACAACTTTAAAAAATAAGATGGATTAATGGGAGTTTATTAATGATTTTTTTTTACAATTTCAAGAAGTAAAATGGACTTGAAGAATTAAGATGGATTACTAGATGCATAAGATGGACACAATGTGGGTCATCTTTAAATGCATCCTACAATAGAAGGATTTATTAATAAAATATTGATTATTATGCATGTTATGTGCCAGGATAGACTTCCTACTAAAAGCAAATTGATTACTATAAACCATTTATGTATAACATGATTAACTATTGGTATTTTTCATTACCTCAATAGGGTGGGTGCAAGAATGAATAGATCACATTACTACAAATCATGGCTTTTCAAAAGGTTCAACTTGATTAAGGTATCCACATTGACCAAAAGGATGTTTGTTTTTATTAAAGGCATGGGGCATGAAAGAAAAATGGTTTTTTTGGTTGGTTTTTTGACTAAAATGACCATTTTGACCAAGTGTTAAGTCATACATTTAGTTAAAAGGGTCAATTTTTAACTTAATAATCCATAAAAATGCCCATGGTTTAATCAAATCAACCATATTGAATGGCCATGTTGAGTCAAATTGGCCATATTAATTTGGTTCATTATTTAACCTACTTGTTATGCCTATTTAGTTACCTACCTACCTACTTACTTAACATATTCCTATGTCCTACCTATGGTTTGTACCTACTTAGCATCTACATATTTACCTACCTATTTACCTACTCACCTACTTAAACATCTACTTATCTACCTATTTACCTAGTTAGCATTTACATATTTACCACCTACCTAACATTTACCTATCTACCTACTTACCCACTTAACATCTACATATCTACCTACCTACCTACTATTTGCCTACGTATTTATTTACATATGTATTTATTTATCTACCTACATACTTATATATACCTACATATCTACTTACATACCTATTTATATTCTACACAATTAAGTATGTACATTTAAAAACATAGGTAAATAGACATGTGTACCTATTTATCTACCTAATTAGGTACCTACTTACCTATTTATTGAAGTTCAAATGTTGACAAAAAAATTCATTGAAATTCAAAGAAACATGTTAAATTCATTTGGTATCATATTGTTTTACAAAATGGTGTGGTGGTTTGATGGTCAAAACATTGGTTTGGAACAAAGGAGACCAAGGTTCAATCCTCATTACCAACATATATTATGTGGAGTATGTATATTCGTATATATACCTTGTACATGTGTGTAAATGTATAATACCTAGGTGAGTTATGGATAGGTAGGTAGGAGGTCATGGTGAGTAGGTAAGTCATGGGTGGGTGGGTAGGTAGGTACTTATTATTTATTAATTAATTGCATTTTTATTATTAAAAATTTGGATTATTTTTTAATTAATTTTTTTTGGTTGCCCAAATTTTTGTCCAATTTCACCAATAAAAATAACCATCTTATGGTCAATAAAAAAACCATTGGTCAAGTTGGACATGGTCAAATTGATTTGATTAGTATGACCAAGTGGTCAAATGTGACCAAATGTCAAAATAAGTGGTTTTTGGTTTTTATGATGTGTTGGTTAGAGACTTGATTTGATTAAATAATATATTAAGAAATATTTTTGGAAAGTTTTGCATGGTGAAATTTGTAAGATTTAACCCATGGGCTTTTAAACAAGCCAAAAAATAGGGTTTTTTCAAAAGTTCATAAAATATTTTTTAAAAATGGTATTTGGATTATTCTTGTGCACGTGTGTTAAGAAAAGGGACCTCTAAATGGGCTTTAGATTAAAACATTCCCAAGGAACTAATGGAAAACCTTCAAGTAATTTTTTCTAACCTAGAAAAATACCCTTGCTTTTTTACTAAAAAAATGATAATTTTTTTAGTAAAAATTTTGTAGGTCAATGGCCAATTCATTCTTGCACCCACCCGATATTGACTCTAATATTACTTGTGCAAAAGTTGTGGACAATATGCATAACATGGTGGATAAATGGGCTTTTGCACTTTGAATTGTTTTATATACAACACAAAGTTATTATATTCATGGAAGCAGTCCATAAAACCTTCATGGTATGGAAGGCAATACAAGACTTCGCATGACTAAAAAAGCTAACAACACTACACAAAAGGGATTTAGAACTTCAATCATCAATGTTAAAATGAAAACTCATTATTATACTTACAAAGAAATTTGAAAATAAAACAAGAGCAATGTAAACCCTTGCTTGAGTTTCTAACAAAAAGTGTGTAGGTTTTTCCATCATAGATTAGTGTTTCCAATAATTTGTGTGTAATGTCATTTGATTTATTGGGATTCCTGCGTATTTTTAAAATCCATTAGTCAATAGTTGCCTTCCTCAACCATTCAGACAACCCAATAACATTATTTTTTCTTATAAACAAAGTTTTTGTCTAGAGTGAAAAACCATTCATCCATCACCTTGCACCTGGAAATAGTTGTAAGAAAATATATGTGATGGACACCGATGGTTCTTGTAACATCCTTCATTGATGATGAACTATGAACACTAACAACAATCAATAATGCATGTTTAATTTGTTGTAAGTTGAACGTTATTATTAACATTATGATTATCACTTAGTCCTTTGTCACCCTAATAAACACTTCTTGTTAAACAATGGCAGTCTTTGTAAGCAAAACATGGTTAAGCAAATAATCACAAACCTTGAAATGAAAAAGGATTTTTTCCAAAACAATTTGTTTTCTTAGGTTTAAAGTAAAACATCAAGGTTTTTGAAATGAACTCAACAATAATGTTTGTTGTTTGCCATTGCTCATAATCATCCATAACTTGTTCAACTTGTGTAAACATTTGTTCTATCTCATTTCTTTGCACTTTAGTCATTTTATGTAAAGCCCAACATCAAGGTTGATGTTCATTTTGAATTCTTTGCCTCTTAGCAATTTCTTTAACAATTTTTCTAGTAGTTTGTTACATTCATTCAATTTTTCTAGGTCTCTTAATGATGTACTTATTGTTAACATTCTTTTGAGAACCCATTCATGAACTTTAAATGGATATGTTCAAATCACTGGGATTTACACATGAATAAACATTTAAATCAAACATGCATATGTAAGGTCAATGCACATACTTAGATTTAGAAGACAAAAATGAAACATTGCAAAGAAAGACACCAATTTGAACATATAGTTTAAACCCATTGCATAGGTTGCCCAAATGCTTGTTAAGGCATTTTGCACTTTTACAAGATATTCGTCACATTGTATTCATTAGCCACCTATGTGGATATAAACCCACATTTTTTGAGGAAGGAACCTCATACAAATTATCTAGTTGTTGAAAACAGTTGAACTCATATTAAGATGGAATGTATTCATATTTAGACTTAATCAATGTTCTTCACAAGGTTCAACTTTAAGTAATAACACATATCCCCATTTTGGATAGACAATGCAATAACATTGGAGATGTTTGATAATGAAAGCACTAAATACATTAAGCTATTGTTTAAACTTAGTGCAACAAATGAAGAAATGGTGGTAGGTCATATTGACCTTCATAAATCACCTTTGACCAAGCTGTCTTTCGAATAGATTAATATGTTTGCACACAACAATTCAAATCAACACAAATTTTAGAAAATAATGAAGTTAGGTTAACAAAGTAGTAAACAACAAAACAATAAACACAAAAAAAAAATTGTGAATAAGTCCATGATTTGACAAAGATATTTTCTTTTGAGCATGATGTGAAATTTGCAAGTAGTTGAAGTTCAAAAAATAATGGGGACTACAAGATCACCAAACACTTGAGCTCGATTGGTAATTCAAGATATCAACAAACTTAAAAACCCAAATGCATAACAAGACTACAAATAAGAGGTAGCAAGTGAGAATGTTAGTTGTCGTGCAAATACATATCATCATACAACATACATCGTTGACATACCATACTCACATACACACACAAACACATAACATGGACGAGAGCATACACAAATACATGTGTACCACAACTCGCCCCCCTAGCTAGTGGTTAGGTCCCTCTAACTTCCAGGTAGCCCTATAAATCTTCTACATGCTATACACCTTTGCAAGTGCATGAATCAAAAGGTCAAGTGCTATGTTGCCCTATCGTTAATCACCCATCTGCAATCCATACCATGTGAAGATCAAGTCATCTACCCTTCCAAAGTACAATGAAGACAAACCCACCGTCCAACGAGAACAACATCCATAGGTGGAATCATGCACGCCATGTGCCAACCCCTAAAACATCTATCACACACCAACATGGGCTACTCCACCTTTTTACCCACATAACATACACCTCAAGCCGGCCCGTACCACTGCCAAACTTGGGTCAACTATACCATCCACATTTGGGCAGTGACATGGCGCACAATTACACACATGGTCCTTCCAAATAACACCATCATGACCCTCCAACATGAGAACTCCAGAAGCTAACACCTCTCGCACTCGTAAGATAGTGCAGCTTGCCGTTACATCCAATGTCGTTGGTGTAGTCTATTATAAATAGACATAATCCCCCACATGGAACCTACGAATCGATGGTCGATAACCTCCACCCCGGATAATCACATATTGCAATGTATCCTTGTGTTGAGCAATGGCAAGGTTTTCAAACGCTGTTGGCATAACTCTTCGAAAGAACTTTGCACATTGAGAACACATCCTCAACCACATCTCCAGGTCATCAAAGTTCACCATCTCACTAAACTCATGACGAATTGTTGTTGGCAAGTCTGGATTTCAGCCGTACAATAGAAAATAAGGTGAGAAGGAAGCCAAGGATGCCTGGCGACTGAATCGATATCCCATGGCCAACCATGGTGATTGAATATCCTAATCCCCTAGGTGGCCTTTCTGCAAGCCATATTTGCGCAATGCCCTCTTCATTGTTTGTACCACATGTTCAACTAAACCATCTGCCTCTGGATGATCTCGAGACGTGGTTCGGTGATCAATCAACGCTTTGTCACACAAGACCTGAAACTCACCCTGAAACTCCATACCTTGATCGGTCAACATTTCAGCTGGTGCACCAATATGACTAAGCACCCTATCAAGGAATGCATACGCTACTCCCTCGTTAGATTTGTCAGGGGATGGCACCAACTCAATCCACTTGGAGAAGTGTTCCACCATCACCAACACATATTTGTTGTGTTGTATTGTCAATGGTAATGGTCCCACAAAGTCCGAACTCCAACGATAACCCAACCCCATAATAGGCAAGGGGTGTAACTATGGTGTAGGGGCATTGAGCGATGCCCTCACCCTATCACAAACCATGCAATGTGACACTAATCGTTGCACATCAGCGTGCATACCATGCCACCAATATTGACCTAGGAATAAGCTATATGTCCGCTTTACTCCAAAATGCCCCAACTCCTCATGGGCATGCCGCACAATACACCTTCTCTGGTCTGGATGTGGTACAATCCGTACCCTACCATCCTCCCACACTCGGAGTATATGTGTCCCCTCCAACCGATACCTCTTAGCTCGTTGGAGAACACGGTCTCTCTCCTTAGCACTCACCATGCCTAAGACCATATTCGTTCGTAAAAACTCCAACACTAATGTATCATCATGAACATCATGGTGACCAATGCTACCATCCCCAACCTCAGGATCTGAAGACTGGCCATCTAACCTTTGACTAGAATAAGATGGCATGTGGCCCTCCATACTAGAGTCCACACCCAACAAACACAAAAAGGCCGATGCATGCCAACCTGGCACCATCTCCTCATCAACCTCGCCATGCCATCTAGCTCCAGTATTATCCTCCTGACTAATGCATGGGTTCCGACTCAACCCATCGGCATCAAGGTTTGTAACTCTAGGTTTATGCACCACCTGGAAGTCATATTCCTGTAAGATGAGAGCCCACCATGCAAGCTTTCCTGTAAGTTTATCGGATTCCATTAACCACTTGAGCGGTTAGTGGTCAGTGACAAGGGTAAACTGTGTGCCAAACAAGTAACACCTGAACTGTGCGACAGCCCACACCGTTGCCAAACACTCTCCCTCGTAAGAACTATAGCGTGACTCCGCTGCATTGTTCGAACGACTCACATAGGCCACCACAAACTCCTTCCCTTCATCATCACACTGTGTCAACACTGTTCCAAGTCCCAACATACTCCAATCAGTGTGTAGTTGGAATGGACGCCCCCTAATAGGTCTCTTCAGGATGGGAGCTGCAATTAACCTAGCCTTGAGCTCCACAAAAGTTCGCTCATGCTCATCACCCCACTGCTACTCCTGATCCAACTTCAACAACATGTTCAAAGGTTTTGCCATCGCACTAAAGCCTTTGACATACCTGCAATAGTAGTTCGTCAATCCCATGAAAGCGCAAACCCTACTCACATCCGTGGGACACGGAATATGTGCAATAGCCTCCACCTTGGCTTGATGCACTCCCAAACCACCTGGGTAGATCACATGACCCATGTTGAGAATTCAAGCTCAACTAGTTAGATTTCATTAGTTACTGGAGTAGGAAAGTAACTAGGTTACTTTCACAAGGTTGAATTACTTTCGTTACTTATTTTAGTTTGGTTATTTGTGGTTTGGTCTTGTAATTAAATACCTTGGTGTTGATGGTTTGC
>Ga0116227_10013006_pt1 | contig 13290 bp, 10 predicted proteins | sample S1TSphgellanicum_FD_89693 | JGI IMG/M metagenome (GOLD analysis project Ga0116227, IMG submission 89693) | Host-associated microbial communities from peat moss isolated from Minnesota, USA - S1T2_Fb - Sphagnum magellanicum MG | ecosystem: Host-associated > Plants > Peat moss > Unclassified...
AGGGGTCAAAACACCTTGCATTGAGGCGTTCTTTATACCATTGGAAAGGTCTTGAAGTGTAGATGTCCAAAATGGCCTCGCATGAGCCATTTGGACATCTTCAGCACAAGTTATGGTCGAAAGAAGGGCCGGGAGTCAAATTGGCAATTTGACTCCCGACCACTAAAAGTCGCGAATCGACCCGATTCCGGTGCGTACAGGTGAAGTGCGACACACCGTTGGAAAGCTCTCGAGGAGAGCTACAACTTTGGTTCAGACCTCGTTCCGATCTGAGTTCGAGGCGAGGAGTTATGAGCATCCAAAGTCTCGGGAGTCCAAACCAGGACAGTTTCGGGACTCCACTTTGGGAGTCTCGAGAAAAAGAGCCATTTGGATGCAAGTGGGGCGGAGAGCTGCAGAGAATACTATATGGGGGAAGGTGGTGGCTTTTCCCAAGTCCGGGCCGTGGTGAGTCAAGTGAGTCCAAGGTAGCCCGTGGCTTGTCCCAACACCAAAAAGGTGCAGAATGAGTTCTAATCAACTTGTTGGTTGGATTTGGATGCAGGACCGTATAATTGAGTAAGCTTGACCCTCTTCCTAGTCTATCCCGGAGCTTTCAGCACACCCCTCTCACCTCCTTTAGTGCTGGAAGCTGGGAGTGTGCCCCGAGTCCTAGAAATTCCGCAATTTGTAACCTAGCCCCGACTTGGGGCTAATTTGGGACTTAGGAGCATGTCAAAACATAGTTATGTAAGGAATGCCATGAGCATATATCTTTAGATCTCTGATCAACCCCACTGGTTTTGTGGTTGGTTGATTTATCATCCTTAGATTATATGGTGCAGGTTTAAGCTTTAGAGCCCACACCTCAATCTAAACTATTTTGTGATAATATTAATTCTAAAACCTCAACCCAATAACACATCCTCTATTGTATTCTTCCCAATCTATACTTGATTAACTGCCATATGATTATCTATTGTTATAACAGTTGTCCTTACTTGTGGTACTTAAGAACCAACTTGTTTCTTTGTGGTTACTTTACTTTCATTTTAATTTTTTTTTAGTTTTAGTTTTTTCCAAAGATATCTTTCTAGCTTAGGAGCTATTTTAAGCAATTGTCTTAAGTTCAAAATATAACTTGTTTTTAACATTTCCTTTCCAAAGTCTAGAGAAATCTTTTTTATTATGATTAATTTCCCTTATGAATTCACTATTTTCTAAAATTTGTGTGTGTCCACAAGAGTAATATTTGGCATACTTGGCTAGGTTTTATTCCATCCGTCCATGGATGTGGATGGCCTTTTTGTCGAGGTTTGTGTGTTTTTGAATCTGTTAAATTATCTCCACCATTGACTACTTCAACCACTCTTCTTTCTCCTCATCAACAACACTCTTTGTTTTTCTTAGCATTTTATCATTGAACACTTATTCTTCAATTAATTTATTTATAGTGGTAACATTAACATCCACCACATTCACATTCATAATGACTTTTTGCATTTCAGCAACAAGTTGAACCTCTATTATTATCATAGATTTCCCATGAAACATTTTTTGCATCTCAGCAAACTTTGGACAATTTGTCATTTTAAGTCTAATCAAACCACAAATGTGACATGCATATGAAGATGTCTTTTGTGTTTTTTGACTTGGTTGTGCCGCTTCTATGGTTGCCATTGTGGTTTGCTCTTTCTTCTTTCTACATGTCCACACATTGTGATTTGTCATCTTGCAATTTGTGTAATGTTTGTCAATTTTGTATTACTTTATGTTTTTGCTAGTGCTGTTTGTTTGGTACTCTGAGGTATTAGAATTGGTGCTTCCATGTACTTTTTCTTGATTTGATCCCAAGCTTCTTGACATTTTATGGTCCAAATAAAGGGTTTCATTTTTCTCATCAACTTGGTAATTGGTGCCATGATAAAAGTAAAGTTTTTGATGAAACATCTATAAAATTGAACCATACAATTAAAGACTTGGATTTGTTGTGGGTTTATAGGCATGGGCATATTAACTATTGCTTGAATCTTCTTAGGGTTTGGTATTTTTCCTTCCTTGGAAACTATGAACCCTAAAATCAATCTTGAAAATACCATGAAAGCACATTTCTTTGGATTGACACTAATTTTATATTCTTTGCATTTCTAAAAGCAAAGTCTAAGCTTCATTAAATGACTTTCTAGATCACTATAAACTATGAAGTCATCCAAAAATATCTTCATGAATTGGTGTAAGTATTCTTTGAAAACCTTGTTAACTACTTTCTAGAAAGTTAACGGCCCTTTTTTGACACCAAATGGCATCACCATCCAAACAAAAGCTCCCTAATTTATTACAAAAATTGTCTTGTACCTATCTTCAAGGGCTATAGAAATCTAATGGTAGTGTCGCAACCCTAGTTTTGGGCTTGTGACCAAGGCAAAGGGGATATAAGGTTGTGGGCCAAGAGGAAGCTCGGGAGTCAAAGCAAGAGGAAGCCCGAGAGTCAAGGCAAGAGGAAGCCTAGGAGTCAAGGCAAAAAGAAGCCCGAGAGTCACATCACATATTCCCGGGAGTGTAAGAAGTGTGAAGGAGTATGAGGGAGTGAACCCTCACACTCCCAAGGCAACTCCCACTTTGGGAGATGGAGTCCCGATGGAGTCCCAAAAATTCAGAGAGCAATTTCAGGGGTCAAAACTCAATGGCTTGTGGCATTCTTTATATCATTGGAAAGTTCTTGGAACTTAAATGTCTAAAATGGGCTTGCATTGCTTATTTGAACGTCTGAAACATAAGTTATGGCCAAAAGAAGGGCCAGGAGTCAAACTATCAGTTTGACTCCCGACCACAAAAAGTCGGGAATCGACCCGATTTACTTGGCTGTAGGGGTTGTGCAACATACCGTTGGAAAGCTCTGGATGAGAGCTATAACTTTGCTGTAGACCGCATCGCGATCCAAGGTCTACTCGCAAAGTTATGGGGCTCCAAAGTTGCAAGAGTCCCATTTGGCGCGATTTCGAGACTCTCACTCCGGGAAAGAAAAGCCATTTGGATGTAGGCTCCATGGCTAGTCACAGAGTATATTATAAAGGGGAAGGTGGTGGCTTCCCCCAAGTCCAGGCTGTGGTGAGTCTAGTGTGTCCGTGTTGCCCATGGCTCGTCTTAGCACCAAAGGTGCTCCAACTATGCACTAACCATTTTGTGTGGGTTGTGTGCAGGCCCGTGTGAGTGAATGAAGCTTGTCAACTCTTCCTAGTCCCATCCCGGAGCTCCAACACGCCCTTCTACCCCTCAAAGTGTTGTGAGCTAGGGAGCGTGCCCCGACTCCTCCCTCTTCCACTGTCTTTTACTTGGATTCACATTTGAGTCCTTCAAGGAGTTGGGAGTGCGTCACGTATCTTGAATATCCATCTAGAAATGAATAAACTTCATACCTTGCTATAATGTTCAATACTTCATTAAAAAATGGCAAAGGATAATGATCTTTTTTGGTTGCTTTATTCAACTTTTTGAAATCCACACAAATTTTCAATTTTCCATTCTTTTTGGGTACTACCACTATGGTAACCTTTGGTCTAACACAAAAGTCTTTTGACTTCACTATTGAAAACACCACTTGTGTAGTTATTTGATTTGATGTCCTTTGCTTTGAATCAAATTCCTTGGTGCTTTTGATTTCTGATACTCCAACACTCAACAATGAAACTATTTTTTCTGAAAATGTAATTGTGCCAATTGATAATAATATTGGTTCTATCTCAAAGATTAAATCCTCCTCTTCATCTGTTAACCTTTGCATCAAGTCATAACAAACAAGTACTTGGGGCCTTCTAGTTTTTGCTCCCAATTTCTTGTTAATTGATATTGTTTTAATTATTCCATTACCTTGATTAGTAATGACATTGTTACCCTAGTCGTGTGTAACCTTTGCATCTTTAAACCAAGGTCTTCCTGGCAACATAAAATAACAAAAATCTACCACGCTATTTTTCAAAATAATAAATGTGATTATATATGGAATACCATCATTATTACAAAATGTGGGTGTAGTTCATTAGTCCCCGTTCCCTAGACCAATGAATTCATTGCTTCATTGGTCCTTGTTCACTACAACTAGTGAATTCACTCAAAATTCAGTGAAATCATTTGGCATAAAGGGACACCTTTTGTTGTAATGCATGTATGTGAATCTTCAAATTCCTGATGATTCCTAAAGGTCTAATCATATTTTGATCTGCCATTCTAAGGTGATATGGAGCTAGTCTTGGTTTAAGTAAACCTAACTTTGTTCTGAGGTTTTCTCTTATAATGTTCACACTTGCTCCTCCATCTATCAAAACATTCTCAACAATGTTCTTCCCTACTTGTACTTAGATAATTGCCATCTGGTTATTTACCTATATAGCTGTTGTGTTTAATTCAAAATGTGTTTCAACCATTGTGGCTACATTAGGTTCTGATATTTACTTAGTAGTTATATTTGGTTTTTCTAGCTTCAATTTCTACCACACATACTTTTTAAGATCTAGTGTTATCTTCAATAATGGTGGCCTATCTAGATGCACCATTGGCAATCCAAAATATCTTGGAGGTCCAAGAGGTCCTAGTGGATCTAAGCCGCCTCCTCCTTGATTTGATGGCTAATTAACAAAAATTCTATTCATTTTTTTAGGAAAATCTTCATGCGAATTCACAAATTATGTTCCCTTTGGAGTGTGGTTTGAATTTGATACCACCAATAATAGTAACTAGTGCTAACACAAATGGAACTTCAATAACTGTAATTATAGACTAGGGCATTGCCACAAAATACAATGGCACAAATCTTATTAGTTCCATTCTAAAAATTGAAGTTTTTGCATAGGTAACTCCAATATTGTTTTGTTGTAACAAACTTTGTATAGGAGCTACAGAAATAAGTACTACATCTACCCTAGTTTGAACTCTCATTTTTACTCTATTATTTCTCCAGATCTATTCTTTAAGTCTATCTGGAATTTTAACCCTCTCATGGTACAAATCCATTAGCTCAATAGGTCCATGATTTCCTACTCTTGCAAGTTCCTGATTCAAATTATGGAAATGCTTAGCAAATCCTTGCCTCACATTATTTTCAATAAATGGACATTCATTGATTTGATGTCCAATCTAATGGTAATATGTGTAACGTGGAGAATTTGGTCTTGGAACTTTGTTGACATTATGAATTCTTCTACTCTAATCCCTTGGAACTCCACTATTAATGCTACCATTCTATTAATTAACTTTGGGTTCATTATACTTCATTCTTACAACCATATGAACACCTTTTGCTACTATTGGTTTTGCTCTTGGTAAGACTATAGTTTCTTGTCTATTTACAAGTAGTGGCTCAACTCTTCTAGATATTTTGATACCATGAGTTGTGACTTCTTATTCAATAATGTAATGAATCGAGGGGTCAAAATTTTGAACTCTTTGTTCAAACTCTTCATTCTCCTTGCCTTCCTATTAATAAGGAGGTGAAGCAAATCTATACCTTAGTACCACCTCCTCCCTTTCTGACCTATTGAGTCTTATTATTCTTCTTGAATCAAAGCATCAAAGTCATGTTGTTGCATCAAATCTACTGATTCTAACACAACTTTTTGTAGAGGTTCAGACTTTTGACTCCTTTGTATAAACTCAACCTATGGGTCTATATTTTCAATCTAACACTCTTTTCTCCTATAATTTTGTTGCAGACTATTGGTGCACTTTTGTGCTTCACCAATTTGCACTTCACAACGAATAATTAGTGTTGCTTGAAGCGTTTTGTGGCTTGTAGGTCTCTCCCATGGATGTTTCTATTCTATTCAAGAAACTGTTCTAGGTGTTTTGAACCATTGATCTACATGATTTGCACTCAAATTGTTGCTAATGGCATCACCATTTACCACTTGTTCATGTAATATAACCTAATTTAATTGTCTCCTTAAACTTCCAGTTACAATTTTATTTTCCATCTCTCCACATCCTAATTTAAATCTAAACAAACTTTTGCATTAAAACAAAATCTTCATAGTTAGCTACTCTATTTAGATCTGCTTCTTGAACAAAAAATTATGATCCAGATTTGAAAAAAAAGAAAAAAAAGAAATTGAAATTCACTATCTATCTATGGAAACAAAATTTTTAGTAACAAGACATAAATAACATTCTAAAATTCATTTTGAATTTAGACCCTAGGATGGTCACCAAATCGTAAACACAAAATCCTTAATCTTATATTCTGGTCTAAATCTAGACTGAAATACAATAAAACTAATATTAACATAATCTGTTCATTCAGATGTACTTAGAATTAGTTTCAGAATTAAAATCTAGTAATGAAATTATGATGTTAATGGGGTAGGATGAATATGTGATTGTGGATGAACAAGGCAATTGGGATAAAGACTAATCGAGGAACTTTGTTAATTTGAATTTTGAATTTTTTTTATTTCAATCATGATGATGTGGTTTGGGATGGTTCAAAAGGGGAGAGTTCTAGAGAACAAGGGGGAGAAAGAAAAAGATGAGACATGGAGTTTTAGAGAGGAGTAGGAGGAGCTGAAGGTACTTGCAGTAGAATTTAAATTCTTGTGGGGAATTTTTTGTCTTCTGTTCTTTTAATAATGGGAAGGTTTTTCACAAATTATGTTATATACTGTAAATGAAAGTGTTTAAACAAATAATGTTGTTTTTTTTCAATTCAGAAATTTAAGGGTTATATTAAAAAGTATCAAAGGTCTATGCGGTTAATGTTATAAGGATTGTAGAGCAATCTACAGACTTTGAAGATGAAGAATTGTGAAACAAGATCAGTTGAATGGTGACCTGGAATTTACAACGACAATTGGACTTGGAAGAAAGTTAGCAAGTTATTGAAAATCAGACAAAAGATAATTTTGAAAATGGAGAGGAGTATGCAGGGCTTATAGAAACCTCGTATAGAAATTTGATGTTGGACATACAAGTGCTGAGAATAGAGGAAAGGCTTGCGAGGCACATGTCATTTCTACCACAATAAGTGGTATAGCGAGATGTATGGATAGGGGTTTTCAGAGAAGACACATTTCCAGACGATGATCCCCATGGAAAGAAATGTAGTTGACTATTCATTTGAATGAGTAGATGCAGTATTCTTAGTTGCAATTTGTGGTTCAGAGTTGTAGAGATTAAGATGGAGCAGGGACTTTTGTAGTACCTGATCAATCATAGGAAATTTCAAATTCAGAGTTGGTGACTAGTTGAGGGAGGGATGTTATAAGAAGTATACAACCCAAGTTTGTGTATCATTCTACATCTTCAGATTAATATGAACTAGTGGAACATTGGGAGGTGGAAAAAAACACAAATGTTGATGTGTTTGAAAAGTCTTAGGAAAATTACCCAAGATCATCTGAATATGTAGAGGGACAAGTGAATGCATTGGATGAAACACCGTAGTCATACTCACATGAAGGGAATCTAGAGTTGGATTAAATAAAGCACATAATCGAAACATAGGATCATGAATCTATGGATTAGGAGATGATCAGGTTACTTTCAAGGGTCTGTGCATTTTGTGAGAAAGAAGGACATGCAATCATGGATTATCTTTTTTTGCCCTTTCACATCAAAGCAGGTATTGCTAGGCATGTGGAGTTACAAAATGTGGTAGGAGCATTAATGGATCAACCATAAGAACAAGAATCAAGAATTCTTATAATGTAGAACATATTTAGAGGCATGGAATTGGAAAGCTAATTGGGACCACAAAGTTGACAAATTTGTCCACCTATTTAGACCAAGAACATAAAACTAGAAGGGTATTCACATCCACATATTGCACCATAGTGGATACCAATGGGTAACTGTAGATTAGAACATCGTCGATCTTGTGTCAACACAACTCCACCAATAGTGTCAAAAACAACATTGTTGAAACCCAAAAACAACATGCTAGAGTAGGAGTTACTTAATCACTTGGTGCAAGTATAACAACCATAGGAGTGGAAACGATTGTTGCGCCCAACATAAATGTTGTCAGAAGGGGAATACTAATTGGATTTGTAGCATAATTAGGTAGCAGATCAAGTGGAATCTTAGCAGTAAGGAATTTGAGTTGAAGTTTGGCACTACCAGTAGTAATTACTACAGTTGTTAGAATACTTCAAATGGTGTTTACTAATTTGCTAATGATTACTCATGTGAACAAGACTACAGATCGACGACTAATGAGTTCAATGGCTATTAGAAGGTTCAAAAGTACAAATGTCGTGCATCCAAGAGGAGGATACTGAAACCAATTACTATAACTGCACCAATTCCTGATCACAAAGATGGCCATTATGTTAAGCCAAACAGGGTTGCTCTTAAGTATCCTAATTTCAAAAAAAATGTTGATGTCATGTCAAAGTGTTCAATTCTACATTAAAAGTAAATGTAAAAACTTTTGAAAAGTATATCATCAATGTGTTTAGCTATACACTAAGAGATACGTTATCAGACTAATGCCATAATTACATGTTAAAATTTCATGACTGTACTTTTTCAAAGCTTACATAGGCATTTTGTAAACATCATTGGAAGATTCAAAATGATGAGCAAATATACATGGAATTGAAAAACATGAAGTAGGAGACTGAAAAGGTGGAGGTTAACTATGAGCGGATTCAAAAATTGGCTCATGGTTTACAATTATCAACCATAGATATTTTTCTAACTACTATGTTTAAAATGGGTTTACAATCATACTTTAAAATTGCGACTATAGGGATGAAGCGATCAACATTACAATAGCATAAAGAGGCGGCAATGTTGTGTGAAAAAGGTATGATTACTACAAAAACAAGGAATGCACTATTAGTACCATAGAGTATCAAACATGTAATATAGGTAAAAACACAAAGTAATATAGGGTGCAACAAACATTGCACAAATTATGAGATGACAAATCACAATGTGGAGACATATAGAAAGAAGAAAGAGCAAACCATGGTGGCAACCACAGAAGTGGCACAACCAAGTCAAAAAACACAAAAGACATCTTCATATGCATGTCACATCTATGGTTTGACAGATTGTCCAAAGTTTGCTGAGATGCAAAAAATGTTTCATGGGAAATCTATGGTAGTAATAAAGGTTCAACTTGTTGCTAAAACATAAACAATCATTGCAGATGTGAATGTGGTGGATGTTAATGTTACCACAAGAAATAAAGTAACTGAAAAACAAGTGTTCAAGGATAAAAAGCTAAGAAAAACAAAGAGTCTTGTTGATTTGGAGAAAGAAAAGTGGTTGAAGTAGTCAATGGTGGAGATAATTCAACAGAATCAGAAAACACAAACCTAGACAAAAGGGCCATCCACATCCATGGAAGGATGGAACACAACCTAATTGAGTATGCCAAATATTACTTTTATGGACACATAGAAATATTAGGAAGTAGTGAATTCATAAGGGAAATTAATCACAGTAGAAGAAATTTTTTTGGACATTGGTAAGCAAATGCTAAAAATAAGTTATACTTTGAACTTAAGACAATTCCTTAAAATAGCTCATGATCTCAAGAGATATCTTTGGCAGAAACTAAAAATAAAAAAAACTTAGAATGTAAGTAAAATAACCACAAAGAAACAAGTTGGTTCTTCAATACCAAAAGTAGGGACAACTATTGTAGCAATAGATAATCATATGGCAGTTATCCAAGTATAGATTGGGAAGAATATAATAAAGGATGTGTTGTTGGGTTGAGGTTCTAGACTTAACATTATCACAGAATGGTTTAGATTGAGATTGGGGCTTCCAAAGCTTAAACCTGCACCATATAATCTAAGGATGATAGATCAAACAACCACAAAACCAATGGGTTTGATTAGAGATCTAAAAATATATGTTCATGACGTTCTTTATATAACTATGTTTACTATACTTCAGAATAATGTAGTAGAATATAGTTATTCCATGTTGTTGGGGAGACCATGGTTAAGGTATGCTAAAGCAGCACATGATTGAGGAAGTAACATTGTTACCATTCAATGGAATGGGACAATTAAAACAATTACAATTACCAAACATTTGGGAGGTGAAGTAAGATGACCAGAAGTGTTATTGTGCCACGATTATTAGAATGGTATAATATATGAAGAAGATATCATCTTTGCTACAAAGCTATAATTGTTTTCCATAGGAACAATCAGTTTACCTGAAATAATTCAATATCTGAAAACCACAGATGTGGGGATCATGGATACAAATGTGAAGACTAGTATTTCAAAATAGGGATATGAAGTACAAAACATAAAGAAGAAAATACCTGGTAACAGTTATGAGCCAAAAGTAACTCTTGAAGATAAAGTGTATTTAAAGACGTACCACAAACATCAACCATGGAGTGTTGTAGTGGATGAAACTTTAACAAACATCAAAGCACAAGGATTGTAAATAGTTGGATGGATGTTAACTGAAGATCAACAATTGATGAAGCTTAATTTGGGAATTGATGTAGGACCATAGATGGTGAAAATTAATGCACAATTAGAAATAGGCAAGGTTCTAGAAGTGGAATAGTTGTTGAAGGAAATCAAAGATATTTTTGCATGGACATACAAAGATTAGAAAGGGATTCCATAAGAGCTAGCACAACACAAAATTGTATTAGACTCTACTACATCGTTGGCACATTAGGCTAAGTACAAATTAAATCCAAATTATGTTACAACGGTCAAATAAGTTATAGATAAGTTGTTAGTAATTGGATTCATTGAATTTGTAGAGGAAGTTACGTGGTTGACACACTCCCAAGCTCTTTGATAGACTCAAATGTAAGTCTAAGGTGAAAATAATGAAAAAGCAAAGAGTCGGGGCACGTTCCTTGGCTCGCAACACTTTTGGGGTAGAAGGGCATGCTAGAGCTCTGGGATGGAAACTAGGAAGAGTGATAAACATCAATTATTCACACGAACCTGCACAAACCAAACAATAAGTTGGTTAGTGCATAGTTTGAGCACTTTTAGTGCACGAACGAGCCATGGGTAAACACAGACTCATAAAATTCATCACGGCCCGAACTTGGGGGAAGCCACCACCTTCCCCCTTATAGTATATTCTGTGCCTAGCCATGGGGCCAACACCCAAATGGCATTTTGACCCGAAACTCCCAAGTGGGAGTCCCAAAATTCCTGAAATTGGGACTCTCGCAAATTTGGAAACCCATAACGTTATGTGCAGACCTTCAATTGAGGTGAGTGCTAAACCAAAGTTGTAGTCCTTGTCATGAGCTTTCCAACGGTATGTAGTGTGCTATCTGCATAAAAGGAAATCGGGGCGATTCCCAACTTTTAGTGGTCGGGAATCAAATTGACAATTTGACTCCCGACCCTTCTTTTGGCCATAACTTATGTTTTAAGTATCCAAATTGGTCATGCGAGCCAATTTTAGACATTTAAGTTCCAAGAGCTTTCCAATGATATAAGGAACTTTTCAATCCAATGAGTTTTGACCCCTACAATCGCCTTCTGAAAATTTGGGAGTCCATTGTGACTCCAACTCCCAATGTGGGAACTCATTTGGGAGTGTGGGGGTTCATTCCGTCGCACTCTCTTGCACTCTCGGGAGCGTGAAACGTGACTCTTAGGCTCATTCTTGGCCCGCACCTTCGCAAGCCCTTGCCTTGGTCGCAAGCCCAAGGCTAGGGTTGTGACAATGGTTATCACCCCATAATAATAATACCCAGAAAAAATGCCAAGTTGAAAATTTGTATAAATTTCAAAAAATTAAATGCAACCATAAAGAAGGATCCATACCCATTACCTTTCACATATGAAGTGTTGAACATAGTAGCAGGGTATGAGGCATATTCTTTGTTAGATGGATATTCAAGATATCATAAAATATTTATAGTTCTAGAGGATAGATATAAAACTACATTTGTTACAGACTAGGGGGTTTTTATATGGAGGGTGATGCTATTTAGAGTTAAAAATGGACCTCCAACATATCAAAAAGCCATGACCAAAGCATTTAGAGAGTATTTGGACAGTTTTATGAAAATTGTTTTGGATGATTTTACAGTGTATCACATGGAGAGTCATTTGTAGAAGTTCAAACTATGTTTTCAAAAGTGCAAAGAATATGGCATTAGTCTAAGTCCAAACAAATGTGCATTTTCAGGGATGATCTTGGGTTTTATTGTTTCCAATGAAGGGAAATTACAAGATCCAAAGAAAATACAAGCAATAGTAAACATGCCACCACCTAAAAATCCTCAACAAATTCAAGTATTCAATGGGATAGCATGGTTTTATTGATGTTTTAAAAAAAACTTGTGATTATGGCACCTATCACTAAACTGACCAAAAAGACAAAGACTATTCTGTGGATAGAGGAATGTTAGAAGGCCTAGGAATTGATTAAACATAAGTATATTGAAGCACTGATATTGATATCACCAAATTGGTGGGTGTAATTTCATGTTCATACAAATGCATCCTTGATAGCTATGGGAGTTATGTTGTCTTAGAACCAACATGTGTGCTTGATTAAACCATAGATGCAAGTTTATTCTATACAAGGCTTGATCGGCTAAATGATGTAAAAGAATTTTTTAAAATAGGATAGATTGAGGGCACGTTATTGGTGTAACAAAAGTAGAGATTAGTCAAGAGAGCAAAAGCCTTTTACACTCAAGAATGGTGAATTGTACAGAATGGGTGAAGACAACAAATTGCGACGATGTTTGACAATAATAGAAGCACAGATGGTGATGAAAGAATTGCATGAAGGACCTTCAAAAAGGCATTTTGCAACAGAAATAATGCAAAGGAAAATATTAGATGCTAGATATTGGTGGCTAACTATGCACAAGGACGTGCATGATTATTGCAGATCTTGCGATGCATGTCAAAAAATGGAGGATTAGTAATTCAAGGTCTTGCAAAGTTGGTCACAAGTCTTCCAAAAGAACCATTTATGAAATGGGGACTTGACTTTGTGGGGCCAATTAAGCTAGCAAGGAGATATATAGGGAATGAATATATTCTTGTTGCCACAAATTATGCTACTAAGTGGGTGGAAGCAAGATCATTAAGAACTAATACAATAATAATCACAACAATTTTTTTGTATAAGTGCATATTAACTAGATTTGGATGTCCTTTGACTATAGTCACAAATCAGGGAGTTCATTTTATTAATGATGCCATCAAGTATTTAATAGATCTTTTTCATAGTTATGACATTCTTCATTTTGCACATTAAAATTCTTTAAAATTCTTCATTTAGCACCTTGTCATAACATTCTTTACCCGTGAATGTTTACCAAATTACACTGGTTGATCTATAAAT
>Ga0116227_10013007_pt1 | contig 13289 bp, 6 predicted proteins | sample S1TSphgellanicum_FD_89693 | JGI IMG/M metagenome (GOLD analysis project Ga0116227, IMG submission 89693) | Host-associated microbial communities from peat moss isolated from Minnesota, USA - S1T2_Fb - Sphagnum magellanicum MG | ecosystem: Host-associated > Plants > Peat moss > Unclassified...
AGTTCCTATTTGTAATCAAAAGAAAAATCCCCAAGGGGGAAGCCAATAGAAAGGGGGCAGAATTTGGGGGGACAAAAAATTTCAACACCCCTTTCAGCCCCTTTACCTTTTTTTTTTTTTTTTTTTGGGCTGGCTACGCTTTTAGCCAAAAAGATATATTAAAAAATATCAAAGTGCTAAAATCAAGTGTTTTTTGAGATTTTTGATACCCATAATTGGACCAGAATTTCAGAAAAAGCGCCATATCTCTCTACACATGGTTCAATTAAAGTAAGCCAGAAATATAGAAGGATTTTTCAAAAAGTTTTAAAATTCATAATTTATATCTTGTAAGCAAATTTGGCTACATCTTCTTCTGATCTGTCCAGCATTTTTTTTGGCTGGCTACACATATAGCCAAAAAGCTATATTAAGAAAATTTGAAAGTGGTAAAATCAAGTGTTTTTTGAGATTTTTGATAGCCATAATTGGACCAGAATTTAAGAAAAAGCACCAGATCTCCATACATGGTTCAATTATACTTAAAATCTAAAATAAAGAAGGAAGTTTTTAAAAAATTTACATTCATAAATTTATATCTTGTGACCAAATTTGGCTAGATCTTCCTGTAGATCGTCATCGCCATTTTGGCTACTACATAAAAAAAATTGACCCCAAAAAAAAAGAAAAAAGACACATTGGATACAAAGAACCATGGACCAAACAACAACCGGCCCGGTGCAGACGTACTTTCGGCACCAGTTTGAGAAAAACAATCATGGAATGAAGAGGTGGGGAAAGAGGGGGTGGGGAGGGGGGTGACCAAAATCGCGTCCAGAAACTGCGAATTTATTTTGCACAGACTGGAATTTGCCGCTGCGTCCACACGTGACAAGTGGCCACATTATCTTCGAGGAATGGACGTAAATAGCGGAGCCGATGTGCCGCCACGATTGCGCCACGGTCCGCTGCTGGAAACGGGAGGTGCAGAACGGCGCATACCAATCCCGTGAGAGCGATCGTCTTCCCTCCACTTGTTCCTTCGCTCGCTATACCTGCTCAACTGCGAGCTACTCGTCGTCTATTTCAGTCGCAGTGGTTTGCAATCGTCGTGATCGTGACTCTGCCTTGCGCTCTTGCAAATCTGTAGTTGTTGTTTTTTGTGTTTTTGGAGTGCTGCTGCCGTTTCGGCAATCGCTTTTTCTCTTTCTGTTTTTCTCTCCCCAAGGTGTCAATATGGCTGCATCTGTGCTTTCTTCGGCTCGCTGTCTTTCTGGGGCGAGTAATACCTTCGGTTTGAGTAGTAATAATGCGGGAGCTGGAGCTGGCCAGACGGTCCGGCGCTACTCTGTTGTGCAAGTTAATGCCATAGCCGAGAAGACGAGTGCTGATACTGAGGTTCCTCAGGACGTGCTTGCATGTAAGTTATACTGCATGATCAGGCCTCTAGACGTTGCGTCTGGTAATTTTGAGGATTGTGTTTAGTTCGTTGATCTTTGTTGCCTCGCAGCATCTCGTGATTGTTTTTTTTCCTGCGCACGCTGTTTCTTTTTTGGTTTTGATCACTGATCAGAAGAGTAGCTGTTGCAGATGATTGACAGCTTTCTGTTGTAAAGCAGTATATGTCTCAAAGGCTACTGAATATATCAGTCTAACAGTCGGCTATTCGTGTTGCAAGAGCAGGAATCTTTTGCAGCTCATAGACTGTTTTCTTTTCTTTTGGCAATGTCAATGCTGTGGTCATTGCAGGTTATTTGTTATGTCTTCATGCTAGAGGTGATCAGGTCAGATGTAGTTCATTCTTTTTTGACCTTTCGTTCCGATCTGGAGAAATTCTCAGCGAAATAATGCAGAACTGCATGTGTGTCCGTGTGCGTGCAGATGCCAAGTCGTTACCCGGCATTTCGCAGCCGTTTCCCAACATTTTCGACCCTGCTGCACTTCTTGCCAGGGCTGCCTCCAGCAGACAGCCTATTAGAGAGTTGAGGAGATGGCGAGAGGCCGAGATCACGCACGGCCGTGTTGCTATGCTTGCTTCTCTGGGCTTCATTGTTCAAGAGCAGCTTGAAGACTTTCCCGTTTTTTACAACATCGACGGGCATATCACCGGTGAGTACTCTTGTGAACTCTGTTTTGCGTTTCTTTCGATCGATGCAGTCTCTACAGGTGCCACAGAGCCTGATTGGCAGGTTGATGATATGTTCAAGAGCCGGATCTGGAAAGAGCCGGCCAGGAGGACTTTGTTCATGTTTTTGCTTCTAACGATCCGAAGCTCTTGATGGCAGGCCCTGCCATATACCACTTCCAACAGGTGGAGGCGCGTGGTGCCGTGTTCTGGGAGCCTCTGATCTTCGCCATTGCCCTCGCTGAGGCATACAGAGTGGGACTCGGCTGGGCCAACCCACGTTCCGAGGACTTCAACTTCCTGCGAGAGGACTACGAGCCCGGCAACCTTGGCTTCGATCCGTTGGGCTTGCTCCCGTCAGACCCGGAAGCGAAGAAGGATTTGCAAACTAAGGAGTTGAACAACGGTCGACTTGCGATGATTGCCATTGCCGCCTTCGTTGTACAAGAGCTTGTCTCAGGTGAGGAAGTTTTTGCACACACATTCAAGAAATTGGGTCTGTAGATACGGCGCTGCTGATGCAAAAGAACCCATCATGCGGTTTGTAGGAGTAGGTCCAGTGTGAGATGTAGGAGAAGCTTGTAAAGAAAAACATAAGGTGTGGATGGTGTGAGCTCAAGTTGCAGATTCTCTGCAGATTATGATGTACTGCTTCTAGTGTCTTAGCAGGTTTATGTTTTGGTGATCCTGCTCATTTAGGACTGTGAGTTTTGTGTGCTGTGGGAATTTGGCTCGGAAGATGATTTGTAGACACTACTTTTTCAAAGAGTGAGTGCAGCTCTGTGATATGAATCTGAAATCAGTAACACTCCGTGGGTTTTCTGCTCAAATCGATGGGTGCTGCTGCTGCTGCCTTTACTGATTAGGAATTCTCAACACCAATAATTTCAAAATGAATTGTAAGCGGGTTTTTAATACTGAATAAATAGTGCATGCACCAAAATAATCAGGGGAAAAAAAATACCCCCACATTGCATTCTGAAATCAGCATTTGAAGTCAATTCACTCACAAAAAACTTAAGAATTTTTGCACAATGAAGTGGTAATTTGCTATGGTTAAGTAATTAATCATCCTACCAAACTGATCAGGAAATATTTTTCTCTTGCATTATCTTTTTAGTGGCAGTACAATGTCACAACCACAGGTTTTTAAATTTTACAGACTATGCTTCAATGATCCATATATGTCATTGATTGATTAAAACAATTATTATAGTAATCCTAAAGACACCTGGAAAGCATAAACTACTAAATACTATCTTCACCTCACGACCTGAATACAATTCCATCATAAAAATGTGCAATTTTCTATTTTTTTAAAAATGCACAATGAATTGTAACAATGGCCAATTATGAAAAATATTTACTAGTGAAACAAAAGAAAAAAATCCAATATCTTCGTTTAAAGAAAATCGTGACATAATTAAAATTACAACAGCTAAAATTAAAATGACACTGGGCAAATAATAACATAAAACATGTGGTTGAAACAAAAGTAGGATGGTATATTATTTACCTGAACTAATAAAACTGTAGTACATAGTTGTCCTGCATGATATAAATATAACACATTAGTTGTCCTGTATAGAAACATATGAATATAGTGCATTTTCTCAGCAACAGAACAACATTCTCCCTTTCACCTCCCCAGAAATATATTCTGGAAAATACTCTGTGTATCCTCCCCCCACCCCTTCTCCTTTGCTACTATCTCGTAGCACTTGAATAAACACCAGCACTTATGAAGAACATTCCCATATTCTTGTGAGATTTTGAGGAGGAAATTGTGTTATCATCAGGTTGAAAGTGAATAAAGATGTGCAGGAAGAATCAAGAATTGTCGTCTGGAATGGGGAATATGGACATTGTTTCTGCTTCTTTTCTTTCACCACATGTCTTGCACAATTTAGACAGTTTCAGTGGTTTTCTTAAAGCTAAATTTGTGTTATAGCCAAAATGGTGATGATCTACAGGAAGATTTAGCCAGATTTCGTTACAAGCTAAATATGAAATTAATTTGAAAAAAGCATCTTTCTATACTTTTGGCTACCTACCTAAACCGTGTATGAAAATCTGGTGTTTTTTTCTTAAAATTTGATCAAATTCTGGCTATTGAAAATTTCAAAAAGGTCATGATTTTAACACTTTCAATTTGTAATATAGCATTTTGGCTATATATATATAGCCAGCACAGAAAAAGGCTGGACAGTTTCTAGAGCTTTGAAGGGAGAGTGGAGATGGCAGCTTTCTCATTCAATTGAAGCCGAACTAACCTTGGTTGACTATTACATTAAAGTTGATATTAAAAAATTTCAAAAAAGTGTTGTTTTCAAACCTTTTCAAGTTATTTATTTATTTATTTATAATACTGTTTAGAAGCATTATTAGAAGTGCTTTTGGGCACTTTATGTTCATTAGATACATTTCAAAAAATTCCTCATGTTTTTTTAATATGTTTAAAACATTCTTGTATAAAGACACCAAACATTTTCAACATTAACTTTTTTATATTACTTAAAAACATGTAAAACTAACCACTAATTATTTCTAGAGTGAATTGTTCTATTCTATTTGCACCCATATGTACCAAAAATATTATCTTTGAAGTCTATTTACAAGAGTAGAATGTTCAATCAATTTAGCAAATACTTAACTACTCTCTTGACTTGTCTTGGACTAGTAACTAGTAAAAATGAATCATTATGATCTCAATTTTTGTTCATCCATTTACATTTCCCCTTAATAAATTTCTTTTTAAAGTTAACTTGTCTTGTCTTTACATTTCTTTGTCATGTGTGAATTTTCGCAAAGTCATTTTCTCTATTGAGAAACTTACACCGTATACTTATCAATGCTACAATAGACCAATTTAATCTCATTGTTCTCTCCCTTTTCTATTAAAAGATTGATTGTTGCAAAGGAATATAATAGGGTTGTGGCATGTAAATCAAAATCAAAAATAACTTTTCACAATTGCATGACCTCTTTGGTAGCATGAGTTACAATAATATACTCTACTTCCATGCTTGAAAGGACTATAGTAGCTTGTTTCTTGCTTTGCCATCATACAACACCTTCATAGTTTATGGAAACATATCTTGTTGTTGAATTTGCGAAAAACGAGGTCACTTGCCCAATTAGCATCACACCATCCTTAAACTTTCAATGGTATTTGTGTTTCATCATATTTGATTCCATAGTTGAATTTTCCTTGTAGGTAACATAGTTATAAGTTTAACATCTACCTAATGTAGTTTTTTTGAACTTTTAATGTTATTTGTGTTCCATCATACTTGATCCCATAGCTGAATTTTCCTTGTAGATAACATAATTATAAGTTTAACATCTACCCAATGTAACTTTCCTTGGTTAGCCATAAATTGAGCTACTTGCCCACTTGCGTAGGTTATGTTTCATTTCATACAAACAATAGCATATGTTAGGCTACCAACAACACTAGTGTGTGGTATGCTCTTCACTTCAAGCTTCCCAATTTCATTTCCAAGAAACATCGTTTTTATTATTTTTCATCACATAATTATATTCAAATTTATCTAAGGCTTTTATCTAATAAATAACAAAGTCTCATTGATTGTTACATTGGTGCATTTGTTTGAGTTAGTAGAGCATGTGCTAGGGTTGCATAATTTTTCAATTTTTGAGGTGATTATCTTTAAGATTTTAAAACTTTTATTGGTGATGGTAAAGTTGTCCTCTAAGATTCAATCTTTGTCTCATTTGTTAATGGTCCATCATGACATGCATATCTCATGCTTGATCTATTCTCTATGGTGTAGTAGGAGAATTTGGGCTTATAGGAATGAACATTGAAACTTCAATTGTTTGAAGAGTCATAAGGAGTTTATTAACATGAGAATTATTAAGGATCATAGTTATGTCAATTGTTTTGTCCTTTAATATAATCTTTAGATTGAAATCATAATTTTTTTTGACATGTACCATTCAATGCTAGAATTTCCTTTTGTGAAACTCTCCTTACAATTTGAATTTTAATCATTCTTTAAGAAAATTACATTCCACTTGAATACAACCTTTATAAAAACATGTTCATACAAACCACAAGCCTTTACCCCCTCTTGTTTTCCATATTTTTAAATTTAAATGCAAGGGGGGCTTTTAGGGTCAAGTTTTATTTGTTTTTTATTTAGCACATGAACAAAAGTTGGGCATGCAAAGATTTTCAAATGATTTACATCGAGAATTTGTTATGCCGCATTTAAAAGAAGGTCCTCCCAACTACAACTTTGGTGAAAAAAATGTTTGTCAAAATAACATGTAATAGATATCAATTCCATCCAAAATTAGTTTGGGAGATTAGCAATGTATGCATCACACCTCTTGTTACTTCAAATAAAATTTTGTATTTATGTTCAACAATACCATTTTTCTTTGGTGTACAAGAGATAGAAAATTTCCTTGCAATATCATGTGATTCACAAAATTCCTAAATGCATTTAAGATATATTCACCTTGACTGTCATATTGTAATATCTTTAGTTTGTTTCTTGTGCATGTGTTTCTAGAAGTGTTTTATAAAAATGTTTTTTTTTTGTAGTACTTATGATTTTTTATAATGAAACAGGCTTGAGTATATCTTGATATATCATCAATAAATAAAACAAAGTACCAAACACCCCCTTGTGTTTGTGTTTGCGTAGGCCCACATACATAAAAATGAACAAGCCCCAAGATAAGTTGGTAAAATTAGCATCCAACCCATTTACCAATTTATCTTGTTCCAACTTTTGTAGTGTTTGACCATTCAAGTGCTCCATTTGTTGATGCCATTCGGTTACATTCAAAATTATATTGTCATCAATGCTGAAAAGATTCAATTGTTGAACTAAAATTCACTTCGCAATTAGATATAATGCACCAAATTGTGAACATCATACGAATACTTGATGACTAAGTTTGTTAGCATTCTATAAGAGACAAAAATCTTGAATAAATTTTATACAATTGCCATTTTGTGTAAATTTACATAGATAACAATTTTTTTTAATCCAAAAACATATAATATATCTTTAACCAATGTGATTTGTCTTGTGTGTAATTCAAGTTTGACCCTTCCCCTTCCAAGTGTTTTTTAGGGTGTTGATATCCCCCAAGTACACCATAATTGGAAGGTTCAAATTTTTGTAAGATTTAGTTATGATTCTGTCTTGTAGTCATATGTTTTGTCATTGTAAAATTTAAATACCATGTATGTTATTAGAGTAGATGTTTGTTAGCTTGCTCTAACAAACATATTACAAATAATTGAACTTTTTTTTTGTGATGTTGAATTTTGGATTCAAGAATTTTAAACAATATAATTTGTGTGAGACTTATAGAGTCCTATATTTTTATTTTATTCTCTATTCTTACATTGTGCAATGTAATGATTTTATCACCCACAATAATAGCAATTACCTTTTTTATTATTATTAAAGTGACCAAAGGCTGAAATTATTATCACCTTTGTTGCTATTATTTACATTAATATTTTTCAAGAAATAAATTTTGATTTCATTTCTTCTCTAGGTCAAAACATGATCAAGTTATCCCATTTAAAACACAAAAAGGAAACTTCTAGGACTTCCCAAACTTACCTTTTCCTTCACAAAACCTAATACCTATCCTAGATTACCTTTTTTTCTTAATGTCAAATGAAATAAATTCTTTCCAAATTTTACATAAGTGCCTAGAGTATTTATTGTTTTCACCTATGAAAGTAGGAATAAATTTTTTTTCCCCAATGCAAGCCATGTTTTATCTATTGTTATAAATTCCTAAAATTTTCACTTTTTGGAACCTTATACATTGCAATAAGGCACTTAAATCTTGTCACACTTTAGTGTTTTATACACATTAATGTTTGAGCTATTTTTGGTATAAAATTTGGGGGAAAACATGATGTTTATACATTCCTAAAGAATCCTTGAACCATTTCTTGCCAAGGGGTCAAAGTCCTAAATTATTTCCCAAGACTTGTTAGGAATTCTTAAACTGGTTCAAATGAGAATTTGTTTGCATATGATAATACCTTGATAATGTATGTATTTATGAAACCAAAAAAAAATTTCAACATGAATGCATCATTAAGCTTTAAGGACATGTCCAATTAAGGGGGTCCATTAGATTTTTTATGAGACATTCCTTTTTGGCACCCCAACCATGCTTGGACCTGTCTTTAAATCAATTTGGTTTCTTTTATTGTCCAATAATATATAAAAAGGCTAAAAAGTATTCCAATCCTTGTTTATTTTCATTCCCTCATGTAGTATCTTGAAGATTTTCTTTTATCAAAATTGGCAAGGTTAAACTAGTTTGATTTCCAATTATGATCACAAAAGGTCAAAATGAGACACACAAACTTCCTAAGGAATGCATGACTACATTAACATCATCAATGGTAACTTGTACACTAAAAGTTCCATCCAACACTTCAAAATTTTCAAAGTATTCAGTGACTAAATTTTTTTCTATTATGGATAGGCCCATTAATTTTTAATTTACCTTATCTATTACGTTCGTATGTTCTCAACTTTTCCCACATCTCATTTGAAGTTTTAAAACTCTTGATGAGTGTTATTTGATTATCATCATAATTAAAAGTAGTGTCTCACTAAACATTCTTATTTTTCAAGGTTTGAAATTGCATCTATTGATGCTAAATTAACTTTAGGACCATCTTGGCATCCATTATGTAGAGCAAGTTATTTCTTAGCAAATAATTTTTATTTCAACTTTCTCATCTTTATTTTTATTTTTCAGATTTAATTTGATCTTTTTAACTTTTGACTAATCATTCACACTCGTTCAAATGTTAATGTTATAAATGAAGCCATGGTTTGTTGTGATTATTAAATTCAACTTACAACCAACATGAAACTTTGTTCCTTCAATATTCAATACCAACCAAAAAAAAAATCAACAAAACACCACCTTCATTAGGTTTTTTATTTATTCTTTTTACAACCTACCTTGTTCTAATAACTTGTTAGAAGTTGTGATATTTGAACTTAGAAAAATAAAATAAAATAATCAAGGAGAACCCTCCTCCCAACTTTAAAATACACCAAAAATATTATGGTGCTTCACCTTTGTGCTATTTACATGAGCATAATGATGAAACCTTGCCAAACTCAATTAAATAACAAACACCCATTTGAAAGGGGAAAGGGAGGTAAAAAAGAGAGGACCATCATCTAACCAAGAGATAACACATTCAAAAAGTGCAAGCGCACCAATGAAAGGCATAAAAAAAACAATAGGAATCCACCAAAGAATCCCACCATTTGTTTTTGACCCACCAAAGTTGGTCAAAATTACAACCTAAAACTTAAAACCCTCACCAATTATGTGAAGCATGGCAGATAGTGAGATGGGTAAGATGGGTAAGAACTTGAACATAACGTTCAATTAGTTCACCAACCACTTGAGTCCTCTATGTAGTTGTCTTTCATTAATAACGTAATTAAAAATGAATTATCATCATCCTAATTTATGTTCATCCATTAACAAAACAATGTTAAAAAACAATTCTAATGATAATGATAATCGGAACTAATTTATGTGAACCAGGTATAGGGTACAATAGTGGTCGTTGTTGCAACAATTCTAAATGTGGACCACTTGCCATTTATATTGAATGGAATGGAATGGAACAACGTCTTTTGTAAACTCTATCTCCTTTCATGTGTCAATTTCATATAAGAATGAATTTCGTTCTTGCACTTCAAGAACATTTGGAGAATTTGTCTTCTCTTTGTCTTGGTGCAAATAAGGAAGATTTATTACATGTTACACATTACATCCCTTTGGCAAAAAAATATTTATTTTAACATGACATAACATTGACATATGAATGTGTGTTGTCTAATTAGGCTTTATGTGGATATGTTGACATTGTTCAATAGATTGTTAACAAAAGAGTATGTGTCAATGCAAAAGGTGTGAATAAGGAGATGCCTTTGTATTCAACATAAGGAAACAACCACAATGGAGTGATCTTGATGCTATGCATAATATTTAATCTCCTAGTTATTTTTTTGTTTGATAAATCATAAATTGTATGAATTTGTGTGTTTTTTTACAATTATGTAAATATTTAGGTGGGAATGATATGCACAAAAAATAAGAGGGAGTAAATGTGAAAGCATGATATGAGTAATGATCCAATGAAAATTGTGTTTTGAACACAAAACAAGAATGAACGGTGACCATATAATTAAGATATTAAAATTGTATAGAATTGTGTTTTTTTCACATAAATTGTGATTTTTTATGGACCATTTTTGTCATGAGTTTTTTTATGTTTGAGATTTTCTTCTCCTTTATTGTGGTTTGCATTCATTTATGGTGTTACAGAACAAGTGATGCTCACATCATTACTTATAGCAAAATCCATATGATAACAAACCATTTATATTCCTATAAATATGTTTTAAATGACATGGGTATTTATTTTCCAAAAGAGAATAAAACATTATGTATATTTGTCAAATTATGTAAATAAGATGAAGCAAAAGATAAAACAACTTGAAGATGCAATTTAGTACAAAAGAAAATGTGTATCTTTTAAAATTCATTTGATGATCCTTATCCCTTATGCAAATATGACCTACTACAAGAAAACAATCCATCTTGTTTATTGTATAATTTATTATACATGGATGTCATTTTTATATTTACAGTTTACTTATTAACACAGTAGCTTGGCATCTTTTACACTAATTATGTTATTTATAAAAATGTTCTATTTTTCAAATTTATCTTTTCAAGGAGGAAATTTAATGAAAATAACATAGATTTTTGAAATATTTCAAAATATTTTATTCTTGACATGATATATTCAAAATTCATTAAATATTCTATAAACATTTGTTGGAACTTCCTTTGTACTTAATCAAATGTAATTAAACGACCTCGAAAATATTATGAATATATTAAATCATATGTGTTTTCCACATCCTATGAATATGTCGTAAGGGTTGCAATTTTTTCTTAATGTCTGTTGTTTTTTTAATTAAATGCATGGGAGGATGAATGGCTTGTTACTAAAAAAGTTTTGCAAGAAGGAAAAAGAAGTGATCTACTTTGTGAATAATAAACAAATGCTTGCATATTGAATGCAAATTGAAATGGGCAAGATTTTTAAAACCATGCAAATTACAACAATTTTTTTTAATTCATTTTTTTTCCCATTTTTTATTTAGTGGAGACATGTTCAAAAGTTGACTTTTGATTTCAATTTTTATATTACGTAAGTATTTAATAAATTGGTTAAATCAATTGTATGTTAATCATAAATCACATGTTTCTCAACCTACTATCATCAAGTATCACACCAAGGTCTTGAAAACCTTAAGATTCTTTTGTGCATGTTGTTATTTAAAAGTGCATGACTCACATTCAAGTCAGTTATAAATCACATGTCTTGCTTAATGTTTTCTTTTCAATTTTCTACTATAGTGTCATTGGTGAAAAGTGATTTACCAATGAATGGCAACCTCTTCCTAGAACTTGCCAAAATAAAATAAAACCCTTTTATAGTTTGGCTACTTATAATAGCCATGAATAGAAAGCTAGTTACATTGGCCCAAAACAAATTTTTTTGGAATTGTTTTATAAAAAAAGCAAGGAATCTTGTGACAAAATTTTTTTTTTCCCAATTTTTTTTGCAATAGTGCAAAATTCTGCACAAAAAAAATGCTGATCTTGGTGTATTTCAAACCATTAAACCAGACTCTATATCCATACATTCTTTAATGGATTTGATGTTAATTCATTTTCATAATGTTCACAATTCCAAAAGCTGGTAACATTAAATTTAAAATGGGAATAACTTTTGTGAGTTTGCATTGGAAATCAGAATTACAAATAAATTAATATGAAATTCCATTATAATGATAAATTTGAAAATAAATTATCAACCTTTTCTATAATTAATATTTTAATATTTTCAATTTATTCGCAATTTTAATAAAAATAAAGAACAATATAATAAATTTACATTAATCATGTTCTATTGATTAAATCAGACATAATTTTTTTTAAAAAATGAAACTTGAACTTAAACCTTTTTCTAATATTTTAGTAGACATCTTTTAATCAAAATTAAAAATATATTCAATTCAACATTGAAAATGAAATATCCATCAAAATTGACAAGTTTATATTATTTTTATGAATGTTGTGTTTATGAAATTAGAACTAGATTTATTAAATGCATTCTAAACATCAAATTCATTAATATTTAGTGTGAAGTGATATCTAGCAATCTTTTAATATCATTTGCAAACATGACTTGAGGTGGACATTTTATTTTGCCTATTTTAATCACCCTTTGCATGGAATGAATGAACATTTTTTTTCCATTTACTTATTTTCTTATTTTGAATCAATAAAATATATTTCCTCCTTCAACTTCAATCTCTTTTACAACTGATGGAAACTCAACTTCTATAACTATTGAAGACTCAAGTCATCTACCAACAACTCATCTAACATCCTCAAATTTTGTTGAGCCTTTAAATTGTTAAGATTTTTGTTAGGTCAAAGTTCCAAAAAGACATCCCAAGATGGGCTGTCGAACTTTATGCAACTTCCATCCCAAGTTGCAACTTTCAAATATAAACAATTGATCGTAGCTGGTAGTGTGAAGCAGCGTGAAGCCCAAGTTCTTTAAACAAGATGGTATCTAGGTACCATCTCAAGCACAAATGTGTGCAAGACCTTGCAAACTTGGAACTAAATTGAGGCAGCAGAAAAATCTACTGCATCCAAGGATGAAAGAAATTGGCGAAAGATGGTTTCACTGTCTATTCCATCAGTGTGAACTGCAGTTTCATTCAAACAATCAGTGCCCACCGGTGGCTGGAAAGCCAGAGACTGTAAACCCACCCCCGGTTCACCTGCAATTTGCCAGATTATATACAAAAGGTGTCATGATCATCAAAGAAAGTCAGCATGCAACAACTACCATTTCAACCCAAAAATGCTGGATAGGTCACAGGTTCAGATATTAATTGATGCAAGGAGGAATGGGATCTTGTAGTCACTGCTAATGTCCAGTAGTAACAGAAATATGAGCACAGAATGATCTGCAATCTGGGTAACACCCAAGCCATGATGTTTCATGCAATTTGCAAGCAACCCTTTCAACACATAATTGTCA
>Ga0116227_10013008_pt1 | contig 13289 bp, 7 predicted proteins | sample S1TSphgellanicum_FD_89693 | JGI IMG/M metagenome (GOLD analysis project Ga0116227, IMG submission 89693) | Host-associated microbial communities from peat moss isolated from Minnesota, USA - S1T2_Fb - Sphagnum magellanicum MG | ecosystem: Host-associated > Plants > Peat moss > Unclassified...
CGAGGTGTTTTGCCCCTTGCTGTCGAGCTCTAAACATTCGGGAGTCCCGGAAGACTCCCAACCTCCAACTTTTCCAAGTGTTGGGCTTCACCCCCACACTTGGCCAAAGTGGGGTTGCGACAATAGTGATTTTCCTTGTGGATGTTCCCAGATAGGAATTTCAATTGATCCTCATTTGGAGATTGGGCAAATTTGGGAATTATGGAATGGGAAGATGAAGGATTGAGTTGTAATTCTTACCTTGTGTAAGCTTTTGGGTTGTTGAAAGAGTGTGGGTTTTTGGTTGGGGATGGACCTAAGTGAGAAATAATGTCATTATGAGGATTGTTGAAGTTTAATGAAAGTGAATTCAGGGAATTCTAATTCATCCAAAGCTTGTAGTGTTATAGATATATTTCGTATGTGGTAGATAGTGTACTTACCATATAAAATGTACAATTATGTTTTGATGATGGAAGTTGTAGTTTAGGTTTTGCGTGTAATCCATTGAACATGATGCAAACAAAAAACCTTAAGTTTGAATCTTTTTGGCTACAATACATGCTACATTTCAAAGTTACATCTATAACCTTCCATTGGTCCTCTTAAACTTAGAAAGGAAAATAGATCAGCCTCAAATGGATTTTTGGTGAAAGAAGAATTGCATTCCAAAAAACAACTTTGAAAAAAAGTAATTGTTCTCCTTTTAGTTATTTGCAACTTAAAAAAACATTGAACCTTGTCCCTAGTAAAAAAATATTGTGTTTTAGATCCCTTTTACATTATAGGTTAAAACTTGTCCATGAGCATCAAAATATATATCTAATTGGAAGAAAATGCATTGCAAGATATGTCAAGTCCACTTTGCACGAAGGTTGAAGGCCTAAGGTAGCAAAGAAATGTGAATGGATGAAAAATGGACATTAAATGCACTATGGGTAATGTTTCATGGTCTAGCAGACTTCATGTTAGGCCCATCTATTTGAAGGGGCTTGGTGTGAAGTTCATTAGACAATTAGCCCAAGGAGAATATTAGTTAATTCCTTCCAAATTTTGTTACCCTAGTTCACCTTAAAAACCTTCACATTACAAATAAAGGTCATTTCTTTCATTTTCTCATAATTTAAAAGCTTGTTGTTTTTATGTTTGTTGGATGGTTGCTTTTTATAATATTTTTCACAATTTTCTTTTGTGTAATGGAAGGCTATTCATATGATGGAAATGGCTTTGAGTCCTAGCATTGGAGCTAGAATTATCCTTGGGTGTCTTTAATTATAAAATGCATGTTCTTTAGGGCATCCAAAATACAATGTTTTCCAATTAGTTGATTATGGTTTAAAGCCTCTTTCTTTTGTTGAAGAGTTAGAAAAAATTGATGAGTAGGTGTTTCCAATTAAAAAAATGTTGGGTTAACTATACAAATTCATTAAAGGAAGCACCCTCCAAGAAGGAAAGATGCCACATGTAAGGGAGAAATTAAAGGTGGGTTCATTCATAATAAAAGGAGTTTTATTTTCAAATTTGATTGCTTAAAATGAATGTTGAATCTGAAATGTTTTTTGAATATTCTTTAATGTTTTTGGAATTTTTTAAAAAGAAATAATTAAAATATTATATTATTAAATTTAATTACAAAGACAATAAAATCTAGGAGTTGAACCTTAGGTTCTGTTAAAACTTAATATGACATTCAAAATGCAAGATAAAACTATGCCAAAGGAAAATAAAAGAGAAGGAGAGTCAAATTTCCCCTTCAACCCATGATGAATTGAATCTCCTCCTATTTCCTTTGTTTTGCATGTGTTTACTTGTGTACCTAAGGGCTTACCATGTTATGGGATACCTAAGGGAGATTTAGGAGATTACACAAAGCCCACCTAAGGGATAATTTAGTTAAGGAATGTAAAAGCAAGGGATATCTAACGATTACTTAGGGTTGATTCATGGTGCAAGAAGGGGTTACATAGTTTTACCTTGGGGCTTATCTAGGATAGGGGCTATTATAAGCTTGCATTAGGGGCTACATAAAGCCGACTTAAGTTATGGAATACATAGTTATAGGTTATTTAGAGGATTACCTAGGGGTTGTTTTTTCAATCCTACAATGGATTAAAATGGTTGCTAACATTATTTAATTTGTAATATTTTAAGAAGGTATTCATTTTTATGAAATAAAGGGTGAAAGCACATTATGGTGACCCCTCATTAGTAAGGATGTGTCCCTAGTTCATTAGGAGTTTCATTAACCATTTAGGTGAAATCACCATTAATTTGTTAGATTAGAAATCTAGTGAATTCACCAAACCACTAAGCGATCAGTGACGGGTTGGTATGGACAAGCGAATTCACTAAAAATTAATCAAATTAGAAATTGCCACATGACATTTATTATTTAAATTAAAATTAGAACTTTAAATTTAAATATTTTATTTAATATTAATTAGAAATTTTCAGTTTATATCTTCACAAAAATTATTTATATATACATAACATGGGTCAACATACACCATTGACCACATGGAAGTTTTCACCAAGATTTGAACCTTGGATTACAAAGTAATAAGCTATTGCCTTTGTCATCCAACCACTTCATTTCATTGTCAAATCAAGTGATGATTGTATTTAATACATTGTTTATTCCAAATGTTTTGCAAAAGCCAACTTTAACTAATATTATCTTTTTCATACTATGTCCAAATGAAAACTTTTAAAGTTCAATCTCGAAGATTTTTCCAAGATGCACACATCTTTAATATTTTAAAGAATTATTATTATTATTATTTTCCTGAAAATGTATTTGAATCTTGCAATTGAATACGTATCAAGAATGGTGTCTTGAAATTATTTATTTAAAAAACTTATTATCTTTCTCATATTTTGTCCAATGAAAAACTTTAAATTTCATTCTAGAATATTTTTCCAAGATGTACACATCATTAACATTTTTAAGAAAAAAACTACTTACGTTGATAGAAAATACATTGGAAACTTGCAATTTAATGCATTTCAACAATGCTCTTTCAAAGTTTTTATTCTCTTTAATAATTATTATCTTTTTCATACTTTGTCCAAATGAAAAAAATTAAATTCATTATATATATTCCAAGATTTTCACACATAAAAATAGTTTAAGAAAATAAAAATCAATTAATTTGATTGAAAATGTATTTAATTTGGTTATTTAATATATTCCAAAAATATTTTTTAAGATTCTTTTTTCAAATAACATAATTTGTGAATAAGTCTATTTTTAAAAAATTATTTTTGCCCAAATATTTTATTTTTGATAATGATATATATTATTACATTGTATTTCCCCACATTTTATACATATATTTAATCAATATAAATATTATTATATTAATTATAATTATTTAATAATTGAATTAAATGTGTAATATTTAAGTTATTAAACACATAACATTATTTTAAAAAACGTTGTAATGTTATATAAAGTATTAACATTATGTAAAATAGTAACATTATATGTAAACTTTTTAGTTATTAGTTTATACACATATAATATTTTTAATGTTGTAAAATTTATTGAAGTTTATTTTGAAGAATATTTTCATCTAATTTTTTTTGAAAATAAATTTAATACAAACTATAACATGTTTAATATGAGTACCAAATCTTTTAATAAGTTAATAAATTTCTACATTCAATAAATATTATATTTCTATGAATTTATAAATAATTTGAATAATAAAAAAATGAACCTTAATGAATTAAATATAAATGATTTCACCCATGGTGACATCACATTAGGTTAAAACACTAGTTAGTGAACCCATTGCATTTTTGAGGTCTCTTAGTGAAATGGATTAATGAATTAGACCGATGTTGCCTAGTAGTGCCCTTTGGTGCACTTTTGGGTTTAGTATTATAGTACATACAATATACTTGTTGCAAAAACATGGTACATTAATTTTGGGTATCAATTTTGGTTTTTGGGCCCTAAAATTATTATTTTTATAAAACTAATGTTACATAATATTATTTAAAAAAAATAATTTTTTTCATTATCTATATTGAAGCATCCATGGGTATATTTATAGTATAAATTGGTATGATAGGGTCATTATCTCATTTTAACTACATTAACTTTAAGGTTTCATTAGTCATTAAAGTAATATATTTTAGTGAAATTTTTTAAATGACCCATTTAGCTATGCTTGTTGACTTCCATGTGAATGTGGTTACTTGTCAAAATTTCAATTTACCACATTTATCACATCTCTGCTAAAAAGATTCATATTTTCAGATGAAAATTTTCAAATTGGTCTATGGTATCCAAACATGGTTCAAATTATGTCAAATGACATGGTTCAATATACCTTCAACTTTCATAAACATAAAATATTATTTAAATTATTTTTGGAATATATTTGTGTTTTTGAATACATAGGTAGACTACATTTATTTCCACAAATATATTCGAATCTCCGACTTTATAAGATGAAAATAAATAAATATATTTTAATATCTTGTCTAAGTTGTATTCTAATATAATATGCAAAAAAATTGTAAAGTTTTTTCAAAAGTTTGAGGTGGAATACATTCAAACATGTAGACCTCAGAAAGTAATACAATGTAACTCCCCCAAAAGGTGTCAACAGAATGTGCTTTCACCCTAAACTATTATTCCAATTGACCCCCATTGGATCATAATCAAATTGTTTGACTAAACCAAATGAAATGCTTTAAAAATTTCATAAATGAAAGATCACAATCCATATAAAACTCATAAATGGACTTCTAATTTTCATTGTTATCAAATAATTACATGCATGTCTTCCTCGAAATTCATGTGGATGATTACCTAACTAAAATTGTGATTTAAGGTGTTATTGACAAAAAAAAACAAAAAACATGATGGACTTTTAAAGGTCACAAAACTACTTGATTCTAGAAAGTCCTTTTTAAGAATAAATTTAATTTTTGCAACCTTGTCCTTTCATTATGTTTTATATAATGTAAATGAAGTTTAACTATCTTGTTTTAGTTGAAAATAATAAACTTTGGTTCCTCAAATGTGATGGTAAGAGGGTGATGTCTATGAGATAAAACATTTTGTGTTGAAATTTGGTCAAAATGGACTTCTAATATGCCAAAAATGATTCACCCTAGCTTGTAATTACTGTTCTAAAGATAATTATATTATGTTAAGGTTTTTATTAAAACACTGTCAAAAAAATGTCATTTCCAAATATTTTCAAATCATTTTATTAAAATTTTAAGTAACAAAGACAATGGTTACAATTGTTATAAAAGTGTTTTTGGGTATCTTTTATTCATAACTTGATGATTTCAAATTTATTCACATCTTTTCATGATATATTATGAATATTGTTATATAAATAAATCCAAAATCTTGAACACTAATTTAAATTTCCATTTAAAAATTAATTAGACAAGTATACTCTAATTGTAGAATCACATCAAATTTCACATGATGTAACCTCACCACAAATTACCCAAATTATAGGATAAAAAGAAAAAATTCAAAACAAATCAGAACTTTTTCTAAAACAAATATTAATAAACAATTCATCAAAAGTAATTTTAATATTCAAAGCAACCACGACTTTATTGCCGAATATGGTTACACTAATACAAAAATTGTAGTTATTCATTTATAAATATGATATCACTCTCCATGTCCACAAATTATATATTGAATTTTTTTCTAATTTTGTAATGCCATAGTGACAAGTTAGCTATGGTTTCTTGCATCTTGTGGCCTCATGTAATACATTTTCATCTTTCTCATTTTCCTTAATGAAATTTTTTTCAATATTTCTATCCATTTCTTTTCCTTGTGTTACATTTTTTGCATGGTGAATTTTGGCCTCAACTTCAACTATGGCTATCCCTCTCACCTTTCAACTCTTGCCCTTGCTTCAATGCTATTTTTTCTATTCACCTTTCAAATTATTTTTCAACTTCCAAAGTCCAACACGTTTCTAGTCCCAAGCCTTAGCAATGACATTATGAAGAAGGAAGTAATGGGATGTGATGAAGAAGATGAAAGGAGAAACCCTAGCCCAATAATTTAAGCCATTACATAAAATATCAAGCTAAAAAACAAAATTTGCATGCGCTACCTTTTTTGACTCTCTTATAATATGTTAACGTACCTCAACAAAGTCTATAATCACTTTACATTACACTTGACAACTTGGGACCACACATAAATGAATTTTTTGAATTTCCATTGGACAGAATTTGGACAGCGTTTGGATGTGTTTTGAGGGCTCTTCACATTTCCATGGTCACAGTCCCTCACCGTAACGAAAAGGGCGCCTTAGTAGATATGTTCTCCATTAGCTACTTATACCTAGATAGCATGCAATTTTGCAGCAAAATGATACTCACCAAGTCGCCAAGACTCATGATTGCAAACCTGATACTCAATTCATTATGTGGCCGTACATGATAATATCCTGGGTAAATTTTATAAAATGATATTATGAATAAATAAAGGGGATTGAACACACTAAATTGAAACTACAGATTTAGAGAACAAGATTTGTAAACCAATGTTATTTAACTAGCTGGGCTATGTTATTGGAGAACTCTTAAGGTTGGGTGTGGTAATTGGGAGGGAAAGTGTGCATGACTCATAGTGCAATTGTTATGTAATTCGATTTATGTATTTACTATGTAAAAGGGTTATCTAACTTGGCCATAGTGTGTGTCAGTAATACTGTAGTATCCAGCAACACCCTCCACATGCTGTTTCTTCCTCAAGGCTTACTAAATTCTTCAGGCAATTTTCCTGCCAAAAGGAATGTGTTGAAATTGTTGATGTATCCATTTCCAACTGCTTCAACCATAGTAAGTTAAAGTCAGATTGAAGAAAATCACTCTCAAAAGCAGAAATAGTAACTAGGGTTTTAGGAAAATGTGTTCTTCTATTTATCAGCCGGAATCTGTTTCAACAGGAAAAATAATTACATCTTGGCTATGTTGTTTGGGGGGACCCCATTTGTGGGGATAGTCTGAAGGTGGTAAAGCACTAGGAGAAATTTCCTATTGCATTTGGAGGGCACCTTATATTCAAGAATATCCTTGCTTGAACAGAGGAGGAATATCTATGAGTAGGTGTAAGAACCCTCTCCCTCTTAGGTCTCATGTGTATAGGTTCATGATAACCTTTGCCTCGTGCATTGTGCTGGGTAAAGGCCAAAGTGGGGACATTCCCAAAATGTAGAGCCAAAATTTGCTACCATCTTGTCCTAGGTCCCTTATTTTGTAAATGCGCCAACATTGAGGCTTAACCTTATGCTTAATGGAGCTTTAGTGGACTTACTGAAGGACCCCAGTTTTCAAATTTGTAACCAAAAGTAGATGATATACCTTAGAAAGATGTGTCCTTCCCTGATCTCCTCAGGTCCTCCATTGCACACACTCTCAGGGACAGAGTCTGTACCGTCAGAGTGTGAGAAAGTAGTTTCCAGGAAACAGATGTAAAAGCCCACTGAAACACCTGGGAGTTCGAAGTTGCAGGCTCTCTCAAACAGCCTTTTTGTGACTTTGCAAGAAAAAAGTATTGGGGTGGGGGTGGTGGAGGCGTTTGAGAGGCTGGGTTGGGGGACCAGACACCAGACGCACAGCCTGTAATCAAACTTTGTGGTATTAAAAATTGGTGAGCAAACTTCTCCAACTAGTATTGAAGTTGTTGAAGAGAAATTTACCCTCCCTGAGTCCCCACCCATCTCTAAGGAACAGCTTTGGGATATGGTTGGTTCACCATAATATTTGATTTGAACTTGGAAGATCAGATCTAGGGGGGACTTTGGACGGGCTCGGGGGGCTATGGTTTTGCCTTGGCGTGTAGAAGTCTGTCAATAAGACAGTTATTGGGCTATGATGAGTCTTTGACTGTGATCTTATAGCATCGTATGAACTGCAACACATTTCTTCTCCCCTGGCCAAAGGTATGGTCAATGCCCCCCAGTCAATGGATTGGCTCATGGGCATCTCTGTTTGAGTTGGCAGGAGCTCAACCGAGTGTGGCAGGCGGAGAATTGCAATTTGCAATGATATGGAGCAGGAACCAGGATGAGAGAGAGAGAGAGCCTACAAAGAGGAAGACAAGTGTCCATACTACATTAGCCGCGCACATTGCTGGAGCCCTAGCAAGTGGTTCTTGATTCAGTCTCTTAATGAACCTTTACATTGCTACATGTCAACTCATATGTGTTGTAGCTTTTGCAGCGGCTCTAGTAGGTGTGCTCTATTGCTTGTAAAAGAAGGTTCGTTGTTGCAAAAAGGTTAAACAAGGATTGAATAGACACTTGTAACTTGCCAATGGAAAGTGCAACTTTGAAAATTGAGGCAATACCCATGTGGGCTAGGCGACACTTTTGCTATCTTGTCAACATAAAGTGCATGCCCTTTGAAAAACAAGGTTATAGCCAAAGCGTCCAAGTGAGCAAGAGACACTCACTAAGTTGTTGGTTAAAAAGTCCATCTTTGAAAAAGGATGCATAAGGTTCAAGAAGATCGGACACAAGAGAATTGTCAATTCATCAAAGTGTGCGTTCAGAAAAGAAGGTGCAATGACCACAAGCTGGGTAAAGAAATACATGCTTGCTAACTTCTCTCAACAAGAGGTTCTTTCCCTCCCATGACATAGCCCCGTACATGGTCTACATTTTGTTCCTATCTTTTATCTGACAGAATGCATTTGTAGAGAGGTACATTTATTCTCCTCTTCTAGTTTGAATAGTTCACATCTGGATTGGAGTTTTGGATTGCTCCTTATTTTTCCCCAAATATGCAATGAAGTTGAACCCTGAAACTGCACCCATTGACATCTCCAAATATAGCCCCTGCCAGAAGAGCTCCGTAGGTTGTTCAATAGGCACATATGAACATTTGAAGGCTTCATCAAATATTAAAGAATGTTGTTTGTTTGTTTTGTTTGTCACATTGAGAGCTCCCAATCCATGGTGCCCCCCCTGTGCTCTTGGTACCCTTGGAAAGCCTTTGATGAGTAGAGGTGCACCAAGGGTGGTTTGTAATGTTTAGGCCTATGGTGCAAGAGTTAAATTGAATATCGATGAATTTTGTCAAAGAAAATTCAACATAACCAAAACCAAGAAACTTAGGGAAATTGGGGCAAGCTTTTGGTATTGTTGGAAAGCCCTTGACAAGTTGGATTTCTTGGAGACTATTTCAGAAATTTTAGACCTAAGAGTGGGTAATTATTGAGTTCTAGGTAATTTTTGTTATTTGAAATTAATTTACAATTTACAATTATTTTTTCCACAGTTGGGCTCTATCATCAGGGTCTTGTTCACACTTGGAGGAATTACGTAAACTTGTTCACACTGGAGCCAATGGCTCGGGTCACAAATAGTGTTCATCTATGCAAAGGCTATCTTGAATTGGCAAGAAGAGTGACTAAATCCTGCTTATATGCATTAGCCATGAAAGGAAGCAAGGTGGAATTATAACAGCATCTTTGGTTTCATCATTGGGTTATCGTGGAGATGAAGATTTAAGCCAGGGGAAGGGTCCTTGGATGTGAAACCAACTGGAATTGTTTCTTGCCACCACCATATAGAGCTAACCTGATGACATTTAGGCAATATCTACAATGTAGAATATAGGTTTTAATCGTTAGAATACAGTAGTGGGTCAAAGTTTCACTTGGTATTTTCTTGTATTTTCTTCCAAATGGGCTCTTCTTGCATCAAATTATAGGACCTTGAAATTCCATTTGCACATGGTCTCCACCCACATGTCATGTATCCCAAACTTTTCCCCTTCGACAATAGAGCAACAACAAATTGCATACATCTGTACTTGTGGCTATCATGTTAGCACAATGACTTGCTACACTGTTAATTGTTGAAATCATCATTATTGTAATGTTAATTACAATTTATTTTCATAGCTATAAAATATTACTTCCTACAACTTGTATCATTATTATGATAATAACTCAAATTGGTCATTGGCAATAATTTTCTCTCATCTATTAATTATCTACTGATTAAAAAAAAATTCTTTATCTTTTCCAGGGGAAAATTGTGAGTAGTGACTGCAGATGTATTAAGCAAAAAAGCGGTTGTCACCAAAGTGAAGGGAGGATTGAGGGTAAAGCCCTACAAGTAACTCCAATCTCAACATAGAGTTAATTACAGAAAACAACAGTCGCTTCTGTAAAATACTGGAAGGTAAAAAACCTGAAAACAATGGAAGCTACTTTTTTGAAAGAAAATTGATTGTTTTAAAGGACGCAACAATCAAATGAAAAAGTAGCATGTTGGAGGAACGAATCAAAAAAATCCCATTTTTTTTCCTAAATTGATGTTTTAAGAAGCGTTTTGTTTCACCCAGTACATGGAGGGCAAACATGTAGATGCTGTTTTCAAGAAAAACACTTTGTGACTCGAAAATTGTGGAGATTTGAAGTTCGCCATAAAAAGAGAATTGAGCACTTCTTAAGCTTACCATAAAACTTTTGGTTCCTTTACAGAAGTGATTCCCAAAATCTGGATGTCCAGCACCTCAGGTTTGATCCCAAATTGGGTGGGGGGTTTGCTTGCTGGCCGTCTACAAGTAGTTCTCTGCATGATTACTGATAACCAACCAGCAGTTTCTTCTCTGGTTCTGTGTATAAGCATGTACTGTGTACCCAGGAAAAAAAACACAACAAGAAGCAGGTCTTACCTAAGATATAAAATATAATGTGAAGGAGTGATATAATTCATGCTACTTACACCCATCCCCCAACGGGTACCTGGCTGATAACTCTTGGAGCATGTGGATTGGACTTGGCACTCCCCCAAAAGAAAAAAAAACTCAAACAAAATATAATAGTAGGTTATAGTCTCAAACCACTGTAATAGCCCATCATGTGCTCCATAACCTCCACCATGAAGTTCAGTAAGTATTCAAAACCGCCACCCTTCTTTCAATTATAAGGAAAAGGGTTTTTATAAGTCTTTTCTGAACAAACAAGAGTAGTGAGTCTGGAGTAAGTTACCATAGAAAGAGTTAACAAGATTCTCTGTGACTCCCAAAATTACTCTACTTCAAATATACGAAATTCACCCAGGGTAAACCTGACACCTGACCTGACTTGGGCTGGCTGGACCAGAACTCACAGGTAGTAAATAAAAACCTGCCCCCCCCTTTCTCTCCCTGACTTCTAGCAACTAAGAAGTTACTAAAGTTACTCCGTTTACACAACAAAAAAAATCAATTGAATAGCATTGAAGGCACCCTTCTTCAATATCACATCGATGGCCATTAACAACAGAAAAAATAAATATTAATAACAAGTAGCTCTAGCCAGCCATCAACAGTATTTTGACTGAAGAAGAAATCATGGCATTACCATCAAATTTTTCCTTGGACAAAGAACATTAAAAATTTTGTTTAAGAAAATTAAAAAATTGACAGAAAATTTAAGACAGTAGGCAAGGGGGGAAAAATATACCCATCCCGGGGAAAAAAGAAAACAGAGTCCCATGTACCTCTCCGTACTCTCAAAGCAAATACCATTAAAGTCTTTCAAAACAAAAAATAATAAAATATATTTTCTGGTTTCAACGAACCTATGTAATACTATTTTCAATTTATAAAATCGTAGCAGAGAAGAGAGAGAGAGAAAACTGGAGGGGTCAAGACTCAAGAGTGGTGGAAACAAGACAAAAGAACAGCAGCAGTTAAGTTGGAAAGATAAACTAAGGAATAAAAAATATTAAAACTAGGGAGAGAGACAGAGAGAGAAAGTACTTAGCCGCGTTAAAAGTGAGCTGCTCCACTCAGCGCAGCTCCCGCGCTAAAGCACAAGTTCACGTCCGGCCAGTTATTTATTTTGTGGCCAATATAGTGAATAAAAAATTTAGAAAAACTTGGAAAAGCGTGTTTTCGCAGTGTAAAATGCGGTATTTCTCTCTCTCAATTTTGTGATATAGCCATACCTGAGCCATTCACAAGAGAAATTAGTCAATATAGCTGCAACAAGTCATGGAGGAACGTAAAAAATTTTATGAATCCTGCTATATTTTGGCAACCAGCAAGAACCTATTGTCTAAATATGGCGACTTCAGAAATGGTTTCCTTGAAATCTGAGACTTTGGGTCATTTTATTAGCAAAAAATATTTTGTATGAGTTGCACTGAATTTTTTGGTTGCAGAGTGGCGTAAATACGCCCCAAAAGAAAAACGCTCTAAAATGTGGTTTTTCATTTAGAAATTTGGAACTATTGCAAAAATAAATAAATTGAAAAAAAAACATTGCCTGGGACTTCTACTGTAACTACAGGGAGGGGACTCAGGTGCAGTAATCATTGTTAGTAAAACCGCGGGCATTTACTGGAGAAGTCTCAGGTAGGCAGCAAAAACGGCCGAACAACAACACCAACAACTGCGACTACCTCCGTGACTCTATTGGGACGACATTACGCCACTGGGTTGGTTGCTCCATCCATGGAACTCACGTGGGTGATGGACACGGGAGCGGGGAAAGTGGGGAAAGTGGTTTTTGCTGTTTGAAGGTAGTGATGGTGGTGTGTGTGGACGTTTGGAGTTTGATTTATAGGCTAGTCATACCAGCCAGCCAGCCAGCCAGCCACGCCGGCCGGCAGGCAGGCACTCCCCATCACCTCCTCTCGGCTTCATCAGGTTTGATGATCCAGGCTCCCAGCTCGTGAAGACTCTCCTCATCACTACTACTACCACCACCTACCATATTCAGTTATTGAAGCTTTGTGATTTTATTGTTTGTGATATATTCGTTGTGGTCATTGCCGTGCACGTGTTTACCGGTCTTCAGAAAAACATCATCCCCTGGGGTGAGGGAGGGAGGGAGGGAAGGAGGGAGTTGGGGTTTAGGGTCTTGCAAAAGCTGCTAAGATCATTTCATTTACTAGCTTAATTTGTGTCTGTTTAGTCCTCTGCTGCTTCCTTCTATTATGTATGCGCCACCACTTTTTTCTTTGGGGTTGGGCGGGCGGAAAGTGCGGGTCAACTGAAATATGATGTTTTGTCGAAAATCTTCCAGCCACAGTTCAAATCTTAAGCTCCTTTGGTAACAAGCGGTAACAGCAGCAGTGTAGCAGGTGCTAATAAGCCAAGGGGTAAATTTAGCAAAAATCGTGTTATTTTAATCCAGCCCAGGTCTCTTTCAGCGCTTGAGATTGTTCTCAGAGACTACAGTAACAAGAGTAATAAAAGCAGCCGGAGGATTAAAAGAAATCCTTGAGAGAGAGGATGAAGTTTCATCCATGGTCTCTTGTTGGAAGGAAGGGGTTAGTAAACCAAGGCTGCCCTCTGAGTGC
>Ga0116227_10013010_pt1 | contig 13287 bp, 5 predicted proteins | sample S1TSphgellanicum_FD_89693 | JGI IMG/M metagenome (GOLD analysis project Ga0116227, IMG submission 89693) | Host-associated microbial communities from peat moss isolated from Minnesota, USA - S1T2_Fb - Sphagnum magellanicum MG | ecosystem: Host-associated > Plants > Peat moss > Unclassified...
AGGTTTTTTGGGGGATGGGTTTGGGGTGAAGGGTAGAGTGGGGGTTTGGGTTGTGGTTCTTTCACCTTCAATTCCATTTAACTATGGTTTGAGTATATATGGGAGTCTTAAGACCATCCAAGTAAAGAAAAAAAAAAAGCCAGGCACGGGCGGATTGTGTCCGACCGTCATGGGTACCCACTAGTATGGGTTAAATCTTTTAGTGGCACCCTAGTTGTAATTAAGTTGTAACTACAAAAAATTAAATCCCACATGCTTTCTGTTTGATTTAATTTTGTAATTAATTTGAAATTTATAATTAATCATTTGACATAATTATTTGGAATTTAATTATTTAAATTAAATATATGATAATTAATTACCTATATTGATTATTTGAATTAATCAATTAAATTTATATAAATAGTTAGTAAGTTTAAGTAATTAGTGATTAAATAAATAATCAATTATTATCTGAATTACTTAAATACTAATTAATCAAAGTTGATTAATGAATTCATATGAATAATTTATTATTTAGTTTACTTAATTAGTTCATGGTAATTAAATATATTGCATATTAATTATTAATTTAAAAATTATAACAAATAATTCATTCTAAAATATTAAATAATAAACATGAATTTGAATAGAAAACATTGAGTTATATAAAGACATATTCATAAATACACCCTTATTGAATGTTTAATAAAATATATACATTTTTTAAAATTTCAATTTAAAAATAGAATTTCACCTTTCATGAAATTTTATGGTTTAATATGTATGTATACCAACATAATATTGTGAATTCCAATGTAGTGAAATATTATTAACACAACAATTGAACATCAATCACAAAAAATAGGACTATAATATTTATTACATTGTTTATTTATTTAATTATTTAGATAATTATGAAAATGAATTATTTTAATTAATCAATTCAATAAAGGAATCAACTTGTATTAATGAAGCATTTAATAATTTAATTTAGAAAAGTTTGAAGTGTATAAACAATGATATCTGTATGTACATGCTCATAAACACTTTAATACACCATTATAATCTAGTTAAAAGCTTGCATTTACACTTTCAATGAATTGCACAATCTGTAAATCTTTTAATAGTATGAGTTACCAAATAGTTGACAACTAATTATAAATGAATTGAATGCTCTAGTTCCAAAATAATGGACAATAATAATTATGTAGTGAAACCATAATGGCACATTTGATTGTAACTTAATTGTAAAATTAGTTAGTTTAGTTGATTCTTAGTTGCAAACAAGTTGCAAGTTCCAAATGTTATGGACTTTTACCTAACCATACAAATGGCATGAGCATACGCATCAACACCGTACATTAGTTGCAAAGCAGTTGTTCATTCAACGCTAAAGTTACACTAGTTGTAACAGAGTTGAGATTAACCACTTCATTGCAACTTATGATGATGGTCAAATTATGATTGATTATCACCATGTATATTTTGCATAAATACGCTCATATAAAATCCAAGTTGCAACTATTGTGCAATTAAATTACAATTATAAAATATTCTAACGTGGCATTTTAATTATTAATTCATCGTATTTTCTTTAATGTAGTTGTACCCAAATTGCACAGTAGTTTCCATGACGATGTAATTGCATGCCAATCTAGTCTCCACGGACTCATATTGAAGTGCAAGCCATCCTTCTTGGTTGCTAGGCTTATCTTACAAATTCATAATTTTTTAATTACATTCTCCCAAAGCCACCAAAACATCAATTTGTTTTCTTGACCTCCCCTTCTTCCAAAAATGATAGATTATTAAAAGTGATCCTAGAAGGGGGAAAGCCTTGAATGTTAATTGTGTGTTCACCAATGGACAACTTTAATTTATTTTGGATGTAGACACACCTTACAAATTACTTAGCAAATCCCACAAAGCCACAAGTTGAGATGTTGTCAATGAAAGGATATTAATCACTTTATGTCATGCCACCTACATTCTTGTTTATTCACTTGGTCTTGTTGTGCACTTGACATATTACTCATGCATCTTGCCTAGGTGATGTCTTTTATCCTAACCCCATCACTTTCCTTATAGTCTTCAAACCTTGTTCATCTTTGTTTGTTTTGAAATGAAACCCAACACAACCAATTTATGAAATCATCATCACTCTCTAGTTCTTCAAACAATCACTCTTATTATTCCACGACATGAAGATTGATGATATGTTTGGGTCCTTCTGTGGCCACCAAATCTCCTAGGCCATCATCTAACATATCTTCATCTTGAGAAACCTCTTGCTTGAAATCCTCACTTATGCAACATTCAAAGGGCACTTTATCTATGCCAACCATTTTGCATACCTCTTATCTTACCATGGCCCACTTTTCACTACTCTATTCATGGGATTCCTTAAGAACTTTGATATTCAATTTTCACATTTCATTTGTCATCCTTTTCTTTTGATTAATATGATTTCCCATATTCCTCACTAGACCCCATCTCTCTTGCATAGGCCAAGTACTAGCTTTCCATCAAGTCTGCTACTAGTGCAACCATGTTCACTATGTACAAAAAGACATTACACCAAAATGTGGCATATATGATTGCACAAATGACTACATTTGTAGTCATATATGGCATTTGTAACTACATGATTACGTAGTTGATTCAAATTTGTTGTTATGCTATTAATCAATTTTATAGTGGTGCAATCATATATGTCATTAATCATGTAATTTCCATGACTACAATCAAGAAAAACATGCTTAATTTTAATAGATTGTGATATGATAGTTGTCTATTTTGATGTATTAAAATAAATAATATATATTTATTAATTTATTAAATGTAAACATGTGGTTATTTGCAATGGAGCCACATGGATGGTCCTAAAAAATTAGATTGTGCAATCCTACCCATTGGATCCCAAAATATCAAGTATGCCATCATGGATGACCTAGGTTTAGGTATCTTACAAACTTAAATAGGTTAGGTAGGTAAATAGCCCAAAGTAGGTAAGTAAATAAGCGTAAACAATTGTAAAAAATTGTCAATTTGTGATTACATATTGTGACTAAAACATAGTTACAACTAAAAAATTTCTTAGTTGCATAAGTGAAGTTGCATTGTACCTTTGGTCACAAATGATGACTCAACATGACGTTAACACATTCCCATGGATGAAATATGTAGTCAATGTATACATTCCCATCCTTTGACTAGCATATAACATTTGTAACTAGTAACCATTTTTTGCAACTAGTAAATAACCCTATCAATAATTGCCATTTGTCAATTAAATTTTTTTGGGAAATTTTTTAAATTTTTTAAAATATTAATCTAGGCCCTCCATTATTGATGGCCATAAATTTCAACAAAATTTTAATTAGATTTTGCCACGTGGAAAAAATTGGCAATTTTTTTATAAATGATTCTATATTATAATAAATATATAATGAAGAAAAATTAACATGGTCCAATTTCAACATTTTACATAATGACATTTCAACAAAAGGTAAATTTGGCACATGGCACTAGGAAGAATTTTGGAAAAATAAATTAAAATAAATATTTACTTACATAGGTGGGTAAAAAACACTTACTTACCTAAAAATACATACTTACTTAGGCTACGTATTTACTTACCCACCTATCTACCTAGCTAGGAAGGTAGGTAAGTAGATAGAAGGTAGGTGAATTAAAAAGTAACCATGTAAATACCTTTATTTTATTTTATGTTTTGCTTTTAAAGTTAAGCTTCTTTGAGATCATCCCAAATGACACATAATTTTTAATGTGAAATAAAATACACCTTTTTATATAGTTTGTAAAATGACACTAAAAAACAAAACATATAGGTTAATATTTTAATTCCATTCGAGTCACAAATTTGGTTGTAATTAAAAAAGATTCTCCCACAAGCTTTGTGTGTGTGTGTGTGTGTTTTTTTTTGGTTTTATAAATTATACAATTAAATAAGTAAAAAATAACTAACTAGCTAACTAACTAATTACCTACCCATCCACCCACTTACAAAACTACCTACTACACATTTGAAAAAAATATTTCAATAATTTAAAAAGTAACACTATTCATTATTATTCCATAGATTCCAATAACTAATCAATGGGTTCATAGTAATTATTCAAGAATGTTATTAATTATGTCATCAAATACTTTTAATGTCTAAATAACTAATCAATTCACGAATAAATCATTTAAAGGTTTTTAAATGTATAATTATTTGGTTATAACTATAAAATAACATAATTTTCTATTTATTAAATTGATTAAATATAAATAATTTTTTACCTATGAAAATAGACCTTTTTAAATGCTAGTTCTCAATTAATTAAATAAAAAAGTATTAATTGATTATCTAACAAAATAAATTGATCTTGTTACATTCTTGAACTTTAAAAAAATTTAGACATAAAATGAACATCAATTTTAATCAAATATTTGATTTTTTTATACCAGTCATTTCATGTGAAAATTTTGATTTTTTTTAAAATGTAAAAATTTGGTACAAATAGGCAATGTTTTTAGTCCCAATGATACTTCATGTGTGACATGGCTTTTGTGTAACTTAATCTTGAATATGACTAGGTTCAAACTTCAAACTAAAAACTTTCCTTATCAGATTTAGAACTTCTCATTTAGATGCATGCACATTTATGGAATGTGTTCATGCATCATATGCACATAGTACTTCATATGTCATTCACACATTAGGTCAATTTCTAGCCAAATTTTATGCTCAATTCCTACACCAATGCATAGTTTTTTCACTTTGGATAGAGTTAATAAAGATCCTTATAACAAAAAAAAGATAAAAAAATTATTGTCAAATGAATTTATAACCATTTTTCAATGAAAATCATCAATGTAACTACATACATTTGACATGAATGTCTGACTATGTCCAATCCAAAGCAATACAATAATATTGATATTGTTATGTGTCAAGATCAATATTAGTAACTTGAGAATTTTGGGTTGTAAAGCTTTTGCCCATGTTTCCAAATAAGATGTGCTAAACAAACTACGACCAACGGTAATTAAAGTTTTCATGGTTGTACATGACCATTAATCCAAAGATTACAAAGGTTGTGAACCAAGATGGAGGACAATATTGATTAATAAAATTGTTACATTCATGATATGGGAATTTGTGGAAATCAACATTTAATGGTTAATCAAGTTCATCCATTGCCTTTAAAGATGTTCATAATTGATCATGACTAGAGGAAGAAAAGTTGCGCTTGAAAGGTTTCTTAGCTACAATGAAACGATTGCTCATGACAATCCAATAAAATCATAAAGTACAAGCTTGATTTTATCACATATGGAAATTGCTTGTTTTATGTCATGCTAAATAGGCTTACTAACATGCTAATATGGTTTTGTGTAATGGAAAATTGAATTTAGATGATTGATCAAATAAACTTAAGGCCAAACTTGTTTGAAGAGGCTTTGAATAAAAGAGTTCATTTTGATGAGAGATTCACCTTAGTGGTGAAATGGAACACCATATGTATGATGAAATGTGGCTTTTGTAATACACGACCAATGGTACATCTTTTACTTATATTTGAATATTAGTTTCTTAAATGAAGATTATTTCTAAAAGGTATTCATGATGCAACTTCACAATCATGTAATTAAAAGGAAAACATCAAAAGTTTGCAAGTTAGTCAAATCCTTGGATGGTTCAGTCCAAACACCATGTGCTTAAAATAAATATCTCCAAAAGTGAGGTATTGCTATAAATGATTTACCTTATAATTTGCATAAATAACAAAATATAAAAAACTTGCCATTGAAATATTGCATGATTGATGAATCATAAAAAACAATAGTACCAAAAGTTGATTAGCTGAAGCCTAAATGGAAGAGAAAATTGACATGATAAAAGTAAAGGAATTCTTTTTTTCCATCATTGAACTCGAAGTAATAGAAAAAGAACTTTTATGACACAACAATTTGAGCTAATGAACATCCTTTTCTAATTCCATAGGAGTATCCACAAAGTTGCCCTTACACCATTGCTCAAAGGGTTTCACCTTGGGAATGAAGTTCAAGCTAAACATATAAAACCTACCTTATCACTACAAATATATTTTAAAAAATCAATAATGTTATGCATCATATATCCATAACAAAGAAGTTATGAATGTTTATTTTTGAGCAATACCTCTTGAGCCTACTTAACACAATTGCAATATTTAATGGGCATACCAAATTTTAGAAATTCTCTATGTGGTTGGAAATTTGGATGAAGTTTATGGATGCATACTAAATGAACGATCATGAGAAAGGAAAATCCATTTCAGGGTTTCTCTTCTAAATGAAAAATAAACGCAATCAACTTGAAGTTCAAGTGGGAACTTATGATTCGCTTGGTCTTTATAAAACTAGAATATCAATCATTGACTAAACAAGTTTAACCACCACATAGTAGGGATGGGAGATAAACTTATTTGAAACATTCTATAATGACAACCAAAATTATATGAAAACAATAAAGAATTAGTGTTTCATAGGAGGGCCACCAATATAAAATGCATTACCATCACATAAGGGAAAAGGTAATCAAAGGAAAATTGAACTAGAATATATTTGAACATTAGATTAATTTGTTAACGTTTTAACCAAATCATTCATTAACATCCAGTTTGTAGCATTTAGAAAAACATTTGAAATAATGAACTTGTATGGGATGAACTTGACTCAAGGGTGTTGATGTATTGAAATTTCATTCATCGTTGAAAGTGAATTACATGAGAAGCTTCTATCTCAAACAACATATGATAAGACCTAATGTTTTTGGAAAAATATCCATTCAATACTTCAAACTTTGCAAACAAATAATGAAAACTTTCTTACGCCTAAGATCTTAACATATTTTTGATGTTGTGTCAATGGCTAGCATCACAAGAGGGATTTAGCATTAAATGGTGATAGGTTGTTAGAACATGTCTAAATAATAAAAGTTAAAAAAATGCTGCCAAATTAAAATCATAGTCCAAATGTGACAAAAATATTTCAATTGTTTTTTGAAAATTTAGCAAAATTTTCAGAAGAAGTCAAAATATTCTTACAAAACATTCCCTCTTTATTTTTATTTTTTGCATTTGGGGAAAAATTCGCATTAAGAAATTTTAAGAAAAACCATCAGATATGAAGCTTTTCATATAACTACTTTAAACCAAAAAAGCTTTTCCTCTCATGTTTGAGGATCTTTGAGTTGCATCACCTAAATCATTTCAAAGCTTTACTGTTCCAACCAACTAATACATTTTGTAAACTTTCTCAAACATTATATTCATTTGCGTGTTGTGATGTTCTATGAAACTTTTGCTCTATTATTAATGTGTTCACATACTTATTCACGTGTTGAATCATTCCTAAGTTGGAGATCTGTATGCTAAGTCAAAATATGTGTAATGGAATAACTCTTTTGTGACTATTTGATAGCAATTTCACCAACAAAGTTTCTTCAAAATGCTCCAATGCACCTTTGCTTCTTCCTAGGGAAATAATAAACAGCTACCGAGCGAATGCAGTCACTTGCACACAAATGACAATAGTTGGATCTGCTGCTTGTGTTATGAAATAGTTTCAAGTCGACAAATTTGAAACAGATGTTGATTGCAGGTGGGATGACTCCTTCACTACAGTTGTTGCATGACCAGCTTTCTCCAAAGCCTGATGGAAAAATAAACCCAATCCGAACTAAGTCTCTATGTCAATTCAACAACAAATACCCTAGAGAGATATCATCGAAATTCCCGTCCAGCAAATTGAGAATTTGAAGCAATTGTGACAGAATGTAGCCAATTGGGATTGATTGTTTTCCCAATTCATAGAAGTAAATATCATCAATGATGATATGTTGTTATTTTGCCTATCTTCCAACATTATATACATGGCTTACCAAGATGAGGGCCTGAACTCGATTTGTCTGTGATTTGCGATGTGGCCGCACACTTTCATCACTCTGCAAACCAAAAATCAACTCACTATCAGAAATCAAAGTTTAGAACTGCCCCATGTTTTTACCCTAAAACCACTCTTTTGTCTCTTCCAAGCACTTGATCTATTACTCTTTGTAATTGCCACTGGGGAGAGATTCCACCCTTCTTATATATGTATATGAAGCTTCTTATGGTGAACTGCTCTTTCAAATGGCATGGAACTGGCACATAGAAACATCATGATGTCTGGTAAATAGTGTACAAAGTTTATAATGTTGTGGCAGAATCCCTTCTGAGTCAGAAAATGGCCATTGGTCAGATCTGGCTTGTGGCCACCCACCTGCTCCTCAGCCAGGTCCTGCCTATGGCCATTGATCAATACATTATTATGTTGTTCAGGAGGTGATTTCTTCTTTAAGAATTTGGCCCCCACTTTTTATCGTGTGATAATGTGCAGTCACTGACTTACCTTAATGCCATCCACCTCCAATTGCACTTGTGTTAAAAGCTCAAGCAACCGCGCTTTTCCCTGCCAAAGCACCACAAATCCAGAAAGTGAACTATAAAAGAAAGCAAAAGACTCCACAACTGCAAATTGCAAATACCTGTGTACAGCTATCGAGATCATGCAACACAGCACTTGAGGCTAAAATGGTGACCGGTTTCTAATTCTAAAACATTTGTATCAACAGCTAGTATTTGGCACCTTAGAATCATGGAAATTTTCGAACACCCATTGCTCTTCATGTCTTTTTGAAGCTGTCTTGGCATCAGGGTAGCATGATTATGGCAATGAAAGGCACAGCACTGAATGATGATCATTCTAACCACCAGGCAAGACACTTCTAACTGTTTCTCATAAGTGTGATGCATTCATACCTTCACCTGGATGGAATCAAGCTCAGCCACTTCACCCACACTGTGCAAAAATGATGAACTTTCTTCCTCCAATTTATCAATCTGCAGACATAAAAAATGGCATAAGATAAACATCAAATCCTTGCGATCAGTACAGATGAAAACATATAATGGGTATTATCCTGCAAAAGGATCAACATACATTTGTTCAACACATTCTGTAATGACTAAATAGAGGGAGGAAGGATTGTGCACCTTACGAGCCAGCAACAGAATGGAGCCCAGAGGTGTAAGTTTCCCCCCGGTTGATGAGCTTTTCTTGTTTCTTGAAAGCTCTGGCGGCAGCCGTGACTCTGCTGCCTCTGCCCTTAAAGCTCGAAGCTCTGCCAAGCTCATTGGCTGATTCCATCTGTGGGTCACCTTATTATTGTTGTTGTTGTCACCACCTGGAACAACAGTACTATTGTTGGTTCGCTCTCCTCCTTGACTTCTGTCTCCTCCACCTCCACCGGGACGCCTGCCTACATACAAAAACTCTTCTTAGAATATCAGAAAATCAAAAAGCAGAGATTGGGAAGAAGAACCAAAAGTCTGGGGCTTCTCTCATTTTTTTTCTTTTCTGGTCCATAAACTTTTCAATGAGTTTTAGTCTAAGGCTTTTAGGGTTGAGGGGAAAGGGAGAGAGCTGCACACCTGGGCGACGACTGAGAAGGTGACCTGCTATTAAGAATGCTGTTGTTGCAGCAACTGCAATGAAAGGTGCACTGACCCACACCGGTTTAGCAGGATCCTCATAACCCACAGCTCTCTTTTTCATATCTCCTTTTCTTTGCTGACGCACAATTCGGTTTCTCTCTCTGTCCATTGGCTTCCTTGCAGTTCTGCTGCAATACACAGTAACAAAAGAAGAAGAAGAAGACCTTCTTTCAATTGTCTTGAGCAAAACCCAAGTAACACTTTGCCGATGTCACAGAACTTGACATGTTGTTTCTAAGCTGTTGCATCTTCATATGTAAAAATGTGCACATACATGTCAGGTGCTTGCTGCCGCATATGTATGCAAGAGCAGGCATGGCAAGAGTTGAATGCAGGGGTTGATCCATTGTGGATCCATATCGCAACCACAGATAAAAAAAGGAAAAAGTTCCACAGAACCCCAGAAGATATTCATGTAGAAGAAAAAGTGTGCAGCTAGCTGTAGATTCTCTCACAACAAAAGCAACAAAATTGAAACAGACACAATGTCCAATTCTTCAGCAATTTATTTCCAGACCAAATTCTTCTCACCTCCATTGCAACCCTGGATACTCAAACAAATTCCCAAACAAACAGAACCAATGATGCCCAGAGGACAGACAAACCGATGACAGATCTCAACAAAGAGACCTAACCCATGAGACAGACACTCCTGGAAAAAAAAGAGTGGGAGAGAAAAACAAACAAGCTCAAGCACCTCTTCAAAACATCGAAAATCGCAACACTGACGACGTTGTTCTTGAGCTGGCTGGCTGGCTGGCTTGTGACAAAAGCAAACTCTGCGCCTTCTCTCTCTCTCTCTCTCCTTCACAGCATTCACAACACCATCACATACATGATGCTTGTCGGAATCGGAGAAACCCTGTTGCTATTTCCTCGCCAAGTACACAAGAGCATTTTAGGGTTTCTCGAGATTCAAGATCCCGGATTCTTCCTCGATCACGAAGACCCAAAGATCCCAACAATGTAGATTGTAGATTCCTCCCTCCCGGCGGCTCTTCTTTTTCTCAAGAGACAGTTAGAGAGCTGCTGCTGCTGCTGCTTTGACCCCACCCATCTACCCTAGCGATCACGACCTTGTGGCAATGCTTTCGCCCACATGCTCATGGGTCCCACACTTCGGTCCATGGCCATGATCCCTCGGAAATTCAGTGCGTGTGAGAGAAAGAGAGAGAAAGATGGGTCTTGAGGGAGAGAGAGAGAGAGAGAGAGAAAAGTACATAGCACTTTTGCATTTGTGTTGCATTGATGAGATTGATGGCTGTTGGAAGGGCGAAGAGGAGGAGCAGCAGGTGTGGGAGGTAAGGGAATGATGAGAGAAGAAGCAGCAGACAAACTCATCAACCAGCTGCTTAACTGAGATGGATGGGTCAGGAGTGTGTGTATACATAGATAATGAGTGTGGAGTGTAGAGCATATGTGCAGCAATAGAGAGCAGAGGAATTCATTCCCCTTGATTTTGTGAGTGTTTTGAGAGCTGATGTGAGGGAATGAAATGTGCTTGCAGGGTGTATCAACAAGGATTTCTTTCAGTTGATGGGCATCAACAAGAATGTGTGATGAGGGTAGTTATTATTATTATTATTGTGTTGGGGAGCTTGTAAACTTTAGTGGGGAAGCCATCTTCAAAGTCTGTGGCATGCATGCAAAATCAAAGTGGTGAGAACTTAGAAGGAGAGAAGAATGCGAGGGGATTCAGAAGACCCAAGTGAAGTGAACAACAGCTTCATGTGTGGACCAGCAAAAGGAACTATTGAAGTTCAGTTCAAATAAGTACTTTGTGTTCATGTGTTTGTAGAAATTTGAATTGGATTGAATTGAATTGAATTGAATTTAGTTCAATCAAATTTGAATCCAATTCAACTCAATATATTCAACAACATTGTTGCATGCAATGTCATTCAATATTTTTGTTTGAATGGAATTTAATTTTCACAAAATCCTTCACTTCTTTTCATTTTCATGTTTAAAAAGCAAGTCTTTAATCATTGAAACACTATTTAAATGAATGATGTTTTTTTGTTCTTACATATTGTTAGACACGTTTTTAAAAAAAATCTTAATTGATTGTCACTAGAAGTGCACAACAACATGAAGCTCATGGAGCTCAAGTTAAAGTACTTTGTGTTTGTACAAATTTGGGAATCATGGATCTCAATGTGTGGTGGGTGGTTTGCTAAGTGCATAATAATGAACTTGTTAACTCCTATTCATCAAGTGAAGAAAAAATGACAAACCATTACAAAGAAAGTGTAAGAGCCCACCCAAAAACATAAGATGACCTTTAGTGTTTGGATGAAATATTATGGATTTAAGGTGCCCTCCAATTGCATGGGGAAATCTTTGACATGTCATTCATTGCATGGTGGGATTGAGTGGCCTTGAGAGAGAAAAATCATTTTTGAACAACTTGCCAAAATCCTATGCATGTTACTACTTCCAAAGTTTCCAAGGTGGACAACTTCATTCTCCATTAAGACCTCGATTTTTCATGCTTTAAGAAGTTTACGTTTTAGTTCTAGTCCTCATGTTCCAAGCCTTTGTTTAAGCAAGTAAACTTTTGCATGTACATCCTCCTTTTGGATCAATTTTTAATGGAGGCAAAATTGTAAGGTTTTCATTGTTTGTTGGTCCTTAGTTTTAGAATGATCAATCTTCGAAGTTCCCGAATTCTCAACTTGATAAGAGTGAGTCTTATAGACAAATTACACTCATAATGCTCCCATTTAAAAAAAAAGGTTACATAGTTACATATATGATTTTTGGCCCAATGAATGTCGTTTCAATAGACAATGTCAATAAAAATGTTGAGTTCATATTATTTGAAATTGTAGTGACAAGAAATTCAAAGTTGATATTGGGAGGATCCTTCATATGCTCTTTTTGTTTTGACAATTTAAAAACAAAACATCAAAGACAAAGGATTATGTGAACATGTATATTTTCAAATATATGTCTTTTTGAATTTTTTTTTCCCCCCTTTCTCAACACCATAATCATAAATGATGGAAATGACATCATATTTTCAATACCTTTTACACCAATTTGAACTCAAATTAAATTTTTTGTTCAATTGAATTTCAACTCAAATTAAGTTTTTTTGTTCAATTGAGTTTGAACTCAAATTAAATTTCAATTGAATTACATGCAATGTCATTCAACATTTTCATTCAAAATGTTACTTAATTAAAAAAAAAAACTCAACTCATTTTTTTCATCATTGTTGGTAACGTGCAACAACACAAAGCCCCAAATTTGGTTTTATACAAAAGCATTAATTTTATTTTTTCATTTTAAAATTTCTGTAATACCTGCTTGTCAGGCAGATAAAAGGGGAAAAAGAAAAAAAAGAAAAAAAAAGAGAAAAAGATGTGGGTCATTTTAAAAGTGGAATGCTTGCGGGATTAGGCATTACGGTTTTTGAAATGTTGTTTGGTTTGCAGAAGACACATTCTGCGTGATAATGTGCCCCTCCGGATACACTAAAAAATAAAATAAAATAATTTGCCATTGTTTTTTGGTATAATAAGTAAAGTAAAACTTCCCATGAAAATTTAGTACAATTGTAAAAGAATTTGATGGAGAAGAATAATAGTTAGGCGTTAAAAGGCCCCCCCCCCCCCCCCCCGGAGGGGGGGGGTTATAAAAACCAAACGCCCCCCTAGGGGGGGGAAAAAGTCCAAACAAAAAGAACTTTGCAAAAACATTATTCATTCCC
>Ga0116227_10013011_pt1 | contig 13286 bp, 14 predicted proteins | sample S1TSphgellanicum_FD_89693 | JGI IMG/M metagenome (GOLD analysis project Ga0116227, IMG submission 89693) | Host-associated microbial communities from peat moss isolated from Minnesota, USA - S1T2_Fb - Sphagnum magellanicum MG | ecosystem: Host-associated > Plants > Peat moss > Unclassified...
AATTCCTAAAAAAAATAGCAAAAAAGTAAACTCAAAATGTGCTAAATCAAACAACCCCCAAGAAACAAAAAAACCCCCACCGCCCCCGTAAAAAAAGGGGCAAAAAAAACCCCCCCCCCCCAAAGATTTTGATATCAGTATCAACAACAAACCTAACATATATTCTCCACAATGCCCGAAGACATACAAGAACGTATGCGTGCACTCATTGCGCAGCATGGTAGTGCTTTGGTTGTTTTGGCGACCCTTTGGCAATGACGAGCAATTATTTAGAGACGAAGATGTGTCAGCCCTAGGACAATGGGATTGTGGAGAAATGGACACAATTTGTGGATTTTGCAACGCAAAAATGTGGATCAAGGAACAATTGACAAAGTCGAACAATAGCAACCCACAATTTTTTCTATGTTGCGAGAATGGCAAAGTTATGTTACCAAGTCTTCCTGCAACACCACAAGAACTATAAGTTTTTTTAACCAGCAAAGAAAGAAATGTCGTCAAATTTCAAGATCAGATTCACATGTACAATTTGGTGTTAGCATTCATTTTGCTCGATGCCAAAGTTGATGAATCGATAACAAGAGGCACTGAACCGTACTACTTTCGCATTCAGGGTGAACTTTATCACAAAATTGGATCCATGTGTCCTACTAAAGGACAACATCCACAGTTTGCATAGCTGTACATTCATGATACGGAGAACGAATGTCAAGACTGCCATGCTGTTATGCCATCGCTTGATCCAACAACGTTGGATCAATTGTTGACCATGATGTACAATATCAATCCCTATGTCGAAGTGTTCAAAATGGCAAGGGATATGATGGCAATAGAAGGTGTTCCCACGGATTTGAAATTGCGTTTCATTGCCTCTTGAACAAAGGATGCCCATCGATATAATGTGCTGACGGTCGATGAAGTCACCGCATTGATGGTAGGAGATGGTTCTGAGGTTGTAGACAGATGTGACGTTATCATTACTCAACAAGCTAGCCCGTTTCAGCGCATTTCCGAGCTACATGTGGGATACATGGCTCTACATTATCCGTTATTATTTTGTTACGGTGAAGATGGATGGCATCCGAATATTCCGTTCAATGGTATTGTTCATGATGCAGATTTGGATGAAAACCATGCAAAAAAATTTGAGCATCAAAGAAAGCATCACAATGCGATAATGGCCGAATTTTATGGTTATCGACTTCAACATCGAGACATTAATGGCATTGTGTTATTTCGAGGTGACCGATTGAAACATCAATACATTGTGGATGTTTATGTCGCTATCAAACAAAACCACTTAAAGTATCTATGCTTGAATTAAAAAAAAACTTCATGCAGATCTTTATCAAGGCCTTCAGGACGCCATTGCTACAGGTGACCATAGCGATGTTGCCATTGGATAAAAGATCATTATGCCATCTTCTTTCACAATAGGTCCACGTCACATGGTTCAGAATTATCAAGATGCCATGGCAATCTGCAAATGGGCTCGCTGCTCGAATGTGTTTGTTACATTCATTTATAATCCCTAATGGCCTAAAATCAAGAGAGCGTTGTTGCTCGGACAGCAACCTCAGGATCGACCGGATTTAGTAACCCGAGTGTTCAAAATCAAGCTAAAGGAGTTAATCAATGACATTCACAAGAAGCATATTTTGGGACGCATGATTGCGAGAATCTATGTCATTGAATTTCAAAAACGTGGGTTGCCGCATGCACACATTCTCATCTTCTTTGCCGAAGACTACAAGCCACACATGGTTGAGGATGTAGACCGCATGATTAGTGTTGAATTTCTGAATCCAGAAACAAACAGGTTGGCCCATGAGACGGTTGTCAGATGCATGATGCATGGTCCATGTGGAGCTGTGTTTCCAAATGCCCCATGCATGGAAGAAGGCAAATGCAAAAAATAATATCCACGCAAATTCCAATCTGAGACAGTGATGAATGTAAACGGATATCCTATTTATCGACGCAGAGATACAGGGCGCACACTTTTGGTTTATGGCGTTGAATTGGACAATTGTTGGGTGGTACTGTACAATGTTTATTTGTCGACCAAATACAATGTGCACATCAATGTTGAGGTCTGCAACAACATTTGTGAAGTCAAGTATTTATTCAAGTACGTTTATAAAGGACATGATCGTGCAACTGTTGAGATCTCACGCCAAAGCGACAATGCCACCAAAAGGAATGTGGTCGAAATCGACGAAATTAAAAAATATCTTAATTATCCTTATGTATCTACATCAAAAGCAATGGCGCATCTTCAAGTTTGATATGCATGAGAGATTTCCTATCGTTGAATGTCTGTAATACCATTTGCCCAATCAACAAATGGTGATGTTCGATGATGACGATGATGTGCAGGAAATGGCAACACAATCAGCCATTTCCAAAACGATGTCGACGAAATGGTTCAAAACAAACCAAGAATCAAAAGCTGCACGAAGCCTTACGTTCGATCAATTCCCTCAGCAATGGGTGTGGAATTAAAAGTTGAAATGATGGACAATGCACAAGAAAGGCTTTGCCATTGGTCGCATGTATTATGCACACCTGACATCGGATGAACGTGAATGCTATTAAACTGCATCAAAGGTGCCACATCCTACAAGCATTTGCGGATAGTGGATGGCATAGAGCACGACACATTCAAAGATGCATGCATTGCAATGGGTTTGCTTGTAGACAACAATGAATGGCATCAAGCCTTGGAAGAAGTCGGTCTTTGGGCCTCAGGACAATAGCTACGTGACATGTTTGCTTCCATGCTAATGTTTTGTGAGGTGACGAATCCCAGATAGCTATGGGATGCACATTGGGAGTCTTTGAATGATGACATTGAAGTAATGACACGCCGTGAACATGATGATCTAACTATTACCCTTTCTAAAGATGTGTTAAAGGATCGTGCATTGTATGAGATCGATCAAGTTTTCATCCGCAACAAACACCACCTGGAAGATTTTCCAACGCTTCCCAAGTCTAATTATGTCCCTTTTGTTCATGGAAGAAACTGATTGGTCTAGGAAGAGCTGGCTTATGATCAACATTCATTGACCACAGATGTAGACAATGCAGAAGATAGGTTCAATGCTGATCAGCACAACACATATGAAACTATTTTGAATGTCGTGACAAACAAAAAGGGCAAACTGTTCTTTGTGTATGGTAGTGGTGGAACCGACAAAACATTTGTTTAGACAACGCTTCTGTCCCGTCTACGAGGGCAAGGTAAAATCATGCTTGCAATTGCCTCATCAAGAACTGCATCTTTGCTACTTTTAGGCGATAGAACCGCCCATTCGAGATTCAAGATTCTGATTGATTTGCACGATGAGTCAACTTGTAGCATCACACAACAGATGAAAGTGGTTGAATTGGTGTGTAAAGTTGATCTGATCATTTGGGATGACACATCGATGATGCATCACCAAGCTTTCAAAGTTATTGATCAAACCCTACGTGATTTGATGCAATTGGATGACGCACAGGCAACCAAGAAGATCTTTGGTGGGAAAACCGTGGTCCTTGGTGGGGATTTTTGACAAATCCTGTGTGTTGTTCCTAAGGGAGGACAAAAAGACATTATCAGTGCTTCATTGCCTCAATTACATCTTTGGTAGCATGTTATGATTCTTCGTCTTCATATCAACATGTGAGTCATGGCAGCTAATTCTGAAGAGCAACGAGAGTTTGCCAAATGGTTGTTGAATGTTGGAGACGATAATCTTCCTGCCATTGCAAAAAAAAGAATGTGTTGATCCATATTGGATCAAGATTCCGTCCCATATGAGGTTGCTAGGGCAGAAGATTGTAGCTTAAAAGGATTAATCCGAACCATCTATCTAGATCACCAGTGCCACTTTGGAAATGTCATGTATCTTATGCAACGTAATATTCTGGCCCCCAAAGACAGTATTGACATTGATGAAATCAACAATGTAATTCTAGAATCGTTATTTGAATAATTGCACACGTACTTGAGCGCAAATTTTTTGACTCCAACAAAAGAAGGTGCAAATGTTGCTGCAGGAGTTTTAATGGATTCATTGTATCCGGTGGAATTTATGAACATTTTGCAATTCGGCAGTATCACAAATCATAAGTTGGAACTCAAAGTGGGCGTGCCAATTCTTTTGTTGCGCAATTTTAATCAATCGATAAGATTGTGTAATGGTACGAGGTTGATTGTCAAAAGATTGGGTCAACATGTCATTGAAACGAAGATCACAGGGAACAATGTCGGCAAACGTGTGTTCATACCTCGCATCATCATGTCCCCCTCCAGGACTGATTGCCCATTTGTTTTGCATCATTGTCAATTTCTTGTTTGAATGGCATTTGCGATCACAATCAATATGAATCAAGGTCAGACATTGAATAACGTTGGGGTATATTTGCTGTCTTTGGTCTATTCCCATGGTTAGCTGTATGTTGTTATTTCACGGGTCACAAGTAGTGCAAACATCAAGATTTTTAGCAACTAGGGTCCCGATGGATACATGCGGAATGTTGTGTATAAAGAGGTTTTGGAAATGTAGTTTGTAATTGTAATTTTATAATATGTACCGTCAAATACACACACACCTATGCATTAGGCACGGGGTTCAAACTCCCATCATGGTTTGTTTACTCCGACGAGGCGGAGAAAAAATGGAATACATATGCTTTCATCAACAAAACCGGTAAAACTTAAGGTAAAACTTCCAAAAGTTGGATCCAATGTGATAGTCCTTGTCCTTGTGGGGGCAGGGCCCAACAAAAGACAGGGTTAACCAATGTCTGAAAATGGATATATTTTGGAACCAGCAAAGTGAGTATGTACGTATGCACATTGTATTTTGGGAAGTCGTCGAAGGATCGCAAATGTGGTAGGCGGTGAATTTAGGGTTAGGGTTTGGGGAAGCAAACAAGAAAAAACAGAAGTTGGAGGTAATGTTTAAGGTTTCGGGCTTTGCCCATAGATGCATTGATTTCGAAGAATCTTATATTGTTGTTCTCAACGTTGGGGTATATTTGTTGTCTCTAGTCTATTCCCATGGTCAGTTGTATGTTCGCTATCTCACAAGTCATAAGCAATGCAAACATCAAGATTTTCAGCGGCTAGGGTCCTAATGGATACATGCGAAATGTCGTATATAAAGAGGTTTTGAAAATATAGTTTATAATTGTAATTTTGTAATATGTACCGTCAAATACACACACACCTATGCATTAGGCATGGGGTTCAAACTAGTGTGCTTTAAAAATCTAAAGAAATATTTTGCATCATTGGGCATAACCTTAAATTAGACTAAACAACATTCAACAAAGGAAACCAAAAGCCCTTCCAACAAGCTAGATACACAAACTAAAAAATAAATAAAATAGTACCAAACAACAAACTAAGAATTAGTTGCACCTCAAGGGAAACATTTGATGCAACTCCACATAAAACTCCATATAAAAAAGGTTATAAATGCTGCTTCATGGCCATCTCTATGCTATAAAAACCAATCAAACACATATGAAAAAAAAATCATAAGAGGATCAATAGTAAGAAAAAAAACAAGTAAAGAGAAAGAGGAGAGAGGAGGAAGAAGAGGAGAGAACGGGAAAGGAAAAAGTGGAAGATAGAAAAAAAAACTTCATCTACTTCACTTGCTTGGAGTTGCAAGGCCCTTGTCTTCTCCTCTCCTTCATAAGTCTCAATGAAGCTTCTTCTCAAGCTTGAAGCTCCATAATGATGGCAATGGTGAGAAAGAAAGGGCAGTGGAAGAAAGAGGTGGTGATGGCAATAGCTAGAAAAAGAGAGGAAAGGGGAGGGAGGAAATCAGGTAGAAGGGGGAGAGTTTAGGAACGAATTGGGTTGGGATGCTATGGGGTTGTGGTTGTAGTTCATCCAAGACATTAGAATAATCTCATTCCTAACTTGGTGTGTTGGTGGGCATTGGTTCACAATAGACCTTATTTGAGAATGAGTTTTGGATGATTTTTTCCAGCGTTAGTTGGTTAAAGTGGGGTTGAAGTTTACATCTAGGTCTAAGAACTAGTAGGTTTAATCCAAATCTAACCAAGGCTTGAAAATGATGGGCACAATTGAACCCAAACCTAGCCAAGATTGGGAACTAATGGGTGTACACAAGATTGGACTCAAAGCTAGACCCGGCCCGGTGAGTTTTAAGCCATGTTTGGCTGGATCCAATTTGTAGGTCTTCTATTTAAGTAGGTGAAAAGGAAACAAGCTAAATAAGCTCTCCCAAGTTTGAACTTGCAACCACCTTGGCAAACAATGTCTATCCCAACCATTCAACCATCATTTTCTTTACAAGCGACTAGTATTCATTTTGTGGTTATTCAAAATGGGGTTACCAAACCCTTTTGTTTGAAAGAATTAAATTTTTATTTATTTTTGTTCCTTCTTATGATAGGGTTCCTTCATATACATGTAGATTTGGTTATTATTTTGTTGTTACAAATGTAGGGTTCAGGTAAGGTCTTAGGTAGGATGTAGATAGGGTGTAGGTAGGGCCTAGGTACTAGGGTTTAAGTAGGGCTTTAGGTAGGCTGTTGTACGTAGGGTTGTAAGTAGGGTCCTAGGTAGGGTCTAGATAGGGTTTTAAGTCTAGGTTTTAAACCTTAAAACCCAGAATCGGCTTTGGACCCAGGTCTTAGAAAACTGAAACCTGTCAAACCAAGGAACTGGTAGTCTAGAGAACTTTACCCAGCCCCAAAACCAACATCTTTAATTTTTTGAAATTTTTACTAGACCCAGAAGGGGCAGGTCTTGCATTTTTTTAAAAAAAATGTAGAATTGAATTTGATAGTCCTTCTAAAATCTAGGAACCAGCCAACACTAGTTTACACCCAATGTTTGCAAACAAATTCAAAGAACTGGTTCTGATTTAGATGCACAATTCTCAAATTTTCCAAACAAATATCAAATAATTGATGGCTCTTTGCCATTTCTTTCATGAAGATCGCCAGTTCTGTGAGGGTTTTTAAATAATATATGGTTCTCTGATTCTGAAATAATTTAAAGACCAAAAACCAGAATTTTATTTTATTTTTTGAAATCAAATGCTTGCCCAACACTGGTTTTTTTCTAGGTGGGATTTGAGGGGGGGGGGGTTTGAGAAGATTAGGGTTTCCATATTTCCACAATGTCCTAAGTGGGCTAAGTGGTCTAGTGAGATCTACTGTGATACAGGCAGTTGGAAACAACAACAGCACCTACAGCTGACAGCTAGAAAAAAACCGTTTTCAGACCTTAAAGGTCATGACAAACAAGCCAGTGTTGTACTGGTATCTAGGGAGCAACCTATGTATATAGTACTGGTACGTATGTTGATATTGGAAGAACATACAAGTCTGGTATCACCTGAGCCAATATCAACATACCTAATACTCAGGCTGGTACCCGCCTCATACCCTCCAAAACTCAGCCTTGGGCCCAATATCAACCTAATAGGGTAGCCAGGCCAATTACCGAACACTTAGTGTCTCTAGAAGTCTGCGAATTTCTGGAGAGTGGTCCTTTGAATTTCATGCCCCAAGAGGAATTTGAGCCCTACTATTTGCGCACCCATAGAAAGTTGAATGGGTTGAAAGAGATGAAGAAATGAGTCACATGCGACCCTCCAAAGTAGCAGGGGTCAAATGGTGGAAACGAAAAACCACCAAACACTTTTAAGACTATTATCAAACACACACACAAAAAAAAAAAAAAAAAAGTCTTTGAAAGGCGCTCTATTGCCTTTATGGTTCAAAAGATGATTTGTAGATCATAAGGTTGCGCTCTTATAGCACTTTAAATCACTTAAATTGAACAAGAAATGAGAAAGTTATGAGCATTGAAAGTAAGAGGGGATAGAATAGATGAAAAGAGAAGAAAAACACATTTTATAACTTGGAAAAAGCTTATTTTTCTTCTTGCTCTTCTATAATTACTCCTTTGCCTCTGCTATTCAAAGACGAATGGGAGAGATCAAGTTAGCGCTCCCATGACATTTTAAATCACTCAAAATGAAAAAGAGATGAGCTCAAGTTAGCGCTCGCATGATGTTTTAAATCACTTAAAATGAAGAAGAAATGAGCTCAAGTTAGCGCTCCCATGACGTTTTAAATCACTCAAAATGAAGAAGAGATGAGCTCAAGTTAGCGCTCGCATGGTGTTTTAAATCACTCAAAATGAAGAAGAGATGAGCTCAAGTTAGCGCTCCCATGACATTTTAAATCACTCAAAACGAAGAAGAGATGAGCTCAAGTTAGCACTCCCATGACATTTTAAATAAGTCAAAATGAAGAAGAGATGACAAAGATATTAATAAAGTGTTTGGTCTTAGGTGGTGTTTGGTCATAGGGTATATGAAAAGGGACATACAAGAAGTATAACACTGGAAGAAAGTTACTCTTGGACCCTTGTTGATAACTGGCCAGTTTTCAATGAGTGGGCAACAACACTGGTACTAACATGCACATGGATCTGAAGTTGTGAGCTTGATGACAAAGTTGTTAAAATTCACCAAATCTCTGCTTCCTTTTATATGCCTTGTTGTAGACGAGTGTGCAATCTGAAACTTGCTTGTTGATGCCGTTCTCATAAATGAAGCATGCAAAAAAGACGTATTCTATCCTACTCCAAACATATTTCATTCATACTCTAGTGTACGGAGTGTTTTATAATTCCTTCTTGTTCCAGTGACTAATGCTTTTTGAGGAATTGGTAATATAGTTGATTTTTTTGGGATTGTATGGTCATCCCTGGACATTTTCAGACACAAAATTTTAAAGGTAAATATCTCATTTCTAAGCCTAACTATTTCATTTTTATTTTTTTTCATAACTACCTCCTTCCTTTCCTCCTAATAATTGCCTCCATTTTATAATCACCTCTCTCCTTTTCCCTACCCACCAACATGTATATGAAAAAAATAATAATTAACATGTGTTTGTTCATGTCCATGAAATGTATATTAATTTAAACTAAATTGACATTGACCTAAATAATGATGAATTATTAAAAACCATAAGCAAATATATAGTTGATCATCACTCACTGGTAGTGGACAGCAGCATGGAGCCCAAATTACACAGTAAATTGGATTGTTTTAGGGTTTATGATGTGACTAATGTTTTGCAAACCTGCTTATCCAACATCTTTTTTTCTATCATCCCCAAAGAAATATCTGTTTTCCCAATGCAAAATTGAACACAATACCCTAGTACCTTGGCCAATTCGACACTAATTATATTATTTTCAAAAATGTTGAAATTTTCAAATTTTATTTCTTCCTAATCAAAAAATATTGTGAAAGATAATAGTGAATATTTAGGAATATTTCATTTGTTGAAATGAAAATTTCAAAATTAATTAATTATTCAACAGACATGGGTTGAAATGGCCAAGGTACTATGGTAATTCATATCACACCAAGAAATTGATAATGGAACACAAAGAAAGAGATAAAGGCAAGGGAGGCCTATTGTTAGTTGTATTAATTAGTTGAGGGGTGCATCACGAAGTTCAATTCCTTCCCTTCAGCCCACATTTATAGGTTATGAGAGTTCAACTTTTTGACAATGGGTGGTCATGGAAAATTACCATAAAACAAAACAAACTCTTGAACGAATGTGAATGATCATTAATTTAGGAATGCATTTTATTCTATTCCATGAATAAAAGAATACAAAAAATAAATAAAAATTATAGTGTTTAGGTTACTAATAACTAATACTAGTCACCTAATGTCAACAGTAACATGTTCAATATTTAGTTTAAATATAGATAAATATAACTAGTAAGTAAACTAATTCAAATACAGATTTAAACTTAACTAACTAGTAACTAACTAATACTTATAACTATAAGTGACTGATTAATGCTTATGAAAGTAAAAATAAGTAATAGTAAATAATGTTAGTTAACAAATGGGTACCGATGTCAGGCAGTTCTTATATGTTCTTTGAGCTTTAGAAGCAAAGGAACAATGTGTGAGGATTCAACCTCCTTTGAGTTCGCTCACTAGCCTATCTACCCTATGTATTCACTTATTTACTTACCTGTCAACTCTCAAAAAATTAAAAAATCAGTTTTGATGTATGAATGCAGCTCTCAAAATTGCATTTAAAATCAAAGGACTAGCCAGAGAACCTCCGGTTCTTTCATTAAAACTGTTGGTTCTTTAAGCTATTTGAAATAATCAGAACCGGTGGTTCTTTGATTCTGGAACCCCCTAACACTAATGCATACCTATTTTTGCTTCTATTAATTAGTTGTGGCAGCAATTGACTCATCAGCCAACAAATTCTGAAACTTTGGACACTCACACCCTGCAATTTCATTATTTTAATTTGGCATCACATGTGTGCATTGTCCCACTCAATTTAGGCTTGTAAGTTGTGATAATTGTTTAAATAAATTTCAAAGTGTGAAAAAAAAACTTTTCATTTTTAATAAATAAGATTTTTTTTTAAATCCATTTTTACCTTAACCATGGGTATATGATAAGAGTTACCTGGACCCTACCCATCTACCCAAAATTATAAAATTTGTTTACCTGAACCCTACCCTAATGGAACAAACCCAAAAAAAAAACATAATATACCCTTATCATTGGATAAATAATTAACTTTTTTACATATACCCACAACTGGTATACACCAAAGTGCCTTATGCCACCGGCAACTGGAGTAGTACCTAGTGGGAATGAGGGCAATTAGTTGTGGCTACACCCATAGCTCCAAATTTAATTTGTCATGGGCCTCTTTGATTGCTTGATTCATAAAGAAAACTTGTTTTCAGGCTTTTGACACTCTAATTATGCATACCTAGTACCTTGGCCAATTCGACACCTAATTATATTATTTTCAGAAATGTTGAAAAAAACATTTAATTATTTCCTCCAAATCATAAAATATTGTGAAGGAAAATAGTGATATTTAAGAATATTTCAATTGTTGAAATGATTTTTTTCAAAATTAATTAATTATTCGAAGGACATGTGTTGAAATGGCCAAGGTAGTATGATATATGTTTTGATTTTGCTTTCCCTTATAGGTAGAACTCATTAGGGTATGGCAAAGGGCTATTTAATGAGCCATACTTATACAGGTCCAATTCATGATTTGAGCATTTTCTATCATACAAAGGGAATCAAAATCATGATAATACAAGTCCAAACTTGTACTCTAATGTTCTCTCCATGGTAGTAAAAGCCATTTTATACCTAATATTACTCAAGGAACCCCACATGTGTGAGTCATTACCCCCACAAAACACAAAAAAAGTAAGACTTGATCAACCACTTAGAGAAATTTCCTTGTGTATTTGGAGAACACCTTATATCCATGACTCTCCCTCCTAGAATAGAAAAGAGGAGTGATCATATGCCTATTCCTTAAGAGGGGGAGCAATCTTAGGCCTATGAGTAGGTGTAGTGAGTGATCTTATACCTAATAGTAGGTGTAATCAGCAATCTTACACGAGTGCCTTAAGAGCACAAGAGATAGGCGTAAGATCCCTCTCACTCTTAAGGAATAGGTGTAAGAATCATCCCCATCCTACACCTTGTGATTTGTGTATAGTGTCTAGGGTCACAATAACATTCACCTTGTGCTTTATATGTTGGGGAAATTAGACACTATGAACCAAAGACGGAGCCTGAGGTTTAAGGCATGACTCAACATAATGATCAAGGCCAGATGGTATGGTGTGGGCTTCCACAAGTACACGCCTACTGTGGGCACGAGGTGTTTCACAAAACAAAACGCTTGCTCATGGGCAGCCTTTTTTTTTTTTAATTGCCGAAATTTCATCAAAATTCAGAAATGAAGTGATTTTGGAATAAGTTTTCAATTACCAGAACTGAGGGGAAAAAAATTAGTAAAAATCACCAAAATTTATATATTTGGTTTTGAGTGTATAACCAAAGAAAGATATAGAAGGATGATTAAAGCTTTGTACTTCATATCTGGTTTATAGCCAGATTTGGCTAAATCTCCTTGAGGACAATTATCACTTTTCCTACATGTCTTCCTATGGATGATCACCATTTTGGCTACAAACAAAAAAAATCTTCTGAAAAAAAACACCACTCATGAGGTCATTACAAATACGACCTTGTGAGTCTCCAAAGGCACACTAGTACGTACTCTTTGGCTGATGATGGCAAGTGGTAATGCTAATCAGATTTTCATCAATCAATCAATCCTTGCTACGGAGATGGTTATGAGTGTAAAGTTTAGTTTTTTCTCCTTGAAAAACATAAAGCTTGTCAGTTGCGACAAATCGTCAATGGAATGAATCCCGTATATATAGAGGCTTTTCATTCTCCTGAATTGCATAGCTGTGACCAGCCTTTTTTTTGTTCACCCTAATTGCAAAGTTGGCAACAGCTACGAGCTTTTTGTTGGCTTTGCCTACCAAGAAGGCAAGGCAAGGATATTGTTGTGTTTAGATTCATTATAGAGTATTATAGTAGCTTAAGGGATTTTTATAGGCCCCTAGGTAATAATAAATAATAGGTCTATTTTTATTATGAGGATTTTTTGAAAGATGATATTTTGGCTTGTGTTGAAACTTGAGATTAGTTATAATAGAGTTATAATAATTATCTTGAAGGATTTGGGTTTCTTTTAGAGGATTTTTCACCCTAATTATAAGGCTGGGGGCCGGAGTGGGTGGACAATTTTTGTAAGTACAAAGTCCCAATTGTTTCCAAGCACAAAGTCCCAATTGTTTCTAAGCACAAAGTCTCATTTGGAAGTACTTAGAAATCTATGTGCTTAGAAATCTATCATGACTTCAAATTTGGCCGTGTTGTAAAGAATTGTGAATTGAATGAAAATTAGGTAGTGGTTTGTTTCCAGAGCAAATATGAGAGGAAGCAAAAGAATCCACACAAAAAAAAACCCCACAATTGCAAGAGAGAATAGCCCTTTCCTTCCTTCCTTCCTTTCTTGGCTTGTTTGTTGTACTAGAGTTATATTAGTTGCTTTGTCCAACAACACTGAGATTTTGCATGAAATTTTGTTATGTTGAATCTGGCCACTTGGACCACACAACAACAACAACAACTTCTTCTTCTGCAAATCTGCAACTACCTCCAGCACAAGTGCAGACAAGCATGCAAGTACAAAATCCCCTTTTATCATCATCCAACTCCTTTTGTCATACCAGTCATACTTCCCTGACAATTTGACCTAATTCCCATATCAAATTTTGTAGGGGGGGAGGGGGGGGGGGGCCCCTTAAAAAAAAACAAGAGCTTCTTCTCCTTCTGAAGGAGGAA
>Ga0116227_10013012_pt1 | contig 13285 bp, 5 predicted proteins | sample S1TSphgellanicum_FD_89693 | JGI IMG/M metagenome (GOLD analysis project Ga0116227, IMG submission 89693) | Host-associated microbial communities from peat moss isolated from Minnesota, USA - S1T2_Fb - Sphagnum magellanicum MG | ecosystem: Host-associated > Plants > Peat moss > Unclassified...
ATGGTGAGGTTTGCATAATCAAAAGTAAGGTGGGATGATAGTTTTACAACCCAAAAACATAGACTTCATAACTATGTAGTAATTATACATAGTTTCGGTCCTAAACCCGCTCGTGTAGTACATGCTCCTCTGATATCCATAGTCGATTGTAAAAAACATTTTGCTAATATGGTGTAGCCCGACCATTGAACAAGAGCTCCCCAATTATATTACATCCTGCAAACCAGACCCAAAGAAAAGAAACCCCCAGAGAAAAATAAAATTTTTCAATGTCTAGATTTTTGGGGCAAAAAAGAAAAAACCTCCATAAATGAATGTATCCAATTGAAACTCAGATCTTTAGAACAGGCTTTCAGCAATTGTGTTCTCTCAAGGAAGGAGGATGAAGCCAAGGTAAGAAGAAAACTTACTCCTGTCTCTTAAAGAGTAAAGTAACATACTCCCAAGGATACTCCCCCACAAGGAGGTCATTTTTGTTGGGCCCGGGACTCTCACATTCAATCCAGCTTTTGGAAGTTTTACCATATTAGATCTGGTTTCACATTTGTTGAACCGGTTTTTGGTGAAACTGTTTAGACCGTTTAAATTGGAACACATCTATTTTGGTGTTCAGTGTGTGAACACAGCAGGTTGATGTACAACATCTTATTTATTGGCAGGGCCAGCCGTGTTTGTGACAGCTTGTTGTGTTCACAAACACCAGTTCCCATCCAAGGTGTTCAACAAGCTCGCACTCCAGCTCATACATGCATGCTATTGCACACTGCAACTCCTCATAGTTACTAAACTGATTAACATTAAGCGATAATGCCTCCCAAAGGGGCCTTACAGATAGTGTAATGCCTCCTACAGGCAGTGCTCATTATGAGCCAAAACTACTGCTGCCCCCACCTCAATTACCCTAATTATAATATCAAAGGCAAAACAGCGTCAGGGATTTTACAATTTTCACCAGGTTTCGAATAAGAATGACTGATTACAACAGTCATCTTTCCCAATAATAATCTCCATATTCCAACTTCAAATTCCACTTCCCCACCAACTGAGGTTTACAAGTGGCGTGTAAAACCAACATACATATGTTTGTGTTCCAATCCCAAGATCATATTAAAATGGACTCCCCATATTACCCAACTAAACTATCCTAGACAAGAAGTTCTTAAATATGAACTGGATACAGTCCAAACTCAATTTCATGCTCTTGAAAAACTGAAATTCATCCAAATTACAGTGCAAACTGAATTTTAGGTTATTTAAAGCATGAACTGCATCCAAATAAAACATAACAAGCCATTATAAACTCATTTTCACACTATTTAATCCATCCAAATAATAGTCCAAACTACATTTCATGGTATTAAAGCTTGAACTTGATCCAAATTACAGTTTATAGGCAATTGTACTGATGCTGCTGCAGTTGCTCCTAGGCAACCAAATACAACATCTAAAATTGTGGGAACTTTGGATGCCAACTTCCAAATTAGCTAGACAGCAAAAACATCCTTCACCAGTCTGATATTATCCAATCCCGATCTGAGGAGAGATCAGCGGGCGATAGCATACGGATTGTCTATATGATGGTCATGAACACCCTGCAAAACACCCCAAGAGAAAAAAAAAAGAGAGAGAGAAAAACGTCAATCTCTACGCTTTTTGCCAAAAAAAAAAAAAGCCCTCCATAAATGAATCTATCCAATCTAAAGTCAGATCATTGGAAAAACTTCCAGCAATTGGCTTGTCTCAAGGATGATAAAGCCAAAAGGAGAAGAAAAATAAGTACGACCTTTTCAAAAGAGTAAAGTAACGTACTCCCAAGGATTGTCCCGAACAAGCACGAAGTCCCGTGCGTTGTCTTCATACACCAGTTGCCATCCAAGGACTTGATCAAGTAGGTCCTCAAGGTTGAACATGCATGCTAACACAACCCACAACTCCTCATAGTTACTGAACGCATTGACATTAATTTCTCCTATTACAAATCCCTCCTCGAGGCTGAGAGAGGAATAGTCTCCTGCGAACGGAGCTCGGAACCTTCGCCGCGATATCCACCAACGGTGATCGGTTACCGACAGACACAACGCGTACGGGAATGAAGGAAGGACGGAGCGCAAGGACGAACGAAGAAGGCCTTCGGACCTGTTGACCAGTGTTGGCCGGTTATTGAGAAACTACCGGGGTATCAGCCAGGGTGTGGGTCCGGGTATTATATAACCTGCCTGCTGGCCCCATTTCCAAGTTACACCCGGCCAAGAACCTACCTGGTCTGGTATTCAGATTTTAGATACCTTGTAAATACCTTATTGGCAAGGTATTAGTTTGTAAAAAATAAATACCCTTTTGATACCCTAATGAGAACATGTCATTCTTACATGGGTGGGTTATTTTTTCATGCAACTTTTTCATCCATTTCGTTTTCTTTATCCAAGCACCTTCATCCATTTAAAGTTTCACTTTTTCTTTGATACCTAAAACCCTAAACCATGAGTCCCTTTCTAGTGTGTTGTTCTTAGCTTTGCATTCAACAATGCTTTTCTACTTGGTATTGGGACCGATTGTCATGTTTGCCTACAATAACCATTTCTAATGGTTATTTGTGAGATTCTTGAACGATATTGCAAATGTTAGGATGAATATTGAGGTGTTGTTGAGGGTCCATGATGACAAATTTTGTTTTCAAGTTGTAACAATTGAATTGACACACCCATAAGTAAGTAATTTTCTCCTTTTGTTGTGTTGTGGTTATGTTCATTATTGTTGTAATTGTTTTTGTCTTTGTTTTGTTTGGTGTCATTCTTCAAGTGTATGGGATTCATTGTGTATCGTTGAAGTTGCATTTTTAAAAAAAAATTGCATGAATTGTTAGAGGTTTTCTATTTTGAAGTTGTGAATTCTGAAATTCATCAAAGGAAAGAAATTATAATTCACCAATGTCACTTTGTAAATGAGATTCTATTTTTTTTTTTGTTTTTTTCATTACAAATTAAAATCCAAACAATAAATTAGATTCAAACATTTGGCTTGAATGTATATATGCATGACAATTTTGATTGTGATGATGTTCACATGGAATTAGGGAACTTAGCTGAAGATTTTGCGCCAATAGTTAGTTCAATTTTGATGCCAAGTCAACCATCTACACTTCAAAACATTCCAGTGCCCAATGAATTGGATGAAGAAATAGAAATTGCATGCGAAGCTTTGAAGGCTCAACTCATTATGAATAAAAAAATATGGGTCTTTCATTTTAGGTTGTTTTTTCAATAACATTTTATTGTGGTGAATGATTGTAGTAACGTAGTGTTTGAAAAAGGAAATATAGAAAGTAAGTAGACAAAATGAAAAAGACTAAGAAATATGTACCCTCTAGGTCTAGACAATGCATCTAAATGTTACCCTAGTGGGTCTGAAGGCCTTCCATAGTTGTTGTGTCACCCTTATAGCACATGTAGACCCTCTATGAGTGTAACTTACCATTTCTAGTCAATACAACCTTTCATGGTTGTTGCCTATTGTTTGTAGCAACCCCATTTATCCTATAGATTTCATCTTTCAAATATTTTCCTTTCCTACTACCATGTATGGGCTATTGCCTCCTTGTGGCAACAAATTATTTACTACTCTATAGACTAAAACTTAACATACATTCTTACCATTTTTTGTAGAGAAAATGCATAACTACAATATAAAATATAACAACACATTATATGTTTAAAATATACTACCTTTCTTCATATTTTACTAGAATAAATTCGCACAAAACACATGAAGGTTCTTCAACCATTTTCCATTGAAATAATACACAAGTACAAATACATTTCAAAACTACTCCCTCATTCTTACTATTACATCACACATTTGTAAACAAAAGCTTTTCACTTTAAATCCAAATTCATTGAATGCCATAAAATTATTTCAAATCTTCTTTTAATCATACTTTTTCACAAATAGAAGGCTCAAATTGACCCCATAAAAATAAGATCCTTATTTAATCCTTTTTCTTAAAAATCTCATAGATGATTAAGTGGATTGTAATCACACATGACAATGCCATGGGATTCATTCATTTGAATCTTCATTCATGACTTGTAATGAACATATAGCGAAGAATCAAAACCGTTGCAATATCTCAATAACATAACTAATCATAAAGAGAACACTTAATTTATTCATTAATTAGTCCAAAAAAATTGAAATCTCAAAACTGCGCTAAATTATTTTGGCAACCATCTGCTGACTATCAATCATAGGTTCATAAAAAAGGAGAATACAGAAGGAATTGGATGTGGATTGCCCTTACTGTGCTCCTCTGAATCCATACTCAATTGTAAAAAAACATTTTGCTAGTGTGGTAGCACAACCATTGAACAAGAGCTCCCCAATTATATTACATCCTGCAAAACAGACCCAAACAAAAGAAACCCTGAGAAAAAAATTTAAAAAATTCAATGTCTACACTTTTAGGGGGAGAAAAAAAAACCTCCATCAATGAATGTATCCAATTTAAAGTCAGATCTTTGGAAAAGACTTTCAGCAATTGTGTTGTCTAAAGGAAGGAGGATGAAGCCAAAGATAAGAAGAAAAATTATTCCTATCTTTTAAAGAGTAAATTAACATACTCCCAAGGATAGTCCCCCACAAGGAGGTCATTTTTGTTGGGCCCCGGACTATCACATTCAATCCAGCTTTTGGAGGTTTTACCTTATTAGAACTGGTTTCACATTAGTTCAACCGGTTTCTTTGGTGAAACTGTTTAGACTGTTTAAATTGAAACAGATGTTTTTTGCTGTTATGAGTGTGGACACAATAGGTAGATGTTGTAGATGTACAACATCTGATTTATTGGCAGGGCCAGCCGTGTTTGTGACACCTTGTTGTGTTCACAAATACCAGTTCCCATCCAAGGTGTTCACCAAGCTGGCACTCCAGATCATACATGAGTGCTAACGTGCACTGCAACTCCTCATCTTATATATAAATTCACTTAGTCCGTCCGTGACTGGGCGTTCTGCTTGCGTTTTCTACGGCAGAACCGGCCCGGCCTATAACTGACCACCGGCTACCATTTTCTCTGGCAGAACCGGCCCATGCACAGACGGTAACTTACCCGGTACTTTACCGGTTTTCACAGTCATTGCTAACACAAGTACAATTCGCCTTTTGGTACTTATTACCGTCTTCCTTAATTGACTATTTTCACGGACAGATCTCCGTCGGTCCGTCTGTCGAGGTCCTGAAACCCAGATCCCAACTGTCCGTCTATCGAGGTCCTGAAACCCAGTGTCCGTTTATCGAGGTCTTGAAACCCAGGTCCTGAGAGCCAGGCACGGGCGGATTGTGTCCGACCGTCACGGCTACCCACTAGTAGTTACTAAACTGATTGACATCAAGCGATAATGCCTCCCAAAGAAACCTAACAGAGTATGTAATGTCTCCTACCGGCAGTGCTGATTCTGAGCCAAAACTACTGCTTGCCACACGGCAATTGCCCTAATTATAATAACAAAGGCAAAACAGGAACAGGGATTTTATAATTTTCACCAAGTTTGGACTAAGAATCACTGCTTACAACAGTCATCTTTCCCAATAATAATCTCCATATTCCAACTTCAAATTCCACTTCCACACCAACTGGGCTTTTACAAACAGGATGTAAAAGTAACATACATATGTTTGTGTTCAAATCCCAACATCATATTAAAATGGACTACCCCTATTACCCAATTAAACTATGATAGGCAAGAAGTCCTTAGTTATGAACTGGATACAGTCCAAACTCAATTTCATGCTATTTTAAAACTGAAATTCATCCAAATTATAGTGTAAACTGAATTTCAGGTTATATAAAGCATGAACTTCATCCAAATAAAAAGATAACAAGCCATTCTAGACTCATTTTCACACTATTTAATCCATCCAAATAATAGTCCAAACTCAATTTCATGCTTTTGAAGCTTGAACTTTGATTCAAATTACAGTTTACATGCAATTCTACTGATACTGCTGCAGTTGCTCTTAGGCAACCAAACACAAAATCTAAAATTGTGGGCACTTTGCATGCCAACTTCCAAATTCGCTAGACTCCTCTGTTATCATCACATGCATATACTGGGAGACTTCAGCTGGTGATAGGATGTGGATTGCCCATACTGTGGTCACAAATACCCTGCAAAACACCCCAACAAAAAAAAGTCAACCTCTGGGCTTTTTGCAGAAAAAAAAAAACCTATCCAATCTAAAGTCAGATCTTTGGAAAAACTTCCAGCAATTGTGTTGTCTCAAGGAAGGATGATGAAGCCAAAAGGAGAAGAACAATAACTACTATTTTTTCAAAAGAGTAAAGTAACGTACTCCCAAAGATGGTCCCCAACAAGGACGAGGTCCCTTTCGTTGTTCACACACAGGAGTCATCATCGGAGTCAAGCAAGGAGTTGAGGAAGTTGGCCAACAGAATTTCTCGTGTTCTAGATCCCTGCTTGTACACGTGATCATAGCCCACCCAATGCATTGAAAGTAGATTACAACCCCATGTTCATCATCCTCATCATATATACCACACTAAACCAAAATTGCCAACAAATCCCAGACTCAAAGACAGCTCAAGAAACTACTAAATTATCAAGAGCTTCTTCAGCATTTCTTTCATGGGCCTTTTTGAAGATCATTTTATCATGTGCATATTTACAAGTCCAAACTCAATTCATTACACCAAAAAATGGCATTAAGTGAAGAGCCCTATTTCTCTTGGGAGTCATGAAACCACAATTTCATGACTCTGTAATCAAATATGACTCATCAATTATTCCATGTTCTGACATTGTCGTTCCATTTCAAAGAAATACCCGGCCAAGAACCTACCTGGCCTCATATTCAGATTTTAGATACCTTGTAAATAACTTATTGGCAAGGCATTAGTTTTTAAAAATCATTACCCTATTGATATCCTAATGAGTACTTGTCATTCTTACATGGGTTGGTTATTTTTTCATCCAATTTATTTTCTTTATTCAAGCACCTTCATCCATTTAAGGTTTCACTTTTTTTTTAAGACCTAAAACTTGAAACCACAAGTCCTTCTCTCATGTGTCATTCTTAGCTTTGCATTCAACTATGCTTTTCTACTTGCTATTGGGACAAATTGTCATGTTTGGCTACAATAACCAGTTGTAATGATTATTTGTGAGATCCTTGAATGCTATTGCAAATGTTAAGGATAAATATTGAGGCCTTGTTGAAGGTCCTCGATAACAAATTTTCCTTTCAACTTGTAACAATTGAATTAATGCATCAATAAGTAAGTAGTTTTCTCCCTTTGTTGTGTTTTGCTTATATTCATTATTGTTGTAGTTGTTTTTGTCTTTGTTCTGTTTGGTGTTATTCTTGAAGTGTATGGCAGTAATTGTGTATCATTGAAGTTGCACTTCAAAAACAAATTCACATGAATCGCTTCAAGTTTTCAATTTTAAGTTCTGAATTCTAAAATTCATCAAAGGAAAAAAAAGAAAATTCATCAGTGTCAATTTGTAAACTAGATTCCATTTTTTTTTTTGTTTTTTCCATTACAAATTAAAATCCAAATGATGGATTAAATTGAAACATTTGGCTTGAATGTGCATATGCATGACAATTTTGATTGTGATGATGTTCACATGGAATTAAGGAACTTACCTCAAGATTTTGGGCCAATAGTTAATTTAATTTTGATGCCAAGTCAACCATCTACATCTAAAAACATTGCAATGCCCAATGATTTGGATGAAGAAATAAAAATTGCATGGGAAATTTTGAAGGCTCAGTTCATTTTGAATAAAAAAACATGGGTCTTTCATTATAGATTGTTTTTCATTTAACATCTTTTTGTGATGAATGATGGTAGTAACGTAGTGCTTGAAAAAAGAAGTATAGAAAATAAGCAGACAAAATGAGAGGGACTAAGAAGTAAGTACCCTCTAGGTCTAGACAATGCATCTGAATGTTGCCCTCATGGGTCTAAAGGCCTTCCATAGTTGCGTCACCCTTACAATGCCTTTAAACCTTTTAAGGGTGCAACTTACCATCTGTAGTCAATACAACCTCTCACGGTTGTTGCTTACTATTTGCAACAACCCCATTTATCCTATAGATTTCATCTTTCAAATATTTTTCCTTTCCTATTATTATGTATGGGCTATTGCCTCCTTGTGGTAACAAATGATTTACTATTCTAGAAACTAAAACTTAACATATATTCTTACCACTTTTTGTAAAAGAAATGCATAATTACAATATAAAATGTAACAACACATTGTATGCTTAAATTATATTACCTTTCTTCATATTTTAATAGAATAAATTCACACAAAGCACATGAAGGTTCTTCAACCATTTGCCATTGAAATAGCACACAAGTACAAATACATTTTCAAACTACTCCCTCATTTTTACTATTACACTACAAATTTGTAAAATAAAGCTTTCCACTCTAACTTAAAATTCATCAAATGCCATAGAATTCTAGTGAATCATCCTTTAATCCTCCTTCTTAAAAAACACAAGGTTCATATGGACCTCGTGAAAGTGGGGTCTTTATTCTAATCCATTTTTTGAAAAATCTCATAAATGATTGAGTGGATTACAATCACAGATGGCAATGCCATGGGGTTCATTCGTTTGAATCTTTATTCATGATTTGTAATAAATTTATATCTATATCTTAATTTAGTTTTAATTTATTTTTAATTACCATGGATAAAAACTAGCCTATAAATACATGAGCAATTTCTCAAAGTGCTTTAGGGACATGGGATCTCCTATTTCTCACCTTAAAATGTGATTTAAGAAAGAATCCAAAATCCAAAGTGTCCAAAACACAAAAGAAAAAGATGTTTTGTTACTCCACCTAAAACCACCTTAACATCTAGGGAGCTTGCAACCATTGTCAGCAAAAAGGAAGAAAATAATTTCTTTCTATCTTCAAGGTTTGATCAATAGAATATGAAAAACATAATCCTAAGAAGCAATGAAAATGCTTAGACCAAGAGGTTATTAGGACATTAAATCTAAACAAAGGTCACTACTTAACTTTGTCAACACAAAAAATAGAGACTATAGACCTTGAGGAATCAACATTCTCTTATATTGCTCTCATGAGCCAGCCGGTCATCTCTTCAAAATCCCAACGATTGTAGTACATCCTAACCTCACATTGAACTCCTCCCCAAAACAAGTAAAATAAACACAACCCCATCACCCAGTTTTCTCGCGAACAACAAGGTTCCAGATCTGTTGTCAACAAAAAAAAATTTAAACCATAACCAGACCTTTCTTCAAAACCTAATTTTCTCCCTCAAAGTTCCCACAATTTTTTATTTTTTAAATTAAGCCTATAACACCAAAACTTTGAACCTATACTACCAAAATTTCAATGAATTAAGGGCTTGTTAGTTTTTAAAAAAGCGATAAGCGTAAACCAATCAAATTTCAAAGAATTGAACTCAAAACCTTCACCATATAACAGAGAATAAAAACTGTTGCAATATCTCAATAATATAACTAATAATAAAGAGAAGACTTAATTTATCTACTAATTACTGACAAAATTCTGAAATCTCCAAATTGGGCTAAATTATTTTGGCAAGCATCTGCTGACTATCAATCATAGGTTCATAAAGAAGGAGAATACAGAAGGAATTGGATGTGGATTGCCTTTACTGGGCTCCTCTGAATCCATAGTCAATTGTCAAAAACATTTCGCTAACATGGTACCGCAACCACTGAACAAGAGCTCCCCAATTATATTACATCCTGCAAACCAGACCCAAAGAAAAGAAACCCCAAGAAAAAAAAATTATTTCAATGTCTAGACTTTTTGGGAAAGGAAAAAAAAACCCCTCCATAAATGAGTGTATCCAATTTCAAGTCAGATCTTTGGAAAAGACTTTCAGCAATTGTCTTGTCTAAAGCAAGGAGGATGAAGCCAAGATAAGAAGAAAAATTACTGCTGTCTTTTAGAGAGTAAAGTAATGAACTCCCAAGGATAATCCCCCACAAGCAGGTCATTTTTGTTGGCCCCAGGACTATCGCATTCAATCCAGCTTTTGGAAGTTTTACCTTATTAGAACTGGTTTCAAGTTAGTTGAACCCGTCTCTTCGGTGAAAGTGTTTAGACTGTTTAAATTGGAACAGATGTTTTTTGGTGTTCAGAGTGTGGACACAGGAGGTAGATGTACACTAACATCTTATTTATTAGCAGGGCCAGCCGTGTCTGTTACGCCTTGTTGTCTTCACACCAGTTCCCATCCAAGGTGTTGACCAAGCTGGTACTCCAGATCATACATGCGTGCTAACGCACACTGCAACTCCTCATAGTTACTAAACTGACTGACATTAACTGATAATGCCTCCCAAAGAGGCCTTACAGAGTATGTATTGTCTCCTATGGGCAGTGCTGATTATGAGCCAAAACTATTGCTGCACCCACCTCAATTGCCCTAATTATAATAACAAAGGCAAAACAGCAACAGGGATTTTACAATTTTCACCATGACTGATTACAACAGTCATCTTTCCCAATAATAATCTCCATATTCCAACTTCAAATTCTACTTCCACACCAACTGGGCTTTACAAACAGGGTGTAAAAGTAACATACATATGTTTCTGTCCAAATCCCAAGATCATATTCAAATGGACTACCCATATTACCCAACTACACTATGATCGACACGAAGTCCTCAAATATGAACTGGATACAGTCCAGACTAAATTACATGCTAATTAAAAACTGAAATTCATCCAAATTATAGTGCAAGCTGCATTTTCAGTTATTTAAAGCATGAACTTCATCCAAATAAAAAATAACAAGCCATTCTAGATTCCTTTTCACACTATTGAATCCATCCTAATACTCCAAACTCAATTTCATGATATTGAAGCTTGAACTTTGATTCAAATTACAGTTTACAGGCAATTGTATGGATGCTGCTGCAGTTGCTCCTAGGCAACCAAACACAACATCTAAAATTGTGGGAAGTTTGGATGCGAACTTCCAAATTCGCTAGACTCCTCTGTTCGTATCGTACTCCCACGGATGGTCCCCAACACGGACGAGGTCCCTTTTCTTGATCCCACGCAGGAGTTGTCGTCGGTGTTCACGCTGGAGTCGAGCACGCTGGGCATTTTTTTTTTTTTTATCATAGATCCCTGCTTGTACATGTGATCATAGCCCACCCAATGCATTGAAAGTAGATTACAACCCCATGTTCATCATCCCCATCATATATACCATACTAAACCAAAATCGCCAACAAATCCCAGACTCAAAGACAGCTCAAGAACCTACAAAATTATCAAGAGCTTCTTCAGCATTTCTTTCATGGGCCCTTCTGGAGGTCATTTTATTATGTGCATATTTACAAGTCCAAACTCAATGCATTACACCAAAAAATGGCATTAAGGGAAGAGCCCTATTTCACTATAGAGTCATGAACCAACAATTTCATGACTCTGTAATTAAATATGACTCATCAATTATTCCATGTTCTGACATAGTCATTCCACACTATTTAAAGGTTGTATTTCATTCAAAGTATTGTGTAGAGAAGCTTCTTTTCCCTCAATGAAGTCTGCACTCGGATTTGGAGGGAACCTGGCACTAGCTGATTGGAGAGAGAGAGTCTTGTCCAGGCCTTGAGGTTGGAGAGATTCAAGTGCAACAATAACAGCAAATATTGAACAAGACAGCAATATTCAAAGAAAAAGAGTGGTCTATTCAATACTAACAGTCTGACATATGGTCCATGATCCTTACGTCAACATGTATAGTACTGACCAGCAACCACAACATCCCCACTCACATAATCAGCATGCAGGAGGGGTGGTGGTAATGTCAGACATTACCCAACGTATTGACTTTCTATCACAAGACAGGCAGCAACAAGAGGAATCAGTTATCATGCTGGCTGTTAAACAGAACATAAAAATAGATGGACAAAAGAAAGGAAACCAAGAAAAGGAGAAATCCTCAAAAGGAACAAAACAAGAAAAGAGGAAGAGAAGAGACACACCACACTCAAAGCTTGAAGAGCATGTTCTTGGGAGGATTAAGAATTATGAAGTCCTGGAAAGACTCATTTGAACTTTCCAATGGTGGAAATGCCAAACAGATTCATCTTTCTTTGTGAAGCAAACCTCGGGGTTGTTTTTGAAAAGACTTTAGACCAGAGCCTTCCCTTCCCAGAAGTCTAAGGTAATATGGAGGCTATGCAGTGTGTTCCCATGCATCTAGCATCCACAGCTATTGTGATTCCCAGAGTTCCCAATAAACTGACATTCATGATGTTTCTGGACCTGTTCGTTCAGGGGTTTTGGGAGCTGTGGGACACTTTTATGTTCAAGTCCATCTATAGACATTTTGGAGCATGAGGAGAGGGGTTCCAAAATGTTGTTGGAAATGGGAAGGGAAAATCACTCACCAATTAACAGAAGACTACATGTCTAGGGTAAATCTCAGCTAATTATTCTGCAAAATGTAACTCAACATGCAGGGATAAGATGTAGGACTAGTATGACAACAAGTCCCAATACTCCTCAGTACATGCATGGCATCATAGTGCAGGTAACATTAGCCACTAATACTGAATTCACTTGAATGTTCAATATGCAGTGGTAAAATACCATACCTGTAAGAAGGCCTCTGATGTACCTCAGCTGTGTGGAAATGGTCTGGAAGTCAGGTCGGTTCACAGGGTTCCCATCCCAACATTGTTTGATAAGACGAGACAAGTAATTTGGGCAGTTTGGTGGTAGCTGTGGTCTCTTCCCGTTTCGCACCCTACCTTTGAACGCCTTCAGAGAAGGGTTCATCAATTCTGTACGTGGAAAGGGAGCACGCTTCCCAATCAGCACACAGAAGCAACTAAGTCCAAAACTGTAAACGTCTGTTTTCTTGGGGTGGAATCTCTCAGGCTGCATGTCACCATCTTCCAGTTCATATGCCTCAGGTGCCATAAACATGGTCGTGCCAACGGGCATTGTCTGGTTTGCATATGCAGTACTCTCCATTTTCAGTTTCGTGGTGCCAAAGTCAGAGACTTTGGCAATCAACAAGGGCTCTGCCTGGGGAGCTGACGTTGAATCTTCAGAGGCAGGATGATCACACTTGACAAGAATATTGTCCGGTTTGAGATCACGATGCACTAGGTCCATGCTATGAAGGTAATTGATCCCTTCTGCTATTTGAAGCATTACATCCACACCTCTGACAAGGGAGAGCTGGCTGCTTTCCAACATTTTGGAGAGTGTCATATCC
>Ga0116227_10013014_pt1 | contig 13282 bp, 14 predicted proteins | sample S1TSphgellanicum_FD_89693 | JGI IMG/M metagenome (GOLD analysis project Ga0116227, IMG submission 89693) | Host-associated microbial communities from peat moss isolated from Minnesota, USA - S1T2_Fb - Sphagnum magellanicum MG | ecosystem: Host-associated > Plants > Peat moss > Unclassified...
AAGTGCCGTTGACCGAGTCGATCAACGTCGTGAACAGGCTGCTGCCGATGGCCAAGGCTTGCGCCGATGCCTGGTAGGCCTGCTGCCATTGCAGGAGGCTGGCAGCCTCTTGATCGAGATTCACGCCGGAAATCGACTCGACGTTGTTCGTCGCGGAGGTATTGACCGCCGTCTGCGCCGCCTGCGCGGTGTTGATCTGGGACACCTGGCTGCCGATTGCGGTAATGAACGCACTGACCGCACCCGTGGTGCTCGTGGTTGCGTTGTTCAATATCCCCGTCGTCTGCTGCGCGGCGCTCAAGAGCGCATTGCGGTTATCGCCGGTGCCGCTGGTATTCGGACCTACGTTGAACGTATCGCCGGCGGCCGGCGTACCCGTGATCGTGACCTGCCACCCGTTCGCCGAAATCTCGCCGTTGGCAGCGAGAGTCTGGGTCGCGCCGCCGTTGATGGAGTACGTCGTCGGCGTCGCGAAGACGATGCTCGCCGGCGTGGTCAATGCGGTATTGGTCGGATCGATCACGGTGCCCGGGCTGACCGTGGCCGTGCCGGTGTTCGTGGTCGCGGCGCTCGCGGTGATGGCCGACGCGGCCGCGATCTTCGACGGATTGGTGATGACGACGCTCAAGTTCGACGCGGTGGTCGCCGTCGGTTGGATCAGGAACGTGTCGTCCGTCGCCGGAGTTCCCGTGATCGTGATGGAAATGCCGTCGGCGGTCAGGGGATCCGCGGCGGTACCGGTCCCGGTCAGGGGCACGCTGGTGCCGCCCGTGGTCTGCAGCGAATAGGTCCCAGCCTTGTAGGTCAGCACGTAGTCGTTCGCGGTCAACGCCCCGACGTTCGTGATCGCGACGGTCGCGACGCCCGTGCCGGTATTTTTCGATGAGGCCACGGCCGTCGGCGTGGGGCTCGAGAAAATGGCGGTGCCGATCGCGCCGTTGAGATCGACTCCGGCGGTTTGCTGGGTATTGGCCGACGTGGCGACGGCCGTGGCGATCTGGCCCAATTGATTCAGCGCAGGATTGATGGCCTGGGTGCGGGCCGCCAGTTGGCCGCCCAAGTCGCCCGTGGTGAGTTCGGCATCGATCGTGTTGCCGGCCGCGGCGGTCGACGAGACATCCAATTGCGACGCATTGTACTGGTCCGGGACGGTCGTCAGTGTGTTGACGTTGCCCTCGAGCACCAAGGGTTGACCATTCCCAATGAACACGTTGAGGGAACCGTCGGTGTTGGTCGTCGTGGTGACGCCCACCAGGCTCGAGAGTTTGGACACGGCTTGATCGCGCTGATCGAGCAACTCGTTGGGTTGCTGGCCGCCGGCCGCTCCCTGCGTGACCACGATCTGCTGATTCAGGGTCGAGATCGTCGATGCGAGGGAATTGATCTGCGTGACGTCCGACGTGATGCTCGTGTTGACGCTGCTGTTCAGGGCGTTGAGTTGCGACGTCGTGCTCTGCAGGCTGGTGACCACACCCTGTGCCGCACTGATGAGCGCCTGGCGCGCGGCGGTCGATGTGGGGTCATTGGCGACGGTGGACCACGCACTGTAGTAACTCGTCAGCGCGGTGCTGAGGCCCCCACCCGTGGTACCGATCAGGTTGTCGATCTGCGTGGCATAGCTCTGCAGACCCGTGAGCTGACCGAGCGTGCTTTGCGAGGTATTGAGCTGGTTGGCTGCCGCCTGGCTGAACGCACGGTTGACGCCCGAGACTTCCACACCGCTGCCGATGGTGGCCGAGCCGTTGACCTGCGGGATCGCCTCGCTCAGGTTTATCGACTCTTCGTCATAGCCTGGGGTGCTCGCATTGGCGATGTTGTTGCTCGTGACGTTGATGGCCTGCTGAAAGGCCTGCAGCGCGGAAACGCTTATTCCAAATAGGTCTGACACCGGCTATCTCCGGGCCCAAATCGGGCCGCTCACGACACTGCCGCTATATCGGCATGAGTCGTCATTTCTACAGTTTTACCGACGACGGCATTAAGGCGGCCTTGAGGGCACCGCTGTTCAAAATCTTGTTTAACTTATCGGCATACTGCGGATCGGTGGCATAACCCGACTTGCCGATGCTCTCCACGTAGCCTTGGGTGTCGCCGCCGGCCGCGATGACGTCGCGATAGCGCGGCGAATTCTTCAGCAACTGCGCGAAATCATTGACGCTGTCGGCGACCGACGCATAGGCGCGGAAGGCCGTGCGCCGCGGCGTCGCCACCCCGTTCGCGAACTCGACGGTGTCCGCCGATGCTCGCGCGCCCGACCACTCGTCGCCCGCCTTGATGCCGAACATGTTGTGGCTCGGGGAGCCATCGGCCGTCCGCGGCATACGCGAACCCCAGCCCGTCTCGAGCGCCGCCTGGGCGAGCAAACCTCGCGGATCGACGCCCAAGTCGTCCGCGGCCTTCTGGATGGCGGGCAGCACCTGGCTCACGAACTCCGCCGGCGACGGCGCCGCCGCGGGCGGCGTCGACGCGGTCGGTCCGCCGAGGCCACCCTTGACCGCCGGCGCGCCGCTCTTGGCGCCGGTCTGGCGCTTCAGCAACGCGGCAATGCCGAGATCCTGATGCTCGCTCATCGTGAGCGCGATCTGCTTGTCGAACATGTCCTGGTACATGCTCATTTCGTTGCTGTCGAGCTCGGTGCTCATGCTGGCATCGCGCATGCTCTTCAGCATCATCTGCAAGAACATGGCCTCGACCTGCTGCGCCACCGCCTTGATGGATTTATCCGACGTCGGATCCACTTTGAGCGCTTCCAACCCATTCACGTCGGTATAGGTGTTCGCGGCCGACATGTCGGCCGGCAGCGGGCTCAACGCGGCAGTGGAGTTGAACGGCGACGTCGAGTTCAGGGACACGGGATTGGTCATTAGATCACGATGAGCTCGGCTTGCAGGGCGCCGGCCTCCTTGAGCGCCTCGAGAATGGCCACGAGATCGCCGGGCGCGGCTCCGATCTCGTTGACGGCACGCACGATCTGTTCGAGCTCGACGCCGGGCTTGAACAAGAACATGTGGTTCGAACCCTGATCCACGTTGATGATCGAATTGGTGACCACGGCGGTCTGTCCCTTGGAGAACGGGCCTGGTTGGCTCACGGACTGTTCTTCCTTGATGCTGACCGACAGCGAGCCGTGCGACACGGCCGCCGGCGTCACGATGACGTGGCTGCTGATGACGACGGTGCCCGTGCGCGAGTTGATGATGACTTTGGCGGCGGCGGCCGCCGGCTCCACCTGGAGATTCTCGACGGTCGACAGAAAAGCGACGCGCTGCGTGATGTCGAGCGGCGCCTGGATCCGCACCGAACCGCCGTCGATGATGGAAGCGATGCCCTCGCCCACGCCCTTGTTGACGCTGGCGACGACCCGCGTCGCCGTGGTGAAGTCGGCGTCGTTCAAGTTGAGGATGATCGAGTCACCCTGCGAGAGCTGTGAGTTGACCGCCCGCTCGATCGTGGCGCCGTTCGGGATGCGGCCCGAACTCGGCACATTGACCGTGAGCTTCGATCCGTCGGTGCCTTCCACGCCGAAACCGCTGACGATGAGATTGCCCTGCGCGATGGCATAGATCTGGCCGTCGAGGCCGCGCAGCGGCGTGACCAGCAACGATCCGCCGCGCAGGCTCTTGGCGTTGGCGATGGAATTGACGGTGATGTCGATGGTCTGGCCGGGCTTGACGAAGGCCGGCATCACCGCGTGCACCGCCACGGCGGCGACGTTCTTGAGCTGCGGCGTGACGGTCGAGGGCACGGTGATCCCGAGCTGTGCGAGCATGTTGTTCAAGGATTGCACCGTGAATGGTGCCTGGCTGGTCTGGTCGCCGGTGCTGTCCAAGCCGACGACCAGACCGTAGCCGAATAGCTGGTTGGTGCGCACGCCCTGAACCTGTGCCAGGTCCTTGATGCGTTCGCCATAGGCGAGCGGCGCACTCAGCAATAATGCGAGCGGCAGGGTCAGCCATTTGAGCGTGGCGGTGCGGCGCATGGCGTTCAGTACGGTGCGTACGGCGAATTGAAGAACCGCGCCAACCAGCCCATCTTGTTCGATGACGCGATCACGCCCTTGCCCGAGTAGCTGATGTGCGCGTCCGCGACCCGGTCGGACGTCACGGAGTTGTCGGTGGCGATGTCGGCACGCCGGACGACGCCGGACACGTGCACGAACTCGTCGCCCTGATTGAGCTTCAGGGTCTTATCCCCCTGCACGACGAGGTTGCCGTTCGGCTGTACGTCCATGACGGTGACCGTAAGGCTGCCCGTGAACGTATTGCCCTGGGTCGCCGATCCCTCGCCGTCGAAGGTGTCGGCGCCGTTCAGAGTCGACGTGCCGATGCCGACGCCGCCGACGGTCGGGCTGCGGCCGAACAGCGTGACGCCCGTGTTGTTGACGCCCGTGGTCTTGGTGGTCTTCGTCACCGCGCTCTTGCTCGCGGCAGTCGATTCCGTCAGACGGATGGTCAGTACGTCGCCGACGCGGCGCGCCTTCAAGTCCGCGAACAGTTCGATCTGCTGGCCGGCCTGATAGATGGCGCCTTCGGTGCGCGGCGTCGGCGGCGGGAGCACGCGCGCGACGACGGGTTCTGGCTTGGGTTTTCGCGCGGGTAGCAGGCCGCAGCCCACGACGGTTGCGCCGAGGATGATCACCAGAGCCATGCGCGTCGCCGCCATCCAAGTCATGGAACTTGCGCGCGTCATGTGAGATTGGTCGTCAGGTACTGCAGCATCTGATCCGTCGTGCTGATGGCCTTCGAATTCATTTCGTAGGAGCGCTGGCACTCGATCATGTTGACGAGTTCGGTCACCGAGTTCACGTTCGAGGTTTCGAGGGTGTTCTGCTGCAATGTGCCGAGCCCGTTGGTGCCGGCCGTGCCGACCTGGGGCGAGCCGCTCGAGGCGGACTCGACCAACAGGTTGTTGCCGATGGGCTGCAAGCCCTCTTCGTTGATGAAATCCGCCAGCTGAATCTGGCCGATCGACGTGCCCTTCGGGTTCGTCTGGGACACGGCCGTGACCGTACCATCGGTGCCGATCGTGACGGTTTGGGTCCCCGCCGGAATGTTGATGGCGGGTAGCAGCGGCTGACCGGTCGCCGTTACGACGTTGCCCTGGTTATCGAGGCTGAACGTACCGTCGCGGGTGTAGGCGATCGTGCCGTCGGGCTGCGTGATCTGCAAAAATCCACGTCCGCTGATCGCGACGTCGAGGGCATTGCCCGTCTGGTTGACGGAACCCTGCATATAATCCTTTTCGGTGGCGACGATGCGCACGCCGGTGCCGAGCGTGAGCCCGGTCGGGAATTGCGTGTTCTGCGTGCTCTGCGACCCCACCTGCCGGATGTTCTGGTACATGAGGTCCTGAAAGTCCGCGCGGCTCGCCTTGTAGCCCGTGGTATTGATGTTCGCGAGGTTTTGGGAAATGACCGCCATCCGCGTGTTTTGTGCGTCGAGGCCGGTCTTGGCCGCCCATAGTGCGAGATTCATGATGGTTTCCTGTAAAGATTCCGATAACGATTATTGGGTCTGCATCAGGCGCTCGGCGCTCTGCTCGTTGGTGTCGCTCGCATTCAGACTCTTGATCTGGAATTCGTAGAGGCGCTGCAGTTCGATCATGCTGATGAGCGACAGCGCGGGATTGACGTTGCTCGACTCGAGCACGCCCGATGTGATCGTCACGCTTTCGTCGGTCTTCGCCGTGGCGCCGCTCTTGAGACGCAGCAGGCCATCCTCGCCCTTCTGCAAATCTTTGGTCGCCGGATTGACCAGCTTGATCCGGTCGACCTGGGTCACGGCGAAGGCCTGGGAGCCCTGGGGGACCACGGAAATGGTCCCGTCGCCGCCAATGCTGACCTGGGTCGACGGCGGAATGACCACGGGTCCGGATTCGCTCAACACCGACAGACCGCTGGCCGTCGTGACGGCCCCGGTCGGCGTCAAGCGCAAATCGCCGGCCCGCGTATAGGCTTCCTTGCCGTCGGTGCCGCGTACGGCGATGAAGCCCTTGCCGTTCACGGCGATGTCGAGATCGCGTCCGGTGGTTTCCATGGTGCCGCTCGAAAAATCGGTGCCGGCGTCTCCGGCGACCGCATTGACGCGCGTGGCATAGCCCGGACCGTAGATGGGCTCGCTGTCGAACGACACCGCATCCGCGCGAAAGCCGGTGGTGCTGATGTTGGCGATATTGTGGTTGTTGACCGCCTGCGCCTGCATGATCTGCTTGGCGCCGGTCATGGCCACGTACATGCCTCTATCCATGACCGATACCGTCCGCTGCTTGCTTCATGCTATGCGCCGTTAATGCGTGATGTTGATGACGGTTTCGGACAGCTGGTTGGCCGTCGTGACGACCTGTGCGTTGGCCTGGAAGGCGCGCTGCGCGGTGATCATGTTGACCAATTCCGTGGTCAGGTCGACGTTCGAGCTCTCCAGAGCGCCCGATTGAATCGTGCCGAATCCCGCACCACCCGCGGTGCCGGTCACGACGGTGCCCGACGTGTAGGTCTGCGCCCAGTTGGTGTCGCCGAGTTGCTGCAGTCCTTGCGGATTCGGAAAGTTCGCCATGGCGAGCTGACCCAATTGAGTGGACCGGCCATTGGTGTACACGGCCGACACGATGCCCGACGTATCGATGTTGACCGTGCTGAGCTGTCCGGTTGCATAACCGTCCTGGGTGATGGCCGTGACGCCGAAGTTGCCCCCGTACTGGGTGCTGGTGCCGAAATTAAAGGCCATCGACAGGGGATTCGCGCCGTCCGGCGGCGTGTATCCTGAGAACGTGATGACGCCAGCCCCCGCGGGCGTCACTGCGCCGGTCGAATCGAACGTGAGCGTCGCCGGGTTGGCCGTCACCACGGTGCCATCCACGGTCATGTTGACGTCCCACGTGCTGGTCGAGGCCGTGGTCGGCCCCTGCGTGAAAAAGAGCGTCGCCGTATGGGCCTCTCCCAACGAGTCGTACACCGTGGTCGACGTGGACTGATTGTAGGTGAGCCCATTCGTCGGGTCGAAGCCGTCAGCGGCATAGTCGGCCGGCACCGCGGAATCAGCCGGTAGATTCAACGTGACCGCTGCCGTCGTCGTGGCGGTCGGCGCGCTCTGCGCGGTCTGCAAATTCAAGTCCGTCGTGGTACCCGTGTTGAAACCACCGGTGGTCGTGGGCGGGTAAACTTGGAGGAATTGGCCCGTGGCATTCACCACGTTGCCATTCTTGTCCTCGGAGAACTCACCGTTGCGTGAATACACCGTGCCGCTCGCGTCCTTGAGCGTGAAGAAGCCGTCGCCGCTGATGGCCAGGTCCAGGTTGGACGAGGTCGTGGTGATGTTGCCCTGGCTGAATTGTTGGGCATTGTCGTCGACGCGCACGCCCTCGCCGCTGGTCGACGCGCTCAAGTTCACCGAACCCGACGCGTACACGTCGGCGAATTCCGCGCGCGACGATTTGAAACCGACGGTATCGGCGTTGGCGACGTTGTTCGCCGTGACGTCCAGATCCGAGCTCGCGGCCGTCAATCCCGATAATGCGATACTGAAAGATGACATTTGGTTGGTGCTCCTGAATGAATTAGTTCGAAATCTGCAGCAACGAGCTGATGGGCACGCTGCCGACGCCGGCGACGTTCAAGGTCATGCCGCTGGTGCCGGCACCCATGCTGACGCTATCGACGGTGCCGTTGACGGCGGTGGTGGCCGGCGTACTGCTCGTGGTCTGCCCGCCATAGACGGCGGTCAAGGTGTAGGTGCCCGTGGGCGCGGCCACGCCGCTCGAGTCCTTGCCGTCCCAGGTGAAACTCGCCTGCCCGGCCGCCTGGGCACCGAGCTGTATGGTTCTGATCGTCTGCCCGGCGGCATTGACGATGCTGAGCGTGACCGACGACGTGGTTTGCGGCACCGTGACGGCGCCGGTGACGGTGGCACCCGAGGTTTGATTGACCGTCGAGCTGGTCACGAGGGCATCCTTGCCCAACAGGGACGAGGCTTGCAGTGTTTGCGCCGACGTCACCGAATTCGACAGGGTGCTGAACGACGTGTTCAAGGTGTTGATGCCCTGCACCTCGCTGAGCTGCGCGAGCTGGGTCAGGAACGTGTTGCTGTCCACCGGATTGGTGGGATCCTGGTTCTGCAGCTGCGCCAGCATGAGCGTCAGGAAATCCGTGCCGCCGAGCGTCGCGGCACCGGTGACGCCGGTGGCCGAGGCGGACGAATTGCTGGTGGTCCCCGTGGCCGCCGTTGCGCCCGTGGCCGTGCCGGTCGTGGCGGTGGCTTGGGCGGAAGCTGCTGCCTTGATGTCGTTGATCATGGTGTGTCCCAGGTGAGGTCTAGTGGCCCATCGAAATCGTTTTGAGCAGCAGGTCGCGCGCCGTGTTGATCGCGTCGATGTTGGTGGCGAAGCTGCGGTTGGCGGAAATCATGTTGGTCATCTCTTCGATCGAATTGACGTTCGACGTGAAGACGTAGCCGTCCTTGTTCGCCAGTGGATTCTCGGGCGCGTAGCGTTGCAGCGGCGGCGCGGTGCTTTCCACCACGCCGAGCACACGCACGCCGGCGGCGGCGTTCTGCTCTTCGGCAAAGGGATCGGAGGTGTCCATCATGGTCTGGAACACCGGATGCCGGGCGCGGTAGATCTTGGTCGAGTCGCCGTTGACGCTTTCGGCATTGGCGAGGTTGCTGGCCGTGGTGTTGAGCCGGATGGTCTCGGCATTGAGGGCGCTGCCGGACACGTTGAACACATTGAAGAGGGACATGCTGAGCTCCTGTGGGTGACTACTGGCCGTTGATGGCGAGCGTCAGTTCCGAAATCGTGTTGTTGATGAACTGCAGGCTGGCCTGGTAGCGCACGTTGGTTTCCGAGAACGCCGCCTGCTCGACCGGCATTTCGACGGTGTTGCCGTCGAGCGAGGCTTGATACGGATTGCGATATTTCAGGTCGGCCGCGGTCATCTGGTCGTTGCTGAGCTGAATGTGCGCGGCATTCGTCGTCTCCATCGGCAGCACCGCGGCATCGGTGTGCGACAACACCGCGCTGAAGTCGATGTCGCGCGCCTTGTAGCTCGGCGTATCGGCGTTGGCCATATTGGTGGCGAGCACGCTCATGCGCTGGCCGTGCAATAAGAGCGCCTGTTCGTGAATGCCGAAAATGTTTTGAAACATGGTTCGAATCTCCTCGACGGAGAATTAAGCAAGACCTGTGCCAACGCGCATAACCCCTCAGCCGGGCACTCGCGCAGGGCAAATGGCCGCGCCTTAAAGCGGCGGGCGGCGTCAAACGCGCCGGGCGGCGGCAAGCTTTTGCCGGACGGGCGACCGTCGGGCAGCGGCAATGGAGCGGCCGTCGCGCGCGACGCTGCCGTGTCCGACCCCCTTGCCCACCCCAAGGCTGGCACGCAGCTTGCTTGTGCTTTGATCCATGCAGTCCAAAGCGCCAAAATTTCGTCACTGGACCCTGTTCCTGTTTTTGGGCACTGCGGCGAGCGCCACCATCGCGACACGACCGGCGGTCGGCGCGGCCGGGGGTGGCGACCCGGCATTCGAGGACATTGCCGCGCTCGAGGCCGCGGCCCGGTCCGCCGCCATGGCGGCGCTGCCGCCGCTGAGCGACCGGCAGCGTTTCATCACGGGTCCCATCCAGCCCGGCTTGCAGTTGACGCACTGCGCAGGAGCCGTGCGGCCGGTGATCGGGGCGGGACAGCACATGAAGGATCGCGTCACGGTGGAACTGCGCTGCGCAAGTCCGGCGTGGCACCTGTATGTGCCCGTGCGGGTGGTCGGCACCACGCCGGTGGCGGTGACGGCTCACGCCATCGTCATGGGCAGCGTCTTGAGCGCGAGCGATCTACGGGTGGAGCAGCGCGACCTGTCCGAATTGCCGCCGGGGTTCTTCGACGACCCCGCCACCGTGGTGGGTCTGACGGCCGCGCGGCCCATTTCCGGCGGGGCGATCCTCACCAATCAACAACTCGTGGCGTCGAAAGCCGTGCAGCGCGGCCAGGCCGTGACGTTGATGGCCAATACCGGCGGCATGCAGGTGCGCATGGCGGGCCGGGCCCTCACCGACGGTCTGGTCAATCAGCGGGTCAAGGTGCAGAACTTGTCATCCGGCAAAGTGGTGGAAGGCATCGCGCGCTCGGAACAGGTCGTCGAAATTATTTTTCAATAAGGCTTCAGTGAACTAGGTCACAGTCGATAACACATTTCATAGGGTCGAAAATGGACGGACTGGTTAAAGTTCGCGAGCGGCCCGACGATAACAGGCGAAGAGCGATGATTGTTCGAGGAGAATTGCGGTGACCAACAAGATCAGTGGCTATTCGGCAACCGACGCGGTCGTACCCGTCAAGAATTCGAGCAACGGTGGCACCGTTGCCGAGAAGGTGCCGACTGAAGGTGCCGTGGCGGCGCCATCGACTGCCAAGACGGCTGATCAGGTCACGTTGACCAATTCGGCCCGATCGCTGCAGAAGATCGAGGAAACCATCGCGAAAACCCCGGTGGTCAACACCGACAAGGTCGCGTCCGTGAAACAGCAGCTGAGTTCCGGCACCTATCAGGTCGACTCGGGCCGGGTCGCCGACAAGCTGTTGCAATTCGAAAGCAGCTTGCAATAGCGGCCGATGAACCCTCCAGTGCACCATCTCGAGGACCTGCTGGATCGCGAGATCGAGGCTGCACGCAAGCTGTCGATCGCGCTGGTGGCAGAACGCGCCGCGTTGGTAGGCGATGAACCCGCGACGGTCCATGAAATGGCAGCCGAGAAGGTCCGCCTGCTCGCCGTGATCGAAGCGTTGGAAGTGGAGCGCCGCGCGTTGTGGAGCAACCCTGAGGCCCCTGGAGCCGTTGATGCGGGAGGCGCGGGGATCGCCGCAACGCTCGCCGAACGCTGGCGTGCGCTGATGAACGTGATCGCCGGTTGCCGCACGGCCAATGAGATCAACGGCCACATCATTCACATTCGTCAAAACCAAATTCGTCAGCTCATCGACATCGTGCGCGGCGGCGCACCGGTGACGTACGGTCCCAAGGGCATCCACCAAAGCAAGGCGCTGCGCGCGCTGGCAAGAGCGTGAACCATGCTAGTACTAAGCCGTCGGGCCGATGAGTCCATCACCATCCAGCCAGCGGATGGAGTCGACGTCAGCATGACCATGGCCCAGCTGTTCGCCAATGGTCCGATCCAGATCACGTTGCTCGGTGGCACCGGCAAACGCGTGAAGATGGGCATCGAAGCCCCTGAGCAGCTGTCGATCAGACGCAAAGACGTTCCGCAGCCCGTCTAGCTCTCCCGCCTCGCGCCTGTACGGCCTGCCGCCGCCACTCGCGGCGCGCAATGCGACAAAACATCTGAAGAATTCGCGCTCTTGAACGTAATCCATTGATTTTTTTGACATAACCGAAAAATGCTGCAGCCGAACACTTCGCTAACAGTTGTGCGGTGTGCATAATGGCTGTACGCCGATCAACGGTCACTTCAAGGGAATACGATGGAGCGTCGCTTGCACACCCGCCACAGGGCGAGAACGACGGTTTACGTCGTCATGTCCGGCCGTAAGAGCCGCATTTGTCGAGCCCGGAATTTGAGTGCCAACGGCGTGTTCGTCGAGACTGAAAACCTGGGTCTGCGCAAGGGACAACAAGTGCAGCTCGCGTTCGCCATCAACTTAGGCTTGGTCACCAAGATTCATCGCCGCACCGCGATCGTCGCGCATGTCACGCGCGGCGGCACGGGCTTGATGATGGAACAATTCGCCGGCCGCTGATTCGCCGGCCGCTGAGCCATTCAATACTGTAAAATTCGGGGATGCCTCCTCCCCTAGACGCGCCGCGGCTCGATGCGATCCGCATCCGCGGCGCACGCCAGAACAATCTCAAGAATCTCGACCTCGACCTGCCGCTCAACGAACTGATCGTCGTCACCGGCGTCAGTGGCTCGGGCAAGTCGACCTTGGTCTTCGACACGCTGTACGCGGAGGGTCAGCGCCGGTATGTCGAGACCTTCTCGCCCTACGCGCGGCAATTCCTGGACCGCATGGACAAGCCCCTGGTGGACCGCATCGACGGCATCCCCCCGGCCATTGCCATCGACCAGACGAACCCAGTGCGCACGTCTCGATCCACCGTCGGCACCATGACGGAGTTGAACGATCACCTGAAGCTGTTGTTCGCGCGGGCCGCGGTGCTGCATTGCCGGGGCTGCGGACAGCCCGTACGCCGCGATACCCCCGAGTCCATTCGCACCGCGTTGGCCGAACTCTCGCGGATGCATGGCGATCCCCGTCTGCTGCTGACTTTCCCGATCAAGGTGCCCGATAATTTCTCCGCGACTGAAATTACCGCACTGCTCGCCGGGCAGGGATACACACGCATCCACGAACACCGCGGCAACACGCTGCAAGTCATCCAGGATCGCTTTCGTTGGTCGACCGTCGATCCATCCCGGGCCGCGGATGCCATCGAAGCCGCGCTCAAAGTCGGTCAGGGCAGGCTCGACGTCTACCCGCAGCCGGACTCGCCCGCCGCGGACACTTCGATCGCGAAAGGTCCGCACACAGACGACCCGGGCACAGGCGGCCCGGGCACGAGTCGCTCGAGCCCGCCGCCGTGGCGGTTTTCCACCGGTCTGCACTGTGCCCACTGTGACATCAGCTACCGGGAACCGAATCCGAGCACGTTCAGCTTCAACTCACCCTTGGGTGCGTGCGAGACGTGCCGCGGCTTCGGCCGCAGCATCGGCGTCGACTACGGCTTGGTGATCCCCGACCCATCGCTGTCGCTGCGCGCCGGTGCCATCAAGCCCTGGCAAACCGAGTCGAACGCGGAGTGCCAGGCCGACCTCATGAAATTCGCGCGTAAGCGCGCCATCCCGGTCGACACGCCGTGGCGCGACCTGACGGCTGCCGAGCGCAACTGGGTGCTCGACGGTGAGGGCGAGTGGAAGAAGAACGTGTGGTACGGCGTCAAGCGCTTCTTCGCGTGGCTCGAGACGAAAGCCTACAAGATGCACATTCGCGTGCTGCTGTCGCGCTATCGCTCATACACAGAATGTAAGGCGTGTGGCGGCGCGCGCTTGAAGCCGGACGCATTGCTGTGGCGCATCGGCGAGCCGGGCCTCAACATCCGCGAGTTGATGCTGTTGCCGATCGACGGGTGCCGCGATTTCTTCTCGAGGCTCACGCTGCCAGCCCCGCTCGATGAGGCCACCGACCTGCTGCTGCGTGAAATCCGCGCGCGCTTGCAGTATCTCACCGACGTGGGATTGGGATATCTCAATCTGGACCGCCAGTCGCGCACGCTCTCGGGCG
>Ga0116227_10013015_pt1 | contig 13282 bp, 8 predicted proteins | sample S1TSphgellanicum_FD_89693 | JGI IMG/M metagenome (GOLD analysis project Ga0116227, IMG submission 89693) | Host-associated microbial communities from peat moss isolated from Minnesota, USA - S1T2_Fb - Sphagnum magellanicum MG | ecosystem: Host-associated > Plants > Peat moss > Unclassified...
CATCAGAAACGAAATACTTAGAGCGGGCAGATCCTGCCTCGTTATGGCAAAAGGATGGTGTGAACGGAAGTTCTATTGCCTATAATTTAAATAAATTTGAGTGGGCAGATCAAGACTGGCAAGGAATTTCATTGGAAGAATTTATTATCTATGAACTTCATACCGGAACTTTTACTGAAAATGGTGACTTCAAATCAATAGAAAATAAGATTCTATATTTAAAAGAATTAGGCATCACAGCAATCGAACTGATGCCCATTGCACAGTTCTCTGGAGATAGAAATTGGGGGTATGATGGTGTTTTTCCATTTGCCGTTCAAAACTCCTATGGTGGACCAGAAGCACTAAAGCACCTGATCAATAGCTGTCATCAGAATGGTTTAGCCGTTATTCTTGATGTAGTCTATAATCACATGGGGCCAGAAGGGAATTATTTTAATGATCTTGGCCCTTATTTTACAGATAAATATCAAACCCCTTGGGGGCAGGCCATCAACTTTGATGATGCCAATTGTGACCCCGTTCGGAATTATTTTATTGAAAATGTTTTGATGTGGTTCCGGGATTTTCATGTAGATGCACTTCGTTTAGATGCTGTACATGCCATTAAAGATTTTAGCTGTACCCATATTTTACAAGAAATTAAGCAATATGTAGATCAGCTTTCCGTACATACCGGAAAAAAATATGAGCTAATTGTTGAACTGGATTTAAATGATCCAAAATATATTAGTCCGGCTGGCGGAGGTGGATACGGTATGGATGCACAATGGGCCGATGAGTTTCACCATGCACTACGGGTCTCTTCAGGACAAGAACCAAATGGATATTATGCTGAATTTAATGGCATTGAGCATCTCGCAAAATCTTACGAAGACGCTTATGTTTATGATGGTCAATATTCACCACACCGGCAAAAAAAGTTTGGTGCAAAGGCAAGTGGTAACGCCGGAAAACAATTCATTGTTTTTTCACAAAACCATGATCAGGTTGGGAATAGAATGCTTGGTGAAAGAACAAGTGAGCTGCTGAGTTTTGAAATGACAAAATTACTCGCAGCAGCCGTGTTGTGTAGTCCATTTTTGCCCCTCATTTTTATGGGAGAGGAATATGGTGAAACCAATCGCTTTCAGTTTTTTACCAGCCATAGTGATCAAGAGTTGATAGAAGCAGTTAGGAAAGGAAGGAAATCTGAATTTGCAGCTTTTCATCATGGAGAAGAAACACCAGATCCACAAAGTGATGCTACCTTTTTAACATCTAAGTTAAGTTGGGAAAAAATAGATCAACAACCTTATGGAAGGCTTCTCAATTATTATAAGGTATTAATCAAATTGAGGAAAACCTATAAAGCGCTCTCTGTTTTAGATAGAAAGCATGTAAAGGCGAATGCCCTTGCCAATCAAAACTGTTTAATTTTAGAACGTTGGCACGAAGATGAAAAAATTCTGTGCTTAATGAATTTTTCCGGTCAGGAGCAAACGCTGAATCTTGAAGATATCAATCAATATAAAATCATTTTTAACTCCGCATCAAGCATGTGGGGTGGAATAAATGTTGATAATCAAACATCAACTAGCAATAAAATAACCCTATTACCTGAATCGATCCAAATTTTTCTTAGTAAAAATGTATAAACCTTCCAGCACTTACAGAATCCAGTTTAATAAAGATTTTCCTTTTAAATCACTTAATGAGATTATTCCATATTTAAGAGAACTTGGGATAGATACACTTTATGCTTCGCCGATATTTGAAGCTTCACCTGGAAGCACGCATGGTTATGATACCATTAACCCTCATAAAATAAATCCAGAAATAGGAACAGAAGAGGAACTATATGAACTGGCTGCAAATTTAAAGGCTGCGGGAATTGGCTGGCTACAAGATATTGTACCGAACCATATGGCATTCCATACGGGTAATGCATGGTTAATGGACGTATTGAAAAAAGGAAAAGAATCTGCCTATGCATCCTTCTTTGATATTGATTTAAAGCATGAAAAACAACTCATGGTTCCTTTTTTGGGTGAAGACCTGAACGATGCTATTGCTAATGAAAACTTAAAATTAGCAGAAGAAAATGATGCGTTTTATATCAATTATAGTGAAACGAAATGGCCGTTAAGTGATGATACCTCTAAAAAACTTAAAGGCAAAAATATTGATGATATCAATAGTCATCCATCAGCATTGCTGGAAATTCTGAATGAACAACATTATCGCCTGTGTAACTGGCAGGAAACCTTTTATAAAATCAATTACAGGCGGTTCTTTACTGTAAATAGTTTAATCTGCTTAAATATTCAGGATAAAGCCGTATTTGACACCTACCATGAATATATTTTCAAGTTTGTAAATGATGGTATTTTTCAAGGATTAAGAATCGATCACATAGATGGGCTTTACGACCCGAAAATGTATTTAGACAGATTACGAGACGCCGTAGGTAATGATGTATATGTAGTGATTGAGAAGATTTTAGAATACGAAGAGCAATTGCCAGCAGATTGGAATACCCAAGGCAACACGGGGTATGATTTTCTGGCCATTACCAATAACCTTTTCACCAATCAATCTGCTCAGGAATCATTTGATAAACTATACCAGAAAGTAACCGGAAAGTCGCAGGATCTGGATGTATTGATTCATGAGAAAAAAGAAACCATTCTTTATGAACATATGCATGGCGAACTTGATAATTTATATCAACTCGCTAAAGATCTGAATTTGATTTCATCCACCGATGAAGCAGAAATTGGAGGCCATATCATTAAAAAAGGAATAGGCGAAATGATGATTCAAATGCCTGTTTACCGCTATTATGATTATCAGTTTCCTTTAAAAAATAAATCCTTATCACAATTAACGGAATTGATTTCAGGTGTAGTTCAAAAGGATGAATTAAAATTAGCTGGTGCTTTTTTAACAAAAATTTTTATTGAAAAGCCTTTGCAAGCAGATGTAAATCACCTGCAAAATATTAGCAGGTTCTACCAACGGTGCATGCAATTTACTGGCCCGCTAATGGCTAAGGGAGTAGAAGACACCGTAATGTTTACGTATAACCTTTTTGTTGGCCACACTGAGGTTGGCGATGCACCTCATGCCTTCGGAATTTCTATAGAAGATTTTCACCTGAAAATGAAAGACAGACAGGCACATTGGCCGCTTTCATTAAATGGAAGCGCCACTCATGATACCAAAAAGGGAGAAGATGTAAGGGCAAGGTTAAATGTATTAACAGACCTTCCTGATGAATGGATTAGTCTTGTTGAGCAGTTATTAAAGACTACTGAACAGTTAAAAGAAGAAAATGAATCATTTAACGACTTGCATAAAAATGATATGTACTTGGTTATTCAAACCATTTTAGGTGCTTTATCTATGCCGGGAGAAGATTCTGATCAAATTAGTGAACGTTTAGCGCAATATATTGAGAAGGCTTTAAGAGAAGCTAAAAAACGTTCAGACTGGGCATCACCCGATGAAAACTACGAGCAAAACGTTAAAGATTTTGCCAATGCCTTATTGAATAAGGAAAACGCGGGCTACCAGGCAATTCAAACATTTATTAGCAAGATTGCTGATTTTGGCATCATCAATAGTTTGGCTCAGCTGGTATTGAAGTTTACTTGCCCAGGCATTCCGGATGTTTACCAAGGCACTGAATTATGGGATTTAAGTATGGTAGATCCCGATAACCGCAGACCGGTAGATTATGAAAAAAGACTTGATTTTCAATCTGTAGCAGATTATCAAAATTTACAAAATCTATGGGATGAACGTTATTCTGGTAAAATAAAGCTTTGGTTAACCACACATTTAGCAACCATTAGAAAAAAACATCACCAGCTTTTTGAAAAGGGTAAATATATTCCGCTTCAGGTTAAAGGGAAATACAATCAAAATATGGTCGCCTTTGCCAGGCAGTTAAATAGTGAATGGTTAATTACAGCGACTCCTGTAGGTTTAGCTGCCTTGATAAATAAGAAAACGATTGCGCCTAACAAGTTTGATTGGGCAGATACACAGATTTTGCTGCCAGAAAATGCCCCAATTGAATGGGATGATTTAATTACAGAAAAATCAGGTGTTAAGGATATACTTAACGAGGGAATTTTGATCAGTCAGATTTTAAGTGAAATGCCTGTTGGATTAATTAAACTTAAAACTAAAAATAACAACCGGGCAGCAGGAATTTTAATGCACATCAGCTCATTACCTTCTGCATACGGAATAGGGGATATTGGTGCAGGGAGTAAGAAAATTATAGATTTTTTGGCAAATTCTGGTCAGAAATTCTGGCAAATATTACCTGTAAATCCTACAAAGGCTGGAAACGGGCATTCGCCATATTCTAGTAATTCAGCCATGGCAGGTAATGTATTGCTAATCAGTCCTGATTTTCTTTTATCAGATGGTTTGTTAAATGAAGCTGATTTGGAAGAAGCAAAGCTTGAATCAACAGATCAAATTGATTACGATCGTGTTGAAAGCAATAAATACCATTTACTAAAAGTAGCCTATCAAAATTTCAGGCAACTCACAAACCTTTCTTTAAAATCTTCTTTTGAGACATTTTGGAATGATGAAAAAAAATGGCTTCATGATTTTGCGTTATATATCGCTATAAAAGCACATCACCATCAATTAGAATGGTATAATTGGCCAGATAAGTTTAGAGCAAGTGATCAGAAAACTTTAAGAGAATTTAATGATCAGTTTGCTGATGAAATTGAAGAGATTAAGTGGCAGCAATTTATTTTTTTTAGGCAATGGCACCTTCTGAAAGATTATGCCAATCAACAGGGCGTACAGATGGTAGGTGATCTGCCTTTTTACTTGGATTTGGATGCTGTGGAAGTTTGGTCTCAACCTTCTTTGTTTAAATTAGATGCAGATTTAAAGCCACTTAAAGTTGCCGGAGTTCCACCAGATTATTTTAATGAGAATGGCCAGCTTTGGGGAATGCCTATTTTCAACTGGGCTGCCATGAAGGCTGAAAAGTATGCGTGGTGGGTAAATCGCCTTAAGAAGAATATGGAATTGTTTGACTTATTAAGACTGGATCATTTCAGGGCATTTTCTTCCTTTTGGGAAGTAGATGCAGGTGCCGAAACAGCTATTCATGGTAATTGGATTGACGGACCTGGAAAAGAATTTTTTGAGCTTATAAAGCAAGAGCTCGGTAGTTTGCCTTTCATTGCCGAAGATTTAGGTGAAATTACCAATGATGTGGAATTACTTAGAGACCAGTTTGAATTACCCGGAATGAAAGTATTACAATTTGCTTTTGGAGGTGATTTAATTACTACAACCCATATTCCTCATAATTTTAATTCGCCTAATTGCCTTGTTTACACCGGAACCCATGATAATAATACATTATTAGGCTGGTTTAAAAATGAAGCTGATGCAGACATGAAAAAAAGACTGGATAACTATTTTGGGTTTGAGGTTAATGATAAAAACATTAATCATACGCTTTTAAGAGCTGTATATTCTTCAAGTGCTAAAATTGCAATTATACCTATTCAGGATATTTTAAATCTGGATGAGTCTGCAAGAATGAATAAGCCTGGAGATGGAACTGGAAACTGGAAATGGCGCTTAACCGAAGATAAGCTGGATTCTGAATTAATTGAATGGCTAAAAACAGAAATCGAACTGTATAATAGAAAATGTTGAAATAATGGTTGATTAGCTTTGCAGCATTTGTACATATTATGATAAAGTTAAACCTGGAGGAATGAAAATATGCTCAGGTCAATAGAATTTCATCAGCTCAACTACTTTAAAAAACAACAATTAATCAATATGCTGTTTATATAGAATGGTATCAAAAAAGTTATCATATAAGATTAATAATCGCTTAAGTATAAATAAATATCTTAATTTATGTCTTATTATGATGACTATTTTTATGTAAAATGAATATTTTTGAAGTGTTTTTTAAACAAAAAATTCTTTTATTTAAAAATATATAATTGATAGTCATTGTGTTATATTTTTTTAGCTGCTTGATGCAAACTTTTACACAATTTAACAGTTGCACTTTATCTTTTATTGAAAAAATATATATATTTGTTCTTACCCTTTCGAGGGTATGTTTTTCATAGGTAGATGTAGGGTCGAATACTTGTATTCGGCCCTTTTTTGTGCAGAAGGGTTTTATAACGTATTTTTGAAGGATGATGAAAAAGAAAGTAGTAGTAGCCATTACCGGAGCCAGCGGATCAATTTATGCTAAAGTTTTGTTTGATCAGTTAACTGCACTTCAGGATCAGATTGAAGCAGTTGGTGTGGTAATGAGCGATAATGCTAAAGAGGTGTGGCAATTTGAATTGGGTAATCAAGATTATGCTGACTTTAATCAGTTTACTTTCTTTAATAAAAATGATTTTAATGCACCTTTTGCATCTGGTTCTGCCCGGTATGATACCATGATCATCGTTCCGTGTTCGATGGGTACATTGGGAAGAATTGCACATGGCATATCAAATGATCTGATTTCCAGAGCTGCAGATGTGATTTTAAAAGAGCGTAGAAAATTAATAGCGGTGGTGAGAGATACGCCTTTTAGTTTAATTCACATCAACAATATGAAAATGGTTACCGAAGCAGGAGGAATCATTTGTCCGGCAAACCCATCATTTTATAGTTTGCCTAAAAGCATAGAAGAAGTAGCGGGTACAGTAGTTAGCAGGGTATTGGATTTGGCTGGTTTTGAACAGCAGAGTTACCGCTGGCAGGAGAAATAAGCTTATGTAAGGGTATTTTCTTCGTCTTTAATTTGTCAGTTATCCAAACTCCAAACTGGCAACACCGAACTTATTTCTTATCTTTGCAGGCTCAATGAAAAAGGTCGCATTTTATACATTAGGTTGTAAACTAAATTTCTCAGAAACTTCAACAATTGGTCGTTTATTCACCGATGCGGGTTATGCTGTGGTAGAATTTCAAAATCAAGCTGATGTATATGTAATCAATACCTGTTCAGTAACAGAACATGCCGATAAAAAATGTCGTAAGGTAGTAAAAGAAGCTTTAAAATATTCTCCAAACGCATTTGTAACCATAGTTGGATGTTATGCCCAGTTAAAACCACAGGAAATCGCAGAAATAGAAGGTGTGGATATGGTTTTAGGTGCTGCTGAAAAATTCAGAATTGTAGAATACATCACTGATTTAACCAAGCAACCAAAAGCGGTGGTTCATCAGCAAAATATAGAAAAGGTAAACCATAATTTTATTGCCTCTTATTCTATTGGCGACAGAACGCGTACCTTTTTAAAGGTTCAGGATGGATGTGATTATCCATGCACCTACTGCACTATTCCATTAGCACGTGGTGCAAGCCGCAGTGATACCATAGAAAATGTGGTTAATCGGGCAAGAATGATTGCTGAGAGTGGTGTAAAAGAAATTGTACTTACCGGTGTTAATCTGGGCGATTTTGGTATCCGCAATGGTAGCCGTGAAGATAAGTTTTTTGATCTGGTAAAGGCCCTTGATGAAGTAGAAGGTATAGAAAGAATCCGTATTTCATCTATCGAGCCAAATCTTTTAAGTAATGACATTATAGAATTTGTATCCACTTCAAAGCGATTTGTACCTCATTTTCATATTCCATTACAATCCGGATCCGATAAAATTCTAGGTTTAATGCGTCGCCGTTATCGTACAGATCTTTACGTAGAGCGTGTAGCAAAAATTAAATCAGTAATGCCACATTGCTGTATCGGTGTCGATGTGATTGTAGGCTTCCCTGGCGAAACTAAGGAAGATTTCCTAAATACCTATCAGTTCTTAAACCAACTGGATATTTCATATTTACATGTGTTTACTTATTCTGAACGTGAACTAACTGCTGCTGCTGATATGAAAGGCGTAGTAGCTGGAAGTGAGCGGAACGAAAGAAGTAAAATGTTACATATTCTTTCCGATAAAAAACGTCGTGCTTTTTATCAATCTCAGATTGGAACTTATGCTGAAGTGCTTTTTGAAGCCGATCAAAAAATGGGCTACATGCATGGTTTTACTAAAAACTATGTTAAAGTCCGTGCAAAATACGATCCTGTAATGGTAAATGAACTTAAAGCAGTTAAGCTCCTTGAAATGACGCCTGAAGGTGAAGTCGAAGTAGCTGAACTGGAAACCGCTTTTGTGCATCATTAGGGTTTTAAATTATTATGCTGATCCGATAGTTATCGGATTCAGTTCCAAGCCTATTTAGATGAGATTCTTGTACAAGTTCAGGAAGACGATTCTTCTATTGAATCGTAATAGTTGTGAGAAGGTAGGAAAGCCTGCCCCGACCTTTCGGGGAAGCAATCTACTTAGCGAGATTTACGAAAGAGATTGCTTCAGCAGATGAAGAATCTACTTCGCAATGACGGATTTTAAAGAGAATCGTTATTGCAAGGAGGCATGACCAGGCAATCTAATTTTGCCTTTAGTCTTTCCGCTTTAGCCTTTCAGCTTTCTTTCCTATCTTCGCAACAAATTATTTGTATGTTTCCTACCGTCTCCCATTTTTTAGAATATTTATTTGGCGTTAACCTGCCATTGCCATTTAATACTTTTGGTGTTTTTGTAGCGCTTGCATTTGTTGCAGGGTATTGGGCTTTCACCAAAGAACTGCAACGAAAAGAAGCATTAGGGATTCTTCATCCCATAACGAAAACAGTTGTAATCGGGAAACCTGCTACTACCTCAGAGCTTATTATGAATGCTTTATTCGGGTTTTTAATAGGTTATAAACTGGTCTATGCTTTATTAAACTATTCATTGTTTGTAAGCGATGCACAATCCATTCTAATGTCTGCCAAAGGGAATGTTATTGGCGGCCTATTACTTGCTGCCCTGTTCGCCTATTGGGATTATAAGGAAAAAGATAAATATAAATTAGATAAACCTAAAGAAACAAAAGTAACTGTACATCCTTATCAGTTGATGAGCAATCTAATCGTTTGGGCAGCGGTATGGGGCTTTTTAGGCGCTAAGTTCTTTGATAATTTAGAATATTGGGATGATTTTGTACAACATCCAATTGAGCGCTTACTTTCATTTAGTGGCTTAACCTTTTATGGTGGATTAATTTGTGGTGGGGCAGCTGTGCTTATTATTGCCAGAAAAAATGGAATAAAGCCTTTGCATATGCTAGATGTAGGTGGTCCGGGAATGATGCTGGCTTACGCAGTTGGACGTATTGGTTGTCATTTATCCGGAGATGGCGACTGGGGAATTGTTAATTCAAATCCAAAACCTTTCTCTTGGTTACCAGATTGGTTATGGTCTTATACTTATCCAAATAATGTAGTGGGCGAGGGTATTCCTATTGCTGGCTGCACCGGGAAATTTTGTAACGAGTTGGCTCAGGGCGTTTATCCTACACCTATATATGAAGTAATAGTATGCTTAATTCTTTTTGCTTTCTTATGGAGCATCCGGGATAAAATAAAGGCACCGGGATTAATGTTTGGGATTTATATGATTTTGAATGGAATCGAACGCTTTTGCATCGAACTGATTCGCGTAAATTCTAAGTACCACGTATTCGGATTGTCATTTACCCAGGCAGAAATGATTTCAACTTTTCTGGTAATCGGGGGAATTGCTTTAAGCTTTTACGCACTAAGAAATAAAAACGAATTGAGTTAAATTTATCTTCCAAGTATCTCCAATCCATTTTGATAAAAAAATATGAATTACGAATTAATATGTAATAAGGTTATTTCAATAGTGAAGTTAACCGGGAACTTTATCCGTAAAGAATCTTTACAATTTGATGCCAGTAAAATTGAATACAAAGGGTTGAACGATATGGTTTCTTATGTAGATAAAACAGCAGAACAAAAACTGGTTCAAAACCTGGAAAAACTTATCCCGGATGCTGGTTTTATTACGGAAGAAAAAACTATCAGTAGAGTAGGTAAAACCTATACGTGGATTATTGATCCTCTTGATGGTACCACAAACTTTATTCACGGGATTCCAGCTTACGGTATCAGTGTCGCTTTATATGAAGAAGGTAAGCCAGTAATTGGAGTGGTTTATGAACTTAATCGCGGCGAAATGTTCTATTCATTTAAAGGCGGTGAAGCTTTTATGAATAAAAAACAAATCCGTGTTTCTACCAATCCAGATTTACCTTCCAGTTTGCTGGCCACAGGTTTTCCATATTATCAGTTTGATAAGCAGGCGCAATATTTAAAGTTACTGGAAGAAATGATGCAGAAAAGCCATGGCGTTCGCCGGATTGGTGCTGCTGCAATTGATTTGGTTTATACTGCTTGTGGCCGTTTTGATGCTTTTTTTGAATACAATCTTCAGCAGTGGGATTTTGCAGCAGGTTGTTTTATTGTACAGCAGGCGGGCGGAGAAGTGTTTGATTTCTCTGGTGGCGATGAATATTTTACCAAAAGAGAAATTTTAGCTACCAATGGAAAACTTACTGGGGAAATGTTGGAAGCCATAAAGCGACACTTTAGTTAGGCTTTACCCATATATAATATTAAAAATCTCTGGATATAAGAATGGCTCGCTTTTGGCGAGCCATTCTTATATCTACTAACTATGAAAAATGCTTAATTATAATGCTTCTGATACTACCTCGGTCACTTCAGGAACCATTCTTTGTAGTAAGTTCTGAATCCCTGATTTAAGGGTAATGGTTGATGATGGGCAACCACTGCAAGAACCTCTTAGCTCTACTGTTACCACGCCTTCATCAAATGATTTATATGTAATGGCACCACCATCCTGCTCAACAGCGGGACGAACATAATCATGAAGGATTTGCTGAATTTTAATTTCTGTTTCTGTACCTTCAAAAGATGGCGCCTCTTCAGAAGTAGCTTCTTTAATTTTTAATTCAGATTCAACAGCACCCTTTACAAATTCTTTTAAAATGGCCTCAATATCAGCCCATTCTGCATCATCCGTTTTAGTAATGGTTACAAAATTGCTGGCGAAAAATACACCCGCAACAAAATTGAACTTAAATAATTCCTTAGCAAAAGGAGAATGATCAGCACTTTCTTTCGTGGCGAAATCCTCGCTGCCATTAATCAGCAATTTATTCACCATGAATTTCATGGTAGCTGGATTAGGAGTTTGTTCTGTATATACGTTAATCGTCATGTCTTAATCAATTTGAATAAACAAAATTAACAATTACTGATCAATAAAGCCTTTATAGGCTGTCTGTTTAGCGTCAATTTAATAGACTAAAAAATGCCTGTATAATTAAAAGGAGTGATGGTTCTCAGTTGTGCTTTTACTCCCTCCTCAACCGCTAAACCTTCAATAAATTCAGCAATACTGGCGGCATTAATTTTTGAATTGGTTCTGGTCAGTTCTTTCAGTGCCTCATATGGATTTGGGAAGTTCTCTCTACGCAAAACGGTTTGAATGGCCTCAGCAACAACTGCCCAGTTATCATCAAGATCTGCATGCAAAGCAGCCTCATTTAATAAAATTTTATTTAATCCTCTTAAAGTCGAATGAATGGCAATTAAGGTATGTCCAAATGGAACACCAATATTTCTCAATACAGTAGAATCTGTTAAATCACGTTGTAAACGTGAAATTGGAAGCTTGGCAGCAAAAAATTCAAATAATGCATTGGCAATGCCGGCGTTGCCTTCAGCATTTTCAAAATCGATTGGATTTACCTTGTGAGGCATGGCCGATGAACCTATTTCTCCTGCTTTGATTTTTTGTTTAAAATAGTTTTTAGAAATATAAGTCCAGATGTCTCTGTCTAAATCAATGATGATGTTGTTAATCCGCTTTAAGGCGTCACACTGTGCCGCAAACTGATCGTAATGTTCAATCTGTGTAGTATGTTGTGCCCTTGTTAAACCTAAAATTTCATTCACAAAATGATTAGAGAAGCTCACCCAGTTTACTTCTGGATATGCAATATGATGTGCATTGAAGTTACCTGTTGCACCACCAAACTTTGCACTATTTGGAATCGATTTTAAATTCTCCAGTTGAATGTTTAAACGATCAGCAAAAACAAGAAACTCTTTTCCAAGCTTAGTTGGAGAAGCAGGCTGACCATGAGTATGGGCTAGCATTGGAATATCTTTCCATTCAGTAGCCAATGCTTCTATTTTGGTAATTAATGTGGTGATTGCAGGATAATAACTTTCAGCCAGCGCTAACTTAATCGAGTAGGGGATAGCAGTATTGTTAATATCCTGAGAAGTTAATCCAAAATGAATAAATTCTTTAAATTCCTGAAGCGACAGGCTGTCAAATTTATTCTTGATAAAATACTCCACTGCCTTTACATCATGGTTGGTTACTTTTTCAGTCTCTTTAATTTCGAGTGCATCACTTTCCGAAAACTTCTCATGGATATTACGAAGTGCCGTATACTGGTTTTTATCAAAATTTTCCAGGCCTGGCAGGTTGGTTTCGCATAAAGAAATAAAATATTCAATTTCTACAAAAACACGATATTTGATTAATGCCTCTTCAGAAAAGTAAGCGGCTAAACCTTCAGTAGTTTTTCTATATCGGCCATCTATTGGCGAAATGGCTTGTAGTGATGTCAAATTCATTATGCGGATTATATTTTTGCCGCAAATTTACTACAATTGATGAGATTTAAGGACTTTCATCTTTAAAGAAATCCCTGAGTGATGAAAAAAGTGGCTATTAAATAGATCCGTCCTATTTTTTAAGGAATAGATATCGATTAGATAGAAGGATATAAAACAATCGCTTATTTGTTAGCCATAAAAAAAGGTATTGATTTTAAAATCAATACCTTTTTTTATTTAAGAGGAAAATTAAACTAGTGTTTAACTTCTTCAGTAGTTTTAGTAGTAGCTTTTACAGTAGTATCTTTTACTGTAGAATCTTTAACAACAGTGTCAACACCAGTTGTATCAGTAACGATAGTTGAAGAATCAGTTACAGTTGTATCAGTACCATCAGCTTTTTTCTCTGAGTTACAAGCAGCAACAGATAGTGATAATGCTAAAGCTAAGAAGCCTAATTTGAATGTATTTTTCATCTTGATATTGTTTTAGAGTGAATATATACCTTTAATACTAAAGGGTTAAAAAGGTAACCCAAAAAAAGTAAAAAAAATAAAAATGGCCTTGAAAATAGATTCAAGGCTATTTTTTATGGGTAAAGTCAGACTAGTGTTTAACTTCTTCAGTAGTTTTTGTAGTAGCTTTTACAGTAGTATCTTTTACTGTAGAATCTTTAACAACTGTATCAACACCTGTAGTATCAGTAACGATAGTAGAAG
>Ga0116227_10013016_pt1 | contig 13281 bp, 10 predicted proteins | sample S1TSphgellanicum_FD_89693 | JGI IMG/M metagenome (GOLD analysis project Ga0116227, IMG submission 89693) | Host-associated microbial communities from peat moss isolated from Minnesota, USA - S1T2_Fb - Sphagnum magellanicum MG | ecosystem: Host-associated > Plants > Peat moss > Unclassified...
AAAATAACATCCCAAGAGCTAACATTGTAAAACCAAAACCAAAGTAACGCCCCCCCCCCCCCCCCCCCCAAATTCAAGTTTCTTTTTAGGAAGGATGGAGAATGGGTGTTCTTATTGTGATTGTGTGATTTGTACGTGAAGAAATTCTTTTTTTGCGGACTTTGAAGAAGAAATATTGGAGTCGGAGAGGGGGAGGGGCCGGCTGGCTGACAACTACGATCTCTTATGATGATTTTGGAACTTATTATGCTCTAATTTTTATCCTCTCAAATTCCCTTGGTATAAGTACCGTCGTCATCTGTCACAGCAAGCAAGCAAGCCCCGATCACTTGTACTTGTTGCTATTGCGGCATGATTCATGATTGACATGTCCGGCTAGTGGGAGGCATTTCCAAACTAAAATCCAACATTTTGCTTAAAATAAGATAAAAGGGAGGGGGTTGAATGAGGGGTATTGGGGGGGTATCGGAGAAAAGAAGGGCGGGGGGGTAGACAGCTTGATCCAATTTTATCCGATTTTCTTTCAGATGGAATTAACACAGTCCGTAGATTTTAAAAAACAGATAGCCTGCGTACCGGCAGGCAGGGACCGAGGAGGAGGAGGAGGAGGCATCGTCGACCGATGAGAACATAAAACAATAAACTTCCCAACTCCGGAACAAAAAAGAAGGCCACACTAGAATACACTCCAAGTCAGGACAAGGCACAACTAATCGGACACAAGACAAAAGACAAAGAAGTAACGGAGGAAACCAAGGCGCACAAAATTAGGGCCAAGAAGGAAAACCCCTCGAATGGAACCGGGTGAAACACTCTTTTAGGCCAGATGCCCGACCCACAAAGGCACACCCCAAGCGAAGCCCTGGTGGCAACAAGAGAGAGGAGACACACGGACAAACACAAACATGCATATAAAGATCGGTTTCAAACAAACCGACTCCATAAAAGGGCAAATGAAATCGGAACAAACAAAAAAGGAAGGGTGCCCACAACATATGGCAACAATTGGAGCGGTCTCTGCCATATTATTATTGTAAGAAAAAGGAGGGATCATGGATGAAGATGGACAGATGGATGGATGGATGGATGGATGATGATGATGTCATGTTTTTTTTTGGGGTAGTGACTTGACGGACTTATTTTAGTAAAGTTTTCTCCAGATCAAAAGCCAAAAGGTGTGGCATAAAGTCAGGTAATGTGGGGGCCCCCTACGAGAAAAAGAGGGGAAAAGAAAGAAAGAGAGGATCAAACATGTCTCTTGCGGGAGACGTATATTGTCACCATAAAATCATCGAATTATTTGGAAGGAAGCAGCATAAGCGTGAAGTGAAATGAAATGGGTAGTACCTAGCTATTCTCCCGTTTGTGCCCACACTACTACGACTGCAAGGAAGTCAGCCCCCTTTCAGCATGATCCGATTCTGTATGCACAACCCAGACCTGCTATTTGTGGCATGTGCAGGTAACTCCTTTTGACAGAGTAAACAACAATTAGGTTCACTCTAGTTTTGGCTCGGGGTAGGGGGGGCCGGGTGCAAAATCCCTTCAAGCTACTGTACTCTATTATGATTCTTAACACTATATCCCTTGCCTTGTTCGTAGTCAAGCCTGACAAAGCCAAAATTCTCTTTCTCTCAAAATATGCCATCTCCCCCTCCATCCCTCCCCTGCCCCCCCTCCCCTCATCCTTGATCTCACTTACTAGGTATTTGGCTTCAAGTACAAACTACCCCTATGGGATGATATCCCATCCAAACAAGTAACCCAATTACTAATACTAAAAGGCACGGCTTTCAATCATGGCGTCCTTCTTTATTTCTCTATAAAAAGGTGATGCAAACATCATCTCTACTAACTCAAGCATTGGTTTTGTTTGGTTTTGGCTTCCTCCCTAACTCCCTATCCTTCAAGTAGAACTAACTTCCTTGCTCAACATATCTCATTTCCTATTTGTTTTGCTAATGGAAATGCCATTTCGGATTATCTTCCTTCCCCCCTACCCCACCCATGAAAAATCTGACTTTTTTTCTTCCCATTTTCTTTTATTTTTCTTTTGACCTTTTTTTCCTGTGTTCCTTCCTTATTGGCTACTGGATACTCATCATCCTTCTTCAACGCGGTCTTATTTCTTTTCATTTCAATAAAAAGCAACACAAGTTTCCATCTTGATATTTCTCCTTGTCTTTGATCATTTTCAAAAAAAGTGATATAAATTTTCATTTATGTTTTGATGAGGTTAACTTCACTTGCTTCACTTGCTCTTTTTATAAGAAAAAAAAATCTCACTCTTTCTCTTCTTTTATTAATACCTTCAAATAAAATGGAAAAAATATATATATTTAAAAAAAAATTTCACAAGGTTCACTTCACTAAGTACTTACTCCAGCTTAGTAAATTTAGCTCAATTTTTTTGGAGAAAATTTGCCAAATGGCAGGGATTTTTTTTCAAATTGGGCGAAAATTGAATGTTTTTTTGAGTTTTTAATTTGTCAAATTTCAACAAAAAAATTATTTAGGAAAAATTTCCAGATTTTATCCTAAGTTCCTCCAGGTAGCCAAAAATATAGAAGGATACTAGAACTTTTTTTGAGCTTCATATTTTCTTATTGTCAAATCTGGCTAAATTGTCTTATGGATGACTGTCACTTCAGCACATCACAAAATTGGAAAAAAAAAAACCCCTACTATGAAGATATTTCAAGGTTTTTTTTTAAAATAAAAATTTTTAATCCAGATTTTGTGATGTAACTCAAGTAGCGATCATCCATCAGACAATTTAGCCAGATTTGGTGATAAGAAAATATAAGAGTAAAAAAAAAATACCATCCTTTTACATTTATTGGCTTTTCTTTTGAAGTAAAAATGGTAGACCTGACCTGACCAAGCCCTTGGCAACTCCCAAGTCAAGCTCATTGGCAAATGGCTGGCAGGCGTGTCAACTGCACTCCGCTGGATTTGAACCCAGGACCTTTAGTGAGGGCCTAAGGTCGTGAATATTTTTGTCAATTTTGTTGTGTTGGTAGCCAAACTGGTGATGATACACAAGAAGATTTCGCCAAATCTGGCTACAAGCTAAATATGAAAGTAATTTTTTTTTGGGAAAAATATCCTTCTATATTCTTGGCTACCCAGTGGGAACCATGTATAGAAATTTGACGATCTTTTTTGAATTTTGGTTGATTTCTGGGTATTGAAAATCTCCAAAAGCACATGATTTTAGTAGTTTTGTAGCTTTTGATGATCCCCATAATTTTTTTGTCAAATTTGGTTACATTTGAAAGTAATTTTTTTGAAAAATATCTTTTTATATTTTTGGCTACCTAGTGGGGAAAGAATTATAGAAATTTGACGATTTTTCTTAATTTGATTGAATTTCAGCTATTGAAAATCCAAAAACAAAGGCACATGATGTTTGCAGTTTGAATTTTTATTATAGCTTTTTGGCGGCTACAAAAAGCTAGCAATGAGCCAGAGGAAAAATTCACCAAATTTGCCTACAAGCAAAAATATGAAAGTGAAAAAAATTAAAAATATCCTTCTTCATTTTTGGCTATCCAAAAAATTCTTTAATTTGACTATTGAAAATCTCAAAAGAAAACCACATGATTTTAGCAAGTTTTCAGTTTTATTTTAGATTTTTGGCATATATATATAGCCAGCCAAAAAAAAGGGGGCTAGTCCCAGGGTCCTAGAATGGGCTACAGCAGTGAGAGCCTATACCCCTGGGGTAATGGAGTTTTTCTCCGTTGGTTGCAACCAAGCTTTGTCCTGCGGACGGAAGAAGACGACGACGCCGAGGCCCCTGTCGCCGTTGGCCCCGCTCTCTTCGTGTGCGCGCGTGATGCCGGTGCGGGTGGCGTCGGGTGTGCGAGTTTTGTAGACGCGGTAGAGTGGGTGAAGTATTTTTGCTCGGACTGGTGGAAGGAAGGGAAGAAGGAGAGAAGGAGGAGCAAGAAGAAGAAGAAGAAGAAGAAGAAGAAGACCATGCCGCTGGTTTTTGTCGTCATGAGCTTGTTGTTGTTGTTGTTGCAGTTGAGGAGGAGTATGAGCAGCAGTTGTAGGAGTAAAAATCTTCTTCGGAGTGTAGCAGCGGCGGTGGGAGCAGGAGTTGGTAGTGGTGGTGGTGTTGGTGTTGGTGTCATGCAGCAGCTTGGAGGGGTCGCAGTGGTGCAGGAGTTTTTGTTGTCGTCGTGGGATCAGCAGTGCCGGGTAGTGGGATCAGTACTTGGGGGCGGAAGCAGGAACCGCCCCTGATGGTTTTGGAAGCTGGGAGCTTCTTCAGCAGCAGCAAGAAGCTGAGCTAGAATTCAGAAGCTGCAGCAGGGACAAAGAAGGAAGGAAGGAAGGAAGGAAAGCTGGAGATGACATTGTCCAACATAACCAGCGCATCAGCTGGGGAAGCAAGCGTGTCATCGGGAAGTCACACAGATCATGAATATGATGGCAACGACACTAGTACACCGCCACCGCCGAGGAGTATTTCGTCCACCCTGGCCACCACCGTCTCCAGTGGGCAACAGCAGCAGCCGCCTCTTGCAGCAGCAGGGTCGAAGCGCAAACGGAATCTACCTGGTACTCCGGGTATGTATGGTTTTGTTTTGGCAGTTTTGTTTTTGCATGGTCTTTGGTTTTTGTTTGGGTTCCTTGTAGTGCACAGTTGGAGGTTTTCTGGAACTGTTTTTGAAGAAGATGAAAACAAGGGTGGTGAGAAATGGGTGGTTGTTGTTTTTGAAGAAGAAGAAGAAGAAAACAAGGGTGGTGAGAAATGCGTTGTTGGTTGTTTTTGAAGAAGAAAACGAGGGTGGTGAGAAATGGGCTGTTGTTTTGTTTTTTTAAAGAAGAAGAAGAAGAAGAAGAAGAAGAAAACAAGGGCGCTGAGAAATGGGTGGTTGTTTTTGAAAAAGAAGAAGGAAACCAGGGTGGTGAGAAATGGTTTGTTGTTGGTTTGCAGACCCAGAGGCAGAGGTAATAGCACTGTCCCCCACGACATTGATGGCGACCAATCGCTTCGTGTGCGAGATTTGCAACAAAGGGTTTCAGCGGGATCAGAACCTGCAGTTACACCGACGGGGCCATAACCTGCCCTGGAAGCTGAGACAGCGGAGCAGCAAGGAGATTCGCAAACGCGTCTATATCTGCCCTGAGCCCTCCTGTGTGCATCACGACCCGTCGCGCGCTCTGGGCGACTTGACTGGCATCAAGAAGCACTTTTGCCGCAAGCATGGCGAGAAGAAGTGGAAGTGCGACAAGTGCTCCAAGCGATACGCTGTTCAATCGGACTGGAAGGCTCATTCCAAAACCTGCGGAACTCGAGAGTACAGATGTGATTGTGGTACCTTGTTTTCCAGGTTGCTATCTCACACCCCATCTCTCTCTCTCACTCTCACTCTCATTTTCTCTTGCTCTAGACATACATCATTTGCATTTTGTGACCCTAGAGACAGGAACTTGTCCAACAAATTGCTCATGGGAAGAAGTGTGCATGGCATGTGGGGAATGGAGAGAGCAGACGAGACAGTTTCATCACACATCGAGCCTTTTGTGATGCCTTGGCAGAGGACAGTGCTCGAGTCTCAGCAGCAGGGAAGCGTATTGGCGGTGGCAGTGACATGAGCAGTAGTGATATGGTGGTGCAGGTTCTAGGTCCTGCTGCAGCATCAACCATGTCAGTTATTGGTGGTGGTGGTGCAGCTGCTGCTGCACCTTCCTCTCCACACACCAACAATTTGGGAGCTGCAGCTGTGAGTGGAGGAGATCACAACTCTTTGGCTGCATCTGCAGGAGCTGGAGGAGGAGGATCAGGGGGATCTCCAATGAGGTCAGGTCTTCTGCCACCATCCATGGCAGCAAGCTTAGGAAGACTTGATGAAGGTGGTCTGTCATTGCTACCACCACAATGGGGTAGTCATCAAGCTGTTGTTGGTAATGCTCCAGCTGCCACTACAGCTGGTGCAGCAGGTCCAAGGCTGTCATTGTGGCTAGGAGGACCAGCTGGTGGTCCAGGTCAAGGTCTTCCTGGATCACAACAGATGCAATTGCAGCAGCTTCCTGGCTGTTCGGACATTGCATCTTCTTATCTGATGCAACCTCCTAAGGCTATCATGCATCTGGGAGGAGGTGGTGGCACAGGAATGCAAGGGATTCCAAATCATGCTCTTCAAGAGTATGATGTTCCACAAGCCCCGAGACCCTTGTCCTCTAGTGAACTTCTTCTTCCAATGGCTTCGTCTGGCAGTACCACTGGGAGCCTGTTTGCACATCTGTTTTCTTCTGCAGGGATGTCAATGCCAGGGTTTCATGCCACTGGTGCAGCAAGCATGGGGATGGGCATATCGGGGTTTTCAGATTTCATGACTGGTGTCAATCAGACAGAGCGAAGCTCTGCAACAGCAGGGTTGTCTTTGTCCTCTGCAGCAGGCCTATCAAGCTGTTCCTCCTCGGTTTATAATGATGGAGTTGGCAATCTACCCTCTATGTCTATGCTCTTCAATCAGCAGCAGCTGCAACACCACCACACAGCAACTGCTCAAATGTCAGCAACTGCTTTGCTACAGAAAGCAGCACAGATGGGGGCAACTGCCAGTAATTCCTCCTCCTTGCTACGAGGGTTTGGATTTGGTGGCGGGGATTCGAGCTCTATGTCACTCTGGCAAGGACAGCGACAAGAACCAGCCCGTGTAGGTGATCAGCTTACACCACCAAACAAGCCAAGTATAGTTCAGCCATTGCAAAGCAGGCGGTCTGTTGAAGTGCCGCCCATGCAAACAGGCTCTCCGGTAGTAGTGGGCACATCAATGGGTCCATCTAGCTTTGGAGGCAGCCAAGGAAGGCCAAATGAGCATCATGCAGCAGCAAGGATCCAGGATTTCAGGAACTCGTTATCAGGAGGTGCTGGGATCTTTGCAGGATCGCTGAGCAATATGTCATCCATGTTTGGACCAAATGCCACACCATCCACTGGCAATGTGGGAGGAATGATGCCTCCTAGTAACAATCGCCATCGAATGTCAACAAATGATGTCATGGGTGGGCACCACCGCCACAGTCCATACTCTGGAGCTCCAGTCTCTCAAGGCATGGGCCCATCACTGCTGCCAGTAGGCCTTGGTGGTGGTGGTTCAACACGGGCAGAAGACGGAAGTGACAGATTTACACATGACTTTTTGGGTGTTGGTGGAGCTAATGGAATGGCTGCTGCTGCTGTTGCTGCAGCTGCTGCTGCTGGAGGCATGGGACGGACACTGTCTCAATGCGATTTGGCTAGTATCACATCATTAGGTCAAGGTGTAGACCTTGGAGCCTTCTTTACTCAAAGAGAGAATTTACGATCAGTTGGTGCAAGTGGTCATTCTCCAGGGAAATCATGGGACAGTTCCTAGGTCAAATATGCTTCCACTTGTGCTAGCTTGCAGGTTCCTGCTGGCATAGGTCACAGTGATTGCTCTGGAACCAGAGATCTAGGAGTTAGATTCAATTTTGGCTTTATAAAATTTTAATTTCTTATGTGCTGCAATGTTAATGGCTATCATCAGTGCCCATTCTGCTACATGTTGGGACTTGTCATGGACATCATGGACATCTCTCTGTTTGGCTGATGGTGCACTGGAATTTGTAACATTAAAAAAAAATGGCTCAGTTAGCACCACAAGGTTTTCTGGCCACAATCTGGGGTGGCCAAGGAATTTGTTTGTTGAACTGTTCAGTATTTGTCACCTCAAAGGTAGTACGATCTTTGTACCATTAACTCTGAATATTAAGTGGATCAGGCTAGTCTGTATGTGAAGGCTTTTCTCTCTGTGGTGTTGGTGGGTTTGTCTAATTTTTGTCAGTGATCACTCTGGTTGAAGGTTGGTTTCATGGGTGGTGCATTTTTGTCCTGAAATCACTAAAACCATTTTTGTTCGTCTCTACTACCCTGGGTTCAATGCCAAAGCATCTGATCCATGCTGAGCATCTTTGATCATGGAAACCCAGTTCCTGTGCATTCTAGCTTTTTTGGAAATTGAATTGCCTATGCTTGTTGGGTTGTTAGGTTGATTATTTGATGAGGCGTCTGCAGTAATGTTTGGTCTGTTTCTCTTCCCTCCTACATACACTCTGTGTGTCTGGATTATTGGAACATTGTCTATGTTGATCACCAGGTGGAGATACATGCTCACAGGGATCCTTTATTGGAACATTGTCTGTATTGAATACCAGGTGGAGATGTGCCTTCAGACATGGCTTGGTCTCTCATGGAAGGATCTCTTTACTCCGCACTTCTGCCAGTCTATTGCATGAATCACAGATGATCTAACTCAAAGGCAGCAGGAAAGGAAATCACGGTAACTATTATGTGCAGCAGATTCAGGGAAGGTTGGCTGGCTTTGAAGATGGAATTCAAAGCTCTAGTTCGGCCATCTCTCTTTGAATACGAATGCAGAGAGATGCAAGGATAGTGGACATGCCCATGTGCCACCCAGAGTGAAACCAACAGCCACCAGCACACTATAAGGGATGGATGGTGGGTCGACATGAAACCTTCAGCTGAGCTGCTGTCTTCAGTATCTTCCTTCTAACAACCCACTACCCATTATCGAACTCCTAGCCATCTACCATCACTACAGAAGCATTTGAAACAAATGGCTTGTTGAGCTTCATCAAAAGAAAGGATCCTTTCCGTAGCATAAAAATGATAAGAACCTGTTCTCGATGTTGTTCCCATGGTTTTCACGTGCCCTTCACATGTGTTAGATCATATCCTAAGAATCCTACCAGACTCTATTGGCTCTGCATTTCAGGGTCACACTCTTTTTTTCCTCTCTACATGATTCTCATCCCTACTCTTTCAGTTTGATTCTTGGGCCACTTTATCTCCACCAACCACTTCCATAACGCAGTTTTTTTTTTAATTTTTTAATTTTATAAAATTATATAATAATTTTTAATTGATTAATTATAACCCAAGTTTTGTGATGTAGCTGAGCTGGTGATCATCCATTAGCTGAGTTAGCCAAATTTGGCTATGTGAAAGTATAATTTTTAAATATCCTTATAGCTTTTTTGGTTACCTTATTTGAACAATGTATAGAAACCTGATGTGAAAATTTCAGAAATTTTTGAAATATTTATCTTTTTTTTTGGGGGGGAAAAACCATTGAATTCACAATCAAAAAATTTCCAAAATTTTGCAATATTCCATTCCACACAAATTTTTTTAAAAAAAAGAAAAAAAGATTGCCACGTAAAGTATCCACACATATACATCTAGTCATGTGAGTTCAATATAGACATGGGTTTATAGCATATACCCTAGTAGTACCTCAGTACAATATCATGTTTCTATTACAATTAGTGAGGGGGTTTACCCACAATTTTTCTAAATTTTCTCTAACAAGGAGCTATTTAATTGCCCATCACCAAATGTTTTGGGAACATGGAGCACTTACATGCAAGTTAAACCATGGGTAAAGAATGAGGTGCTATTGGTAGCGTCTTATGGAACGCACTGAGAACTTGAAGAATATTTCAGGAATCTGATGGGAACATCTTGGGAACTTCATGAGAACACATTGGGATAAATGACAAAGAAAAAACAAAAGAATCCTGGCCTTACCTTCTTGTGGATGAAGAAGTCCTGCAAAGCTCCTCTTCTTCTTCTTCATGTGGATGAGGAAATACTAGAAGAGTCTTCCTACGGATGAAGAAATCCTCTTATGACCGGCTTCTTCTGGATGGAGAAATCCTGGAAAGCTCTTTTTCTTCTTCTTCTTCTGCTTCATGTGGATGAGGAAATACGGGAAGAGTCTTCCCGTGGATGAAGAAATCCCGGCTTGACCTCCTTCTTGTGGATGAAGAAATCCTGGAAGAAGCTTCCTGTGGATGAAGAAACCGTGGAGCTCCTGGTGCCAGGCCGCGAGAGCGAGAGAGAGAGAGACATTGGTGACGAACGATGCCCATTGTCGCTTCGCTGTTTGCGGTCGCAGAGTTCATTCGCGAGCAAGCACAAAATGGAAGACGACGACGACGACAGACGGTCGCAGCACAAGATTTTGGTGGCGATGAAAGGCCATCCAGGATGCGCAAAGTCTACTGTGGCTCGCGCGCTAGCCAGAGCTTTACGATGCCCTGTGATCGACAAAGATGACATTCGCGATTGCACTCTGGAATTAGAACAACGTGAAATTATATCTTCTTCTGCTGCTGCGAGGCCGAGTTCTTCTGTATTATTATGTGAATCCTGCGGCAGCTCCAATTCTCGCGGCGCCGCTGCATTTAGCAGTAGCAGCTCCTCTTCTTCAACTTCTTTTGTGCTCAACACTCTTTCCTACGACGTCATGTGGAAGGTTGTGGAAACGCAGCTGCAAGTAGGACTGAGTGTCATCGTTGATTGTCCTCTTGCCAGGCCTGACTTGTTTAAGACCGCTTGCTGTTTGGCCGATCGTTATGGATGCCGAGTTATGGTTGTCGAGTGTAGGTCTGGTGATAAGAATGAGTGGAAACTCAGGCTCGAGGCTCGGGCTCGGGCTATGGCTGCTGCTCTCATGGCCAACGAAGATGATGATGCAGAAGAAGAACTCCTCAGGCAGGCTGTAGAAAGTTCTTCGTCAAGCGGCAGCTTCACATCTCATGCAGGTCCCGTGAAGAAGATTGACGTTGAATTGGAGGAACAGGCCGCCGGATTCATCAAGGCAAATGCAGCAGCAATCGATAATAAAACGTCTAGACATGTTTTAGAATCCACATGGAGGAGGAGCGGCTTGTGTGCGGAGGACGCTGCTGCTGCGACAAGCTGTGCGACGGATCACGCGCCCGGCTTTCGTCCTCGGATGCAGAAGAAGATGCACAAGCCGTCTCATTGGGCGGATATTGAGAAGCTGCTCGCAGGATACGCTGGTTGCTGGGAGTACGATACCGGGACGACAAGCAAGCTTGTCGTTGACACAACAGCTCTATCTCGAGAGGCTGCAGTCGAAGCCGTTCTTCATTGGCTCAACACGGAGCGATATGCTTCTTCTCCAACTGTCCAATTCGTGCCGTAAAGATTGTTCTCTTGAACAGCTTCATCTTCGATAACGCCGTGCAGGTACTCGTAACCCTCGACCTTCAGCTGACGCTCTTCTGCGTGTCCAATTTGTTTGACAAAGTCTATAGTAAGAAGATCATGGACAGCCCAATCGTTGTAGTTCAGGGCTTCCGCAAATTCACAGAACACGCTCAAAGTACCTCAAGTAAGTACTTAACTCAAGTCTCATGTCTATTTTTGTTCCTCAAAGTACCGGAATGAATGTCAAGAGTCAAGAAAAGACCCTGAAAACATGCATGCATGCTGCGGGGTTCTGAAGCAGCTGCAATTAGTGCTTATATATCTGGCCATGATGGATTCACAAACTACCTTGATGTCTGCATTTAAACAGATTTACCTATTATTAGGTTGCCTAAGGTAAATTTGTTTGGTATTTATTGGAGAAGAGGTTAAAGACCCTCTGCCCAGCTCACTGGACCTCTGAAGATTTGCCAGAAACCTAAACTGCTAGATCTTGACCTGATAAAGTACAGTCCAGTGAGGTTCCAGTCCAGTGAGGTTCTGGCTGCATCGTTGAAAACAATAGTTTCTGAAGAGGAACCCACTGTTATTTGTAAGGAGAACACAGGATTTTTTTTCCTTCTTGGGATGATGAAGGCAACCCTGCAACTATCCCAGGAAACTCCTCTGTCAATTGTCACTTATGTAGAGTGTAGACCCTCATATCTGAGCAACCTGACTTGAGTTTTGCCTGTCACATTTAGCATGTGTGCAGTGGTGGCATGAGCTATGAATCATGGATTCAATACAATGTGGTCATGAAATCGTCACTGATTTTATTTGGCTCAATACATTCTATTACATCATCCATGTTTCTTCTTGTCACACAAACTTCCATACTTGTTTGAGTAAAGCGAAATTCTGCAGAATAGTCCCCCTTCACCTATGTGCAGACTAAGGCAGGATGATAGCAGATTCAAAATATGTGATTATTCATGGTTGGATTAGGATTGTCAACAGTCAAGAAAGCAGGGTGTCATGAGGATGTCTTTGTTGAAACTCTCAACTTTGAGATGGTAGATTGTTCTATGTTTAAGGTGATCCAATGAGATTGGCATGCCAGTGTGGATGTCATATATATTATGAAGTCAGGGGTGAAGCAAATACATAGGAACAAGGGTTCCAAGGAGCAGCTTATTCAGGAACCCAATGCACAGATATTCGCATTTGGTTCTTATTGACCAGGGGCAATGTTCTCCACTCAGACCTGATATGGCAACAAATATACAAGACTAAGTAAGGTAGGTGATTAGGGTTTCACATGTTATACTCAAGTGGTGATTTGTATGTTCAGGTTGATTTCAATTGAGTATTAAGAATTTCTAGGCGGTTATGAAGAGCTCGGTTTTGAAGGCTCACTAAGCCTTTATGAATTTGTAACTTAAGTTTCAATTGTCTGTGCTTCAGTACTATTTGCAGGACCATAACTAGTAAACTTTAGAATTTGCAATTGGTTAGAAAAAACTAGGCTCACTCAAGGTCCAACACTATTCTGGATCCCAGCTTAGTCTTGGACTAACCCAAGGTTCCGCTGGATTCCAGCTCCCAACTATAGAATACAAAAAGTCCTTAGACAGGACATGATGCCAAAAATTTTTTGACCTTCAGTCAAGCGTTCCTTGAAGTTCATGCATATGTATTTACATTGTCAAAATTGAATGTAGACAGTTTTGATTTTGCACATGTGTGGTCAATTACAAGCATGTGAATTGTCAATCCTTCTTCACTTACAGAACTGATTGATGTCTTTTCTTCTTAGGATGGGTGTGTTAGATTGGATGAATACAATAGCAATGGATTAATGGATTTAGACTTGTTTGTAACCGAGATAGGATTGGTCTTCTGAAATTTTATATTGTTGAGTGTTTTTGTTGAATTTTGTTTGAATTCAATTTTTGGTGTTTTCCCTGGCAAATCCAATCCTAGTTTATTCATTTCATTTCATTCATGGATGACATAAATTCATTTTTATAATTTTCATGTGTGTAAAGGCCTTTTTTTAATTTTAATGTAGCCTGTCATATGAAAGGCATGGGGCCAGCGTCAAATTCCTACACTGTAATGGTAAGGGGTGGGGGCTTGATTTCCCATCGAGTTCCCAAACAATTCTCATCAAATTCCTCTTGTTCCCATCAATAACCCATCAAAATCCTTTTGTTCCCATCAAGTTCCCAAACAATTCTCATCAAATTCCTCTTGTTCCCATCAATAACCCA